>ERZ791852.1094-NODE-1094-length-17699-cov-3.557640_pt1 | contig 17699 bp, 16 predicted proteins | sample MGYA00510287_ERZ791852 | MGnify/ENA primary metagenome ERZ791852 (study PRJEB30046, sample SAMN00715257) | human gut metagenome | study: EMG produced TPA metagenomics assembly of the A metagenome-wide association study of gut microbiota in type 2... | reverse complement strand
TTGGAGAAAAAGAAGGCGAAGCACGTGGCTTGAGAATAGGAGAAACACGTGGCTTGAAAATAGGTGAAGAAAATGAAAAAAAGAAAGTAATAAAAAATTTACATGATTTGAATATTCCAATAGAGCAAATAGCCAAAGCAGTTGAATTAACAGAAAAAGAAGTGGAAGAAATACTAAAAATACTTAATTAGTAAATAAACATAATGTAATTAGCAAGTCTTTCTACAAATTTGTTTTGGAAATAATAGAAGTAACAAAATAGAATTAAAATGAAATTAGTTAGATAAAGTTTAACTGATTTCATTTTTGGTTTTGAAACACATATAGTGATTAAGTATAAAAATATAATATTTAAAATATTACATTTTTATTACATTTACTTAAATTGTTGAATAAAATTTCCCATATTGATATAATTTAACCATACTTATAGACAAAATAGAAAAATATACTAAGGAGAAGGTTGAAATAGTTATAATTTTTTAATCTTCTGGTGGAAAGGAACGAGGAAAAATGTTGAAATCAAATGTTAGTTATAGCACAGATAAAGATAGCTTTACTGCTGGTAAATCATGTGCTGAAAAAGCAGTTGTAGACTTAATAGAAACTAAAGTTGCTTTTGTATTCAGTTCTGTGAAATATAATCAAAATAAATTGCTAGAAGGTGCAAAATCAGTTCTGGGAACGGCTCCAATAATTGGTTGTACATCTTCAGGAGCAATAATTGTACCAGATGGAGTAGTATCATCAGAAAGTGGATTTGCAGGAATGCTTGCAATAGGAGACGATGAAACTGCTGTTGGAGTTGCAGGTTCAGAACGTGGAAAAAATCCAAGAGAAACAGGGGAAAAAGTTGCAAAAGAGGCAATGGCAAAAGTTGGAACAGATAAGGCTCCTGCATATGTATATATGATAGCTTCTCCAGGAGAGGAAGAAGAGTACGTAAAGGGAATTGAAGATGTAGTAGGCTGCGTTCCTGTTTTTGGAGGTAGTGCTGCAGATGATTCTATATCTGGAGATTGGAAAATATTTACGAATGATAAATGCTTTTCTGATGGAGTTGCTGTTGCATTTTTCTACACAAATAAATCAATAAGAAATAAATACACTGGAGCTTATCACGAGACTGTAAACTCTGGAATTGTAACAAAATTGAATGGAAGAAGACAGTTAGTCGAAATAGACGGAAAGCCAGCATTAAATGTGTATGCAAAATGGACTGGCAAAAAGGTAAAGGATTTAGCTGGAATGAATTTGTTATCTGCTTCTGTAACAGAGCCTTTAGGAGTAAAAGATAGATTAGGCTCATTAATTGCAATACGTCACCCAATGATTGGAAATGAAGATTTATCAATGAATGTTGGAAACAACTTGGCAATTAATACAGCAGTAATTCAAATGCAAGCAAGTGTTGATGAATTAATAGAAGCAACTGGAAAAACATTAAAGAATGTAAGAACAAACCTTCCATGCGAAGCTGGAGCATATCTTTTAATACATAGTGGAGAAAGAAAGCTTGAAATAAATGAAAGAATTGAAGAAGTTGCAGAAAGACTAAAGAAAGAAGCAAAAGGTGTTCCATTCTTAACTGTATTTACATTTGGCGAATATGGAACAGAAGACCATGGAGAAAATACTTGTGGAAGATTAATGCTTTCATTTACTGGATTTGGCAAGAATAAATAAAAATAGAATGCTAATAATAAAATTGGAAAAGGAGGAAAATCGATTATAGGCTAAAGGTCTATAAAATTGATTATAAAAAATTATGGCTAATACTAGATTTATATTAAATGAGACTTCATATTTTGGATTTGGAGCTAGAGAAGTTCTACTAGATGAATTAAAAGATAGAGGATATAAAAGAGTATTTTTAGTATCTGATAAATCTCTTGTTGATGCTGGGGTTACAGATAAAGTTATGAATATTCTTGAAGAGGGAAAAGTTAGATATGAATTATATGATGATGTAAAACCAAACCCTTCAATTGATAATGTATTACACGGATATAAAAAGAGTAGATGGTTTAGACCAGACGTTATTCTTGCAGTTGGTGGTGGTTCTAGCATAGATACTGCAAAGGCAATATCTATACTTATGACAAACCCAGATAGAGACGATGTAGTTTCACTAAATGGGCCATCAAATACAAAGAAAAAAGGACTTCCAATGATTGCAATGCCAACAACGGCAGGAACTGCAGCAGAAGTTACAATTAACTATGTTATAACAGATGAAGAAAGAGAAGTTAAAATGGTTTGTGTGGATCCACATGATATTCCACTTTTAGCTATAGTTGATACAGAACTTATGGCTTCTATGCCTAAAAAGTTAGCTGCTGCAACTGGAATGGATGCATTAACACATGCAATCGAAGGATATATAACAAAGGCACACAACACAATGTCTCAAATGTTTTCTATGAAAGCAATAGAGCTAATTTATAAAAACTTAGCTAAAGCTGTAAATGACAAAGACCAAAAAGCAATAGATGATGTGGGACTAGGTCAATATATAGCTGGAATGGGATTCTCAAATGTTGGACTTGGAATTGTTCATTCAATGGCACACCAATTAGGAGCTGTTTATGATACACCACATGGACTAGCAAATGCAATATTACTTCCAACCGTATTAGAATTTAATGGAGCTGTTTGCGCAGACTTGTATAAAGAAATCTTAACACAGGGAATGGGTGTAAATGCAACGAAATTTACAGATGAAGAAGCTGTAAAAACATTATGTGAAAAAGTAAGAGACTTATCAGAAGCTGTAGGAATTACTCAAACAGTAAAAGATGTAGGAGCAAAGAAAAAAGACTTTGCAATGCTTGCAGATAAAGCAATGGAAGACCCTTGCAAACCAGGAAATCCAAGAGAAGTTACAAAACAAGACTTTATAGATTTATACGAAAAGGCTTGGTAATCATTTATAACAATTGAAGAAAAATCGCCCAAGAGGGACGCCCCTTTTTGGGCGATTTTTGAATTAAAAAATAATATTAAGACAAAGGATGAGACTCCTTTGTCTTATTTTAGTGCTGTTCTGGTATAAAATAGTCTACTACTCCATAAATTAATGCACCTATCATTGCTGCTATCCAAGATATAGAATACCCAGCCACGAAAAATTGTGTAGCATACAATACAACGGCTGCAAGGACAAACCCTACAAAGCCTTTTCCAAATGCACTTGCATGAAGTCCAGTAAATTTAACAAGCAAAAAATCTATAACAGTTAAAACAACTGCTGCTAGTGCTAGAGCCCAAATATTGTTTATAGTAAATCCTGGTGTAAAAAATGCAGTTATAGCAAGTATTACAGCAGATGTTACAAACCTTAAAATTACTTGCGCAAATGTATTGGAATGAGAGTAATTTCTTGCATCAATATTATTGTTATCCATGATAAAACCTCCTAAAATGAATTTATTTTTAGTATTTACAGAAAAAAATAAATTATTCAAACTGATGAATAAATACAAGAAAATAGCAAAAAATAAAAATGAAATAGCAATCAAATTAATACATAGAATTAACATAATGCAAAAACTATATTGATGATCAGATATATTTGAGCTAAAAAATAGAAAAATTCAAATTTTAAAAATATAAAATAAATGGTTTATGGATAAATCCAATGAAAATTCAAATATCTAGTAAGAGGAAAAATTAATGTTAGCAACTTTTATAAGGTCGATTATTATTTATATAATTGTATTAATTGTAATGAGATTAATGGGAAAACGTGAAATAGGGCAGATGCAACCGTTTGAACTTGCAATATCAATAATGATAGCAGACTTGGCATCAATTCCAATGACTGATATTGGAATTCCAATTTCAAATGGAATAATTCCAATTTTAGGTTTACTGGTAATGCATCTAGTAATATCTGTATTGAACATAAAAAGCAGTAAAATAAGAGAATTTATATGTGGAAAACCAACAGTGCTAATAAATAAAGGAAGAATAGACGAGAACAAGATGAGAAAAGAACGTTTTACTTTAAACGAGTTAGAAGAAAAATTAAGAAGCAATAATGTTATGAATATTGGAGATGTAGAATTTGCAATACTAGAAACTAGTGGAGATATTTCTGTAATACAAAAACCTAATAAAAGAACGACTACACCTGAAGACTTTAACATTATGCCAGATTATGAGGGAATGACATATAATCTTGTAATAGATGGTAAAATATTGAATGAAAATTTGAAATTAATAGATAAGAATTATGATTGGCTGAAAAAACAAACGCAAAAATTTCAAATGATACCAGAAGAGGCACTAATTGTAACAATAAATGAAAAAGGAAATATATATTGCCAAAAGAAAGAAAAAGATTAATTTTTTTGTAAACTTGCTATAAGCAAAAAATATTAGAAAAATTCGATAAAATTATGAGAATTTAGGGAAGGAAAATTATCAATATGAAAAAAGAACTTATTATAGTAATTATAATAGTTATAGCAATAATCATATTAGACACAATAACACATAATTATACAAAAATAAACTTTGCAAAAATAAATGAACAATTGGAACAAATAAAAGAAATTAGTGAAGATATATATATAATGGAAGAAGAACAAGATATTGCTGAAAATACTAGCAAAGAGGGAAAAGAAAATGACAATAAAACTAGTAAACAAGAAAAACTAAAAGAAAAAATAAAAACTATGGCAGAAGACTGGAAAACTATAAATAATAAGACTGCACTTTACATAGAGCACGAAGAATTAGAAAAAGCAAATGTGTCTATGGTAAAATTTAAAAGATATATTCAATTAGAAGAATATACAGAAGCAATTGCAGAATTAGAAAATTGCAAATATATTCTAGACCATATAAGAGATAAAGAAGCAATGCAGATTATTAACTTATTTTAAAAAATCAAATCCAAATTATTAAAAATTGCGGTATGGTGCTCTTAACCAGAGATTCTAAATGATTCTTTAAAAGTCACTTTTACATCAATTTTTAAAATTTGAATTTGATTACATTACTCTATAAAAGATGATAGTGCTAAAATATTCTAAACAATAAACCAGTAAAAAATATGTATGCATATCTATAAAACTTTGTGTTTGAAAATTGTTTTTTGTTGTACTCGAAAAAAGATTTTAAGGCACTGCGTTTATCAAAAATAGTAATCAAAAAACTCTCTTTATACTTAGGAAAACTTAACAAAGTTACAGGCCACATGTGCTTTACGATTATGTCTTTTTCCTTATCATTTAAATTAAATAGTTTTTCTGCATTATATAAAGCAATTTGAGGATGAAGAAAAGCATGAAAATGTTTTAAATGCAGTTTCTTTTTAGAACCTCTCCAGTCATACAAAAATAAATCGTGTAGCATTGCACCTCTAGCTGCAGAAACATAATCCCAGCCATATTTTTTGCAAAATAAATATGACCAATAGGCAACTTCTAAACAATGTTCATAACAAGAACAATCGTAGTGTTGCCTAAAATTTTTCATCTGTTTTACAGTAGAATTTTCTAAAATATCTTTTGTTATATTTAAAAATTCAATTATATTATCATAGTTATATGTATGTACACTAACTTTTTTTTCTCTAACTTTTAAAGTTTGCATCTTATGTTATTACCTCTATGTTCATTTCTTAAATTTATTATAAACACAATAAAAGTCTATGTCAATAAAAAAATAAGAGATTAAAATGGTATTTTCTTGCAATATTTTTAAAAATAATACTAGACAAAAACACTTGTTTGTGTTATCATTGGTTCAATGAAGTTTTTATCATTATAGCTATGAAAAAATTTTTGTTATAAATTAAAAATGAATTTGCAAAGCAAGAAATGGAAGTACTTATGATTGATTTAAAACAGAGTGTTCAATATATTAAGGGTGTTGGACCGAGTAGGGCAAAGTTATTAAGCCTGCTTGGTGTAAATACTGTTGAAGATTTGATTAATTATTATCCGAGAACGTATGAGGATAGAACAAAAATAAAAAAGATAGAGGAGCTTCAAGATGGAGAAGATGCTCTTATTGAGGCTGTGACGGTAACTGCTGCAACCGTTTTTAAATTAAGAAGAAATATGTCTGTTTCAAAAGTTATGGTGCAGGACGATACTGGTAGATGCTTAATTACGTGGTTTAATCAGGATTATATGAGAAACGTAATTCATGCACATGAAAAATATAGATTTTTTGGAAAAGTTACTAAAAAACTTGGGCAGATAGAAATGGCGTCACCTGTTTTTGATGAGGAAGGAAAAAACAAGAATACAGGTAAAATTGTGCCTGTTTATTCTACTACAAAAGGATTGCCAGACTCAGCAATAAGACAAGCTGTTGAAAATGCACTTTCGATGGTAAATGCGAAATTACAAGAAACATTACCAGAATATATAACTAAAGATTATCATTTAATGGAACTAGATCAAGCAGTAAGAGAAATTCACTTTCCAAGCAAAATGGAAAATTTGGCGAAAGCAAGAAATAGGTTAGTATTCGAAGAATTGCTAACATTTCAACTTGCTTTATTAAGCTTGAAGGAACAATATGATAATGAAATAAGAGGCATAAAATACAGTAAAGATGTACATATGTCAGATGTAATAAACACATTACCATTCAAACTAACAAAAGCCCAACTAAGAGTTCTTGAAGAAATAGACAATGACATGGAATCGGAAAAGCCGATGAATAGGCTTTTGCAGGGAGACGTTGGTTCTGGTAAGACAGTAGTTGCAATGATCGCAGCATATAAGGCTGTAAAGAGTGGATATCAGGTTGCAGTAATGGCACCAACAACAATACTTGCAACACAGCACATAAATAATTTTAATAAAATATTAGAGCCATTTGGAATACGTTGTGGATTACTAGTAAGCAGTCTAACAAAAAAACAGAAAGGCATACTCCTAGAAAAATTAAAAAATGGTGAAATAGACATATTAATTGGAACTCATGCTCTTTTACAAGAAAATGTAGAGTTTAAAAATGTAGGACTAGTAGTAACAGATGAGCAACACAGATTTGGCGTAAAACAAAGAAGTGTAATTGCTGGTAAAGGAAAAAATCCAGATGTACTGGTAATGACTGCAACTCCTATTCCAAGAACACTAGCGATAATAGTATATGGAGATTTGGATATTTCCATAATAGATGAACTGCCACCAAACAGGAAAAAGATTGATACAATAGCAGTAAAAGAAAATATGACAGATAGAATAATTCAGTTTATAAAGAAAAATGTGGACGAAGGTAGACAAGCATACATAGTATGTCCATTCGTGGATGAAAACGAAGAAATGATGGATGTAAAATCTGTAGAAAAACTAGCAGAAAATTATAAGAACGAAGTGTTTAAGGATTATAATGTAGAAATATTACATGGAAAAATGAAACCAAAAGATAAAGAACAAGTAATGCAAGATTTCAAAGAAAATAAAATAAGCATACTAATTTCTACAACTGTAATTGAGGTTGGAGTGGATGTACCAAATGCAAACATAATGGTAATAGAAAATGCTGAAAGATTTGGTTTGGCACAGTTACATCAATTAAGAGGAAGAGTTGGAAGAGGAGAATTTAAGTCATATTGTATACTAAAATATAACAGTAATTCTGCAATAGTAAGAGAAAGAATGAAAACAATGACAACAACAGAAGATGGCTTTAAAATAGCAGAAAAAGACTTAGAATTAAGAGGTTCTGGAGAATTCTTCGGAACAAAACAACATGGACTACCAGAATTCAGAATAGCAAATATATTTGAAGATGTTAAAATACTAAAATTAGTACAAGAACTTGCACTAAAAATAGAAATGAATGATCCAAAACTAGAAAAAGAAGAAAACAAAAAATTAAAGGCATTAGTAAATAGAGTAAGAGAAGAAAGAATAGAATTATAAGAAAATTTCTGAAAACCCTTGCATTTTTTCCATAAAAAGGGTATAATAATATTGACATAAGAAGTACGGCAGAAGAGTGGAAACAAATTCCACTCTTCTACAATGTTATAAGACAACATTTAATATGAATATAGGGAGGTATATCTTGTCTAAAATAGAAGAAAAAGTAGAAGAGCTCGTTACAAAGCCAATAAATGAACTTGGTTACAGAGTATACGATGTTATGTACGTAAAAGAAGGCAAAGACAATTATTTAAGAATATTTATAGATAATGATACTGGAATTAGTTTAGATGATTGCGAAAAGGTAAACAATGCAATTACAGATATGCTAGATGAAGCGGATTATATAAAAGACCAATATTTTCTTGAAATTTCGTCTTCTGGAGTAGAAAGACATATTAGAAAAGATTCACAGTTGCAAGAACATATTGGAAAAGATATAGATGTGAAATTGTTTAAAACATTAAATAAGCAAAAAGAGCTTGAGGGAAATCTTAAACAATTTGACGAAAAGACCATTACATTAATCATAAATGAAGAAGAAATTACAATAGAAAGAAGTAACATTAGCTCGATGAAAAGGGCTTTTAAATGGTAATAATATAATTGAAAGGAATGATTGGAAAATGAAGAAAAATGTAAAAAAGGTAGAAAACAAAGGAATTGATAGTACAGAATTAATAATGGCACTAGATGAACTTGAAAAAGAAAGAGGAATAAAAAAAGACTATGTTATAGAATCTATAGAAACAGCTTTAGTTACAGCATATAAGAGAAATTTTGATGTTACGTCAGACAATGTAAAAATTACTCTAAACCGTGAAACAGGTGAGACACACGTTTATGAAGAACTTAATGTAGTAAACGAAGTTGAAGATTGGGATACACAAATTTCAGTAGAAGATGCTAAGAAAATTGACCCAAGATATAATGAGGGAGATGTTGTTGAAAAAGAATTAATGCCAAAGAACTTTGGTAGAATTGCAGCTCAAACAGCAAAGCAAGTTATAGTTCAAAGAATAAGAGAAGCTTCAAGAGAAGTAATATTTAGCGAATTCAACGAGAAAAAAGGCGAAATAGTTTCTGGTATAGTACAAAAAGTTGATAAGAACATTGTTGTATTAGATTTAGGAAAAATTGAAGGTATAATGCCAATTAAAGAGCAAATACCAACAGAACATTACTATGTAAATCAAAAATTAAGAGCATGTGTTGCAAATGTTGAAAAAGGTGCAAAAGGCTCAACACAAATAATAGTTTCAAGAGCAAATAATGATTTCTTAAGAAAATTATTCGAGCTTGAAATTCCAGAAATTTATGAAGGTTTAATCGAAATTAAGAGTATTTCAAGAGACCCAGGAAAGAGATGTAAAGTTGCAGTATATTCTCCAAATGAAAACATAGACCCAGTTGGTTCTTGTGTTGGACAAAAAGGAATTCGTATTCAAAATATAATAAATGAATTAAGTGGAGAAAAAATAGATGTAATAGAATGGAATGAAGATCCATCTACATACATTGCAGAAGCTTTACTTCCAGCAAAAGTTATGGCTGTTGATATTAAAGATGAAGAAAGATTTGCCCAAGTAATAGTTCCAGATGATCAATTATCATTAGCTATTGGTAAAGCAGGACAAAATGCAAGACTTGCGGCTAAATTAACAAACTGGAAAATAGATATAAAGAGTGAATCTCAATTTAGAGAAATGATACAAGAGCTACAAGCAAATGGTGAAGAAAAAGAAGAAACTGCAGATGCAGAAAACGTTGATGAAACAAATGTAGAAGAGGCAAACGAAGTAGAAAACGTTGAAACATCAGAAGAAAATAAAGACGAAGAATAAAAGGAAGTGTGATACTTGAAGAAAATACCACAAAGAACTTGCTTAGGTTGCAATGAAGCAAAACCTAAAAATGAATTGATAAGAATTGTAAAGCAGAGTGATGGCAAAATATTCGTAGACAAAACAGGAAAGGCTGAAGGACGAGGTGCATATATATGTAATAATGTAGAATGTTTGGAAAAGGCCATAAAGTCAAAGAGATTGAGCAAAAGCTTTGAAACAGAAATAAACAACGAAATTTATGAAAGCTTAAGAGGTGTAATTATTGATAAATAGAGAAAATAAAAAGGAATTAAGCACAAGAATAAATATAGGGGGGTGGAATTATTGGGTAAAATAAAAATTCACGAACTAGCAAAAGAAATAGGAATGTCAAGCAAAGATGTACTTGAAAAAGCAAAGTCGCTAGGCATAGATGTAACAAGCCATTTAAGTAATGTGACAGATGAACAAGCAACAGAAATTAGAAATGCATATTCAAAAAATAATAAAAATAATGTGAAAAAGGAAAATAAAGTGGAAAATAAGAAAGAAACAAAAAAAGAAACAAAGAAAGATAACAAAAAAGATACTCCAGTAATTATTAGAAGAGAAGTTATATTAAATGATGAAGAGGATTCTAAGAAAGACAATAAGAAAGCTGAAGAAAGAAAAGATGTAGGTTTTGTAAAAAGAAGAAATAACAACGATTATAACATTGTTTATAGAAATAAACCTAATAAACCTCTTACAGTAAATGAATTATTTGGACTTGGTAAAAAAGAAGAAAAGCCAAAGGCAGATGTAAAAGCCGAAACTGCAAAGAAAGAAGAAGTTAAGAAGGAAGAGAGTACTGCTAAAGCTACTACAACCGAAGTAAAAACAGAAACTGCAAAAGTAGAAAAAGCTGAAACTCCAAAGGCAGAAACAGTAAAGACTGAAACTGTAAAAACAGAAGCTCCAAAGCCAGAAGTTAAAGCAGAAGCAAAACAAGAAGCTGTAAAAGCAGAAAGCTTAAAAACTGAAGTTGTAAAGAATGATAGAACCGAATCTCATGACAGAAATGACAATTATAGAGGAGAAAATTCTAGAAACGACAACAGAGGCGAGTATTCAAGAAACGATTCTTTCCAAAGAAGAAATAACTTCAATAATGGAAATAGAGAATTTGGAAATAATAATGGTAACAGGGACTTTAGCAATAACAGAAACCAATTCCAAAGAAACAATAACTTCAATAGAAATGATAGATTCCAAAATAATAATCAATCAAGAGATGGTTACAGACAAAATAATCAAAATGGTCAAAACAATAGATTTAATAATGGCAATAATGGTTATAATAAAAATAACCGTGATAATAACGGATTTAACAGAAATAACCGTGATAACAATGGCTTTAACAGAAATAATAATCGTGATAATAATGGCTTTAACAGGAACAACAATGGTGGTTTCAACAGGAGACCATTAGATGAGAAGAGATTAGACAAAAAAATTAACGATATATTAGAGACTGAAATTGTTGAAAAAGAAAGCCAAAGAGATTATTCTACAAAGGCAAGTTTCAAGGCTAAGAGCAATAAATATGATGAAAATAAGCAAAATAAGAATAAGTCTAGAAGATTCAATGGTGAAGAAGAATATGATGAGGGCAAGTTAAAGAATTTAAAACAAGTAGATAAGCTTTCTAACATGTTTGGAGACCAAGAAGGTGGAATGCTTGATTACTACGATTTATCAACAGAACGTGGTAAGAAAGGTAAACGTAAAAACCAGAAAAATACTGAGGAAAGAAATAAGCAAAAAATATTTAAGCTAACAGAAATAACAATTCCAGAGAGCATAAGTGTTAAAGATTTAGCAACAGAGTTAAAGAAAACAAGTGGTGAAGTAATAACAAAGCTTATGGGATTAGGAATAATGGCAACTATAAACCAAGAGCTAGATTTCGATACAGCATTCTTAGTAGCAGAAGAATTTGGTGTAACAGCTAATAAGAAGGAAGAAGTTAAAGAAGAAGATATATTATTTGACGAGTCAGAAGATAAGGCAGAAGACTTAGTTCAAAGAGCTCCAGTAGTTGTTGTTATGGGACACGTTGACCATGGTAAGACATCACTTCTAGATGCAATTAGAAAAACAAATGTAATAGAAGGCGAAGCCGGAGGAATTACACAACATATTGGTGCATATAAGGTATCAATAAATGGAAGAGAAATTACATTTTTAGATACACCAGGACACGAGGCATTTACAAGTATGCGTGCTAGAGGCGCTCAAATTACAGATGTTGCAATACTTGTTGTTGCAGCAGATGATGGTGTAATGCCACAAACTGTTGAAGCTATAAACCATGCTAAAGCAGCTGGAATTCCAATAATAGTTGCAATAAACAAAATTGATGTACCAGGAGCTAACCCTGAAAAGGTAAAACAAGAATTAATGAAATATGAATTAGTTCCAGAAGAATGGGGTGGAGATACAGTATTTGTAGAAATTTCTGCAAAACAACATATCAACATAGACCAATTACTAGAAATGGTATTATTAGTTTCAGACATGCAAGATTTAAAAGTAAATCCAAATAAGCAAGCTAAAGGTGTTGTAATAGAAGCAAGACTAGATAAAGCAAAAGGTCCTATCGCATCTGTATTAGTACAAAGAGGAAGCTTAGACGTTGGAGATACAGTAGTTGTTGGAACATCAATTGGTAGAATTAGGGCAATGAAAGACGATAAAGGAAAACGTGTTAAATGTGCAGGTCCTTCTACACCAGTAGAAATTATGGGACTTACAAAAGTACCAGAAGCAGGAGAAACTTTCTATGAAGTTAAAGATGAAAAAATGGCTAAACACTTAATAGAAAGAAGAGAAAGAAAAGCAAGAGAAGATGCTATGAATGCATACAACAAAGTAACATTAAGCAATCTATTCGAGCAAATGGAATACGAAAATTTAAAACAATTAAATATAATTGTAAAAGCAGATGTTCAAGGTACAGCAGAAGCATTAAAGCAATCTCTTGAAAAATTATCTGATAACGAAGTTGCAGTAAAAGTAATACACTCAAATGCAGGAGCTATAAATGAATCTGATGTTAACCTAGCAAAAGCTGCAAAGGCTATAATAATAGGATTTAATGTAAGACCAAACGCAACAGCAAAAGAAGTTGCAGAAAAACAAGGGGTAGAAATCAAGTTATATTCTGTAATTTATCAAGCATTAGAAGATGTTGAAGCTGCAATGAACGGCTTACTAGCCCCAGTTTACGAAGAAAAAGTAATCGGAAATGTAGAAGTAAGACAAACATTCAAAGTTTCAAATGTTGGAACAATCGCTGGTGGATACGTAAAAGACGGAAAAGTTGAAAGAAATGCAGGAGTAAGAGTAATAAGAGAAGATGTTGTAATACACGAAGGCAAACTTGCATCATTAAAGAGATTTAAAGATGACGTTAAAGAAGTTGCTAAAGGGTTCGAATGTGGTCTTCAAATTGAGAATTACAACGATATTAAAGAAGGCGACATTATAGAAGTATTCGTAATGGAAGAAATAAAAAGAACTAAAAAATCAAAAGTACAACAAATTTCACAAGAACATGTAATGAATAATAAATAATTGCTTTCTAGGAAATAATTTATTTTAGAAAATTTGCCATGTCGTGCTTGGTCGGGGCTCATTCGACCCCTCTAGGCGCACTCCAGACAAATTTTCTAAAATGTAAATTATTTCCCAATAAAGTAAAAAATGTATTTGTTTCCAAAACGTAGGAAAGGAATTTTAGAGAAAATGAGTAAAAATGAAGCTAGACTTGGCAGAGTTAATGAAGAATTAATGAAAGCCTTAAGCCAAATAATAACTTATGAATTGAAAAATCCTGATGTTACAGGAATGATAAGTGTTACAAGAGTAAAGGTAACACCAGACTTAAAATATGCGAAAGTATATGTAAGTATGTTAAATTCAAAAAGTGTAGAAAAAACTATGCAAGGGTTAAAAGACTCTGCAGGCTTTATGAGATCACAAGTTGCTAGAATGGTAAATTTAAGAATTACTCCAGAGCTTGTATTTGAATATGATGATTCAATAGAACATGGAGAAAGAATAGATAATATTTTAAAGCAAATTAGTGAACAAGATAAGGCAATAAAAGAGAAAAAATAATATTTTTAGGGACAGCACAACTTTTATTATGCGGTCCCTAAAAGTCTATATAGGAAGGAACAATAATGACTTTAGATAATATTTTAGAAGAAATAAAAAAAGCAAATACCATTGCAATAGTAGTACATGAAAATCCAGATGGTGACGCCATTGGAAGTGCACTTGCTATGAAATTGGCATTGGAGCAATTAAACAAAGACGCAGACGTAATAATACCAGAGTATCCAAGTGCATTCAGCTTTTTGCCAGGAGTAGAAAAAATAAAGAAAGAATCTGACATACAAGAATACGATTTAGCAATAGCTTTAGATTGTGCAAGCATCAAGTTATTAAATGGATTTGCAAAATATTTTGATAATGCAAAAGTAAAGGTTGCAATAGACCACCACAGCAGTAACACAATGTATGCAGATTACAACTTCATAAGCCAAGATTCACCAGCATGTGCCCAACTATTATTAGTCGCATTTAGTTACTTTGGAATAGAAGTTACTAAAGAAATTGGAACTTGCATCTTAGCAGGAATAATCACAGATACAGGTGGATTTAGATATTCAACAGTTACAGCAGAAACTTTTAGATTTGTTGCAGAGCTATGCGAAAAAGGTGTAAAAGTATCACAAATATATGATAAGGTATATTCAAGCAAGACAAGAGCTAAATTTGAATTACACAGAATTGCACTTGAAAGACTTGAGTTTTTAGAAGAGGGCAAAATAGCCTACACATACATAACAAAGGCAGACGAAGAAAAAGTTGGAGCCGAAAACGGAGACTACGACGGAATTGTAGAAAATGGTAGAGATGTTGAAGGTGTTGAAGTTTCACTATTCTTAAGAGAAACAAGCAAAGGCATAAAAGCATCAATACATTCTAAAAACTATGTAAATGCAGCAGAAGTTGCAATGATGTTTAGTGGTGGCGGACATTTGCGTGCAGCAGGTTGTAGCAATTTACCAGGAACCATAGAACAAGTAAAAAACCAGATGATAAACAGAATAAGAAGCTGCCTAAAATAAATTTTGTCGCCCAATAGGGACGCCCTTTCGCCCAAAAAGGGGCATCCCCTATTGGGCGAAAGGAGCATTAAATTGAACGGAATAATTTTAATAAATAAAGAAAAAGGTTGTACATCACATGATGTAGTTTATAAAGTAAAAAAACTAACAAATTCTAAAGTAGGACATACTGGTACATTAGATCCTAACGCAACAGGAGTATTACCACTTTTAATTGGAGAAGCAACTAAAATTTCTAAATATTTAATAAACCATGATAAAGAATATGAAGTTGTATTAGAATTAGGCAAAAAAACTTCGACAGCAGATTTAGAGGGAGAAGTAATAGAAGAAAAAGAAGTTTCAGCTAAAAGCTTAGAAGAGCAATATGTAAAAGAAATTTTAAAAACATTTATTGGAAAACAAGAACAAACTCCACCAATTTATTCTGCAATAAAAATAAATGGAAAAAAGCTATATGAATATGCAAGAAAAGGACAAGAGGTAAAATTAGAGCCAAGACAAATAGAAATATATGATATTGAGCTTCTAAACATAAATAAAACAGAAAAACAAATAAGCTTTAGAGTGCAATGTTCAAAAGGAACTTACATAAGGAGTTTATGCGAGGATATAGCAGAAAAGCTAGGAACAGTTGGCTTAATGAAAGAGTTAAAAAGAACTGTGGTTGGAGATTTTAAAATAGAAAATGCAATTACTGTAGAAGAATTAAAAGAAAAAATAGAAAATAAAGACTACTCTTGCATAATTTCTATAGAAGAAATATTTAAACATAATAATAGAATAGACCTAAATACACAAGATTATAGCAAATATGTAAATGGAGTAAAGCTAGATATAGAAAATTGTAAAATAACAAAATTTGATGTGACACGAAGAAATGTTAAAGAAGAAACACAGAAAAACAATTTAACAGATGAAGCATATAGAATATACTTAAACAATAAATTTATAGGACTTGGAATTATTAGTGAAAATAAATTAAAAAGAGATTTGATTATACAAGACTAACAGTATGAGAAAATATAAAAAGACAAAATTCAACCCAAAATGACAAATTTGAAAAAATAAGAAAAAATTATTGTACTGATGTAGAATGATGATATTATTCTGATTGAATAAATAATACTTTATTTGAAAGAATAAAACGAACTTGTCAAAGAATTAGAGGATACTGTAAATGAAAGTGGTAGTAATTCAGACAATTTATTGATAAGATTAGCTTTTATAAGCTAGTCTTTTTTATACTAAGTAATTCATATGTGACTAAATGAAAAATTTTACGTCAGTATAGATGAAGGAGATAAAATGGAAGACAACGAAATAATTGAACTTTACTGGAAACGTGATGAAGTGGCAATACTAGAAACAGATAAGAAATATGGAAAATATTGTAGTAAGATAGCTTATAACATATTAGCAAGTGTTGAAGATTCGGAAGAATGCGTTAATGATGCATATTTGCATGCGTGGAATGCACTCCCGCCTAATAGACCTAATATTTTTAAGGCTTTCCTAGCAAAAATTACAAGGAATTTGGCTCTTGATAAATATGATAGTAAAACTGCACAAAAAAGAAATAATTCAATGGATTTAGTTTATGAAGAATTAGAAGGTTGCATACCAACGTATAGTATGGAGAAAGAAATTGAACACAATGAACTTGTGAAAGAGCTTAATATGTTTTTAGAAAATCTGTCAAAGGAAAAAAGAGTGGTATTTCTCGAGAGATACTGGTATATGAGTTCGATTAAAGATATAGCAACAAAACATAATCAAAAAGAAAGTAAAACGAAAATGGAATTATTAAGAATGAGAAATGCCTTAAGAAAATATTTGGAGGAGAGAGGTGAAATGGTATGAATTCAAAAGATTTATTAAGAGCTCTTGGCGATATTGATGAAAAATATCTAGATGAAGAGCATGAGACACCAAAAGAGAAAAACAAAAAAGAATTTTATATTAAGATTATTAGAAATAAAAAAATTATCTATGGCTTATCATCGGCTTGTGCGGTATTTATATTAGGTGTTGGAATATTGGCTGTACAGAAGAAGTCGAATAATAACGTGACAAAAGCTGAAAATGAAATAATGGTTAGTAGTCGAAATATGAATGTAATGCTAGAAATTAATCCAATGCAAGATGCCTCAATGGCAAAATTAGATGCAGATGTACAGACCGTTGAAATAAATAGCTTACCAGAAAAACTTGGATTTATTAATAATATTGCATTGCCAAGTGAATATAAATTAGACAACAGCTATGAGGTTTATACAAGAGAAAACTATGATAATGCTGAATATAGTTTATTACATGATTATGTATTTAATTATAGTAAGGATTATGAAAATACTATTAAAGTAGCTTTTTCGGAGGCAGGAGAACCGGTAAGAGATAATTTCTTAGATGACAGTAAAAAGGTATCAAAAATCGGTGATGTAGACGTTATTATATCTCAATATGAAAATATGTATGTGGCAACGTTTAAATGTAAAGAAATAAATTTCGACATAGAAACAAACGGAATAACAGAGGAAGAATTAGTAAATCTATTGGAAAGTATAATAAAATAATAAATGAAGGGCTACATTAAACTGTGTAGTTCTTTTTGTGTTAATGTTGATAAATGAGGTATTTTGTGATATAAATTAAAAATAATAATTTATACGAGGAGGAATATTAAATGATAAAACATATTGTAATGTGGAAATTTAAAGACGGTGAAGAGGAGAATATGAAAAAATTTTTAGAAGGATTAAATAGTTTAAAAAACATAATTCCAGAGATAA
>ERZ791852.1086-NODE-1086-length-17763-cov-3.418850_pt1 | contig 17763 bp, 6 predicted proteins | sample MGYA00510287_ERZ791852 | MGnify/ENA primary metagenome ERZ791852 (study PRJEB30046, sample SAMN00715257) | human gut metagenome | study: EMG produced TPA metagenomics assembly of the A metagenome-wide association study of gut microbiota in type 2... | reverse complement strand
GCTGGTGACGGAGCATAATCTTTCTCTTCCTATGTGGGATATGCATATCGGATACGGTTCCGATATCCTTACAACACTTCATTATTATGCGATCGGTGATCCACTCAATCTGATTTATGTATTTTCCAATAAGTCAAATATAGAATTATTGTATAACTTTATGCTTGTATTTCGTCTGTATCTGGCGGGAGTAGCATTTATCGCATTTGGACATTATCTGAAAAAAGATGGAAATGGAATCTTAGCAGGAAGTATTGTGTATATTTTTAGCGGAACATTTTTTTCATTTGCGATACGTCATCCGTTTTTCCTAAATCCAATGATCTATCTTCCATTATTATTGATGGGAGTCGAGAAGATTTACAGAAAAGAAAAACCATATTTATTTATACTTATGGTAACGGTCGCAGCGATTAGTAATTTCTATTTTTTCTATATGCTGACAGTTGCAGCAGTGGTTTACGCATTGATCAGATTTCTAGAATATAAAGAAGCAGGATTTTTCAGAACTCTTGGAAGATTTAGCGGGTGGTATCTGCTTGGAATTGGTCTTTCCGCAGTAATCTTACTGCCTGTATTAATCGCATTTTTAGGAAATGCGCGAACTACTTCGGATGTAAATTATTTCAGTATTTTCTTATATAAGAAATCATATTACAAACAAATATTCTTGCAGTTTGCAGGTTTCCAGAAGATTTATAAAGGAACAAACCTAAACTATGCAGCTTTAGGATATTGTGCAATTATTGCACTGTTCCTGAAAAGGAATAAAAAGCGGTTTTCATACAAGGTAGCAGTGGTACTTGGCATTGTCAGTCTGTTATCACCAGTGTTCGCCTATATTTTGCATGGATTTTCTTATCCGATGAATCGATGGACATTTATACTGGCATTGATTGTTGGAATGACAGTCACAGAAATCTATCCAGATCTATTTGTACTGACGAGGATCCAGAAAACAGGAATTCTTGCAGGAGCCGTTTTTTACATAGTATTTGCCCTTTTCTTAGGCGATAATATGGTAAAAGGGAAATATGAATTGGCAATACTTGTAGCTACAGTACTTGCATTGTTTGTACTCAATGAGTGTAAAATGTTTGGACAGGAGAAATATAAACATTTCATTTTGTATGCAGTATTGATCTTAACAGCAGGAACTGCTTCATATGTACAGTATTCTCCAAAATATGGAGAAACAATCTCAAATTATGTAAAATCCGGGCAGGCATATGAGATGTTGTGTGGAAAGGAAATGCGGCTGATACAGCCAGATAAATATAAGATACAAAATGGTGTGTATCGTGCAGAATCTCTGGATAACAAGATAACGAACTGGAGTTTAAATGCGCATATTCCGGGAATTACGAATTATTATAGTGTGACAGATAAGAATGTCTCAGAAACTATGCAGGAATTCGGATTAAAATCCTATCAGTATAAGTTCAAATTCCGCAAACTTGACATGAGACAAGGCCTCATGGATTTATATGGAGTTCGTTATGTAATCTGCACCAAAGAAACAGGAGCTAAATTATTATCAGATTATCAGTTGTTAAGATCAAAAGATGGGATGCAGTTGTATGAAAATAAAAATGTATTTCCATTTGGATATACTTATGATGGATATTTGTCATCACAAACATATAAAACTCTGAACCCAGCACAGAAAGAACAAGCATTACTTCAAAGTGCGATTCTGGAAGACGACAGCAAGAGTGCGGATAAACTAAAGAAGATGACAATCCCAGAGAACGTAACAAGTCATGTTGTTGGAGAAAATTATCGCATTCATAATAAAAAAGAAAAGGAAAAAATTATTCAAATTAAGATTCCCAAACAATATATCAAGGCGAATTCTTATATTTATCTGCAAGGAGTCAGTACAGAAGCATTGGATGGAAAAAGCAGTAGACATGTATTAGGAGTTGGGATGAACAAAAGTAACTTCCAGCTTCTTTATGGAGGTAAACAGGTTCATTTATTTAATGCAGAGAAGAATTCCAGTTACGATATTGGGAAAAGAGATTATTTGGTCAAGATGAGCAGAGATGCAGTGAAAGATCGGGAAGATACATTGACATTAAAATTTAAGTTGAAAAGTGATTATTATATTGATCGGATTTCGATTCTTACAGTGGATCAACAGACAGAGATAAAACAGATTCAAAAGAGAAAAAAAGCAGATCATCTGACCAATATTTCATATGATGGGGGAAATCATTTTTCAGGAGACATCACGGCATATCAAAATGAGATACTTTGCATACCAATCACATATCACAAAGGTTGGAAAGCATATGACAATGGAAAGCAAGTGAAGAGTGAGCAGGTCAATGGAATGTTTGAAGGAATCTATTTAAACAAAGGAGATCATCATATTACATTAAAATATGAAACCCCAGACCTTAAGATTGGTGCAGTTGTGTCGTTATTTAGTTTGATCATATTATTTATCATAAGTAAAAAGAAGAAATTTCAGTAATTAAGAAAAGTTTTCATTTACCAAAAAGAAAGGTAAATGAAAGCTTTTTTCTATAAAAGAGGAAACGAGATGTATGAAATAAAAAAATGACCAATGTTCAATAAATTATTGACTTTTATCAAGGAAGTGCATATAATAACCAATGATTCAAAGAGGTATGACCTCTATATAAGTAATAAAAATGCAAGGAAGGAGCAGCTGTGATCATGTTAAAACGAGAATGGCAGAAAATTTCAAAGAACCCCTGGATGATTATCATTTTGATCGCGATCATTACGATTCCTGCAATTTATACATCTGTATTCCTTGGTTCTATGTGGGATCCATACGGAGATGCAGATCAATTACCAGTAGCGGTAGTCAATCACGATAAGAAGGTAAATTACGAGGGAAAAACATTACAAGTAGGAGATGATCTGGTAAAGAATCTGAAAGATTCAGGATCACTGGATTTTCATTTTGTAAGTGACAAGAAAGCAGAGGAAGGATTGAAGAGTGGAGAATACTATATGATCATTTCCATTCCAGAAAATTTCTCAAAGAATGCAACAACATTAATGGATAAGAATCCAAAACAGATGAAACTGACATACAAGACAAACCCAGGTACGAACTATGTAGCATCTAAGATGGATGATAGTGCCATGGCGAAGATTGAGAAGTCAGTCAGAGAAAAAGTAACAGAAACTTATGTAAAGACCGTATTTGATCAGATCAAGACAGCCGGAAGCGGTTTCCAGAAAGCAGCAGATGGATCCAAAAAGATCGAAAGCGGAGCGAAGAAGCTGAAAGCTGGAAATGATACGATCGAACAGAATTTAAAGAAATTAGCATCCAGCACATTAACATTTCAGAATGGAGCAAAATCACTTTCCGTAGGACTAAAAACATATACAGCAGGTGTAGCCAAAGTTGACAGTGGAGCAAAATCTTTAAAATCAGGAACAAAGACATTGAAAAATGGAGTTGCAGCCCTGCAGACAGGAGCAACTCAGTTATCCAATGGCTCTAAATCCTTAAAATTAGGAATCTCCCAGTACACAAACGGAGTCAGCACAGCACAGGCTGGAAGCAAACAGCTTGCAGCGAATAATAAAGCATTAAATGCGGGTGTTGAAAAATTATCCAGTGGAAGTAAGGATTTAAAAGATGGAACTGGAACATTATCAGCAGGCCTTAAAAATCTGTTGGGTCAGACAAAAGAAACATCCAATGGACTTGGAACTCAGTTAAAAGAAAATGAAGCGAAGAAAGATGGAATTATAAGCAAACGAAGCAATTTCGATACACAATTAGAAGCATTTAATACAAAATTAAATGAATTAAATCAAATGCTTTCTGCTGGATCAACCGCATCAGAGACATCAACACAGACAGCAAACAATGAAACAGCTAAGAAGGCAGCAAGCAGTGCAGCAAATGCAAAGTCAAGTGTATCTGATTTAAACAGCAAAGTAAGCGAGTTAAAGAATTCATCTGTACTTGATAAATTAAGCGAAGAAGATAAAAAAGCATTATTAGCTGAAATCGACGAGGTAGATAGCGCAGCATCTGATGTTGAAAATAATGTTGATGAAACATATACAAATGCACAGAAAGCGGCAGATACAAAAACAACAGCAAAAACACAGTCCGCAAGTAGTGAACAGCAACTTGCAACAGTGAAAGCATATGTTAGTTCTTTAGCAAAATCATCTAAGCAACTTGCAGAATCATCCCAGACACTTTCTGGATACGAAAAAGCGATGATGAATGGTCTGTATGAAGGCTTAAATGAAGTAAAAACAACATTAGACCGTCAGGGAACAACTCAGGATACAATGGGTATGATCCAGGCGTTGACTCAGTTATCAGAAGGTGCTACAAAAGTACAGACAGGAATGACAACCTTAGAATCTGGAATCAACGACAGCACAAGCGGATTAAAGATTGGAATTGCCAACTACACAGCAGGAGTTGAAAGTCTGAACACAGGACTTACAACATTAACAAACAATTCCAAAGCATTAAATAGCGGAGCAACTCAGCTGAATAGTGGAATTGGTCAGGTAAGCTCAAAACTTCCAACATTTAAGTCAGGAACAGCAAAACTTTACAAAGGAACAAAAACACTGAAATCAGGAACAGCAGCCTTAGTTGCTAACAACAATACATTAAACAGTGGAGCCGGACAGTTAGCATCTGGAGCTGGACAGATCGCAAGTGGATCAAGTCAGTTAGCAGCAGGATCTACAACTCTTGGAAATGGAATCGGAACACTTCAGAGTGGAAGCAAGACGTTAAAAGATTCCTTACAAAAAGGAGCAGATCAGGTTAACAGCATTAAGGCAACCAAGAAGACAAATAAAATGTTTGCAGCACCAGTGAAAGCTAAGAATGTAGAATATTCACACGTTGATAACAACGGTCACGCAATGGCACCATATATGATGTCCGTTGGATTATTCGTAGCATGTATGGCATTTACATTAATGTATCCTTTAATGGAGAAAAACGAAGAAGTCAAGAGTGGACTTCAGTGGTGGTTAAGCAAAGTCACAGTCATGGCAGCAGTATCCATTGCACAGGCAGTGATCATGGTTGCAGTTTTAATGGGAATCAATGGACTCGAACCACATTACGTAGGAAAAACATTTGGAATGGCCGTCTTAGCATCCATGGCATTTATGTCATTGATCTGCTTTGGTGAGATGTTATTAAACCGTGTCGGAAGTTACGTCATGTTAGTATTCATGGTCGTACAGTTAGGTGCAGCCGGAGGAACATATCCACTGGATATGGCACCACACTTCTACACAGTATTACACAAATATATGCCATTCAGCTATACAGTACACGCATTCCGTCACACACTATCTATGGATGGACAGATCGGACAGGATATTGCAGTATTTGTTGGAATCTTAGTTGTGTCAACATTAGCAACGATCATCTTCTACCGCTTCAGAATGAAGAAACAGGTTGGAGGAACATTGGAACCTAATGGAGCGCCACAGCATTAGATATAAAAATAATTAAATAAAAACTCTAATGAACAAAAGACTAGGACAGTCAGTTTTGGATTGTATAGATATACATCTTCCAAAACTGATTGTCCTAGTCTTTTTATTGTTGTTGTATGCATGAAAAATGTGTATAAAATGTGAACAAATACATTGAATAAAACTTGACGCAAGAGTATAATTAAAAAAGTATAGTAATTGTAAATAGGGATAATAAGTTAATAGGGAGCTTTCACTTATGAAGAAGACTAAGATTCCACGGAAAAAAGTACGTGGAAAGAACATGAAGAGATTATTTGCTTGTTTGCTGAGTTTGTCAATGATACCGGCGAATGGGGTAGCGGTATTTGCAGCACAGGAGCAAAATGTATCAACAAAAGTTGTGAAGACAGAAGGACAACAGGCAATAAAGACAACTAAGGCGGAAGAGTCTAATGATAAGAAAGTAAATTTTACAAAAGATAAGATTGAAATTGGTAATTTTGAAGGAATTCAATTTGATAATATTGATCCGGACGATATAGAAGATGTAGAATTTGATATTGCTGAAGAAGATCAGGATAAATTAAAAATCTATAGTGTAGATGATGTAGATGGTTGTGAATATATTCCAGAAGTAAAGGGAAACGTTGGAGACAAAGTGAAGGTAGGAGCTACAATCACGAAAAAAGACGGGGATTTAATTACAGTTGATCCAAAAACATTTGAAGTGGTGGCACAAACAGATTCAAATGTAGTTCCAATAAAAACTTACAGTTTATATAAAGCATTATTAAATAAAGATTATCAATCTGTAGATAAAAATAATAATGGGAAAATTGAAAAAAAAGAGTTGAAAAAAATATTTTATATAAACTTATCAGAAGGCAGTTCGTATGATATGAATGTAAAAAGCGAAGAACTGAATCTTTTGAGTGATGCAACAGAATGTAGAAATGTAGATTTAGATCATGATAAAGCATTAACTAATATTAATTTTGTAAAAAACATGAAAAACTTAGTTAGTGTCAATTTGTATAACACGGGAATTCAAACAATTGGCGATGCACTGGATCATGTAAAAGATCAATTAGAAGAGTTGAATTTAGGAAATACAAAAGTTTCATTTGATGAAAAAGCAAAATTTTTAAAAGATGAAGTTACAGTACAAGAAGGTACAACGAGTAGCAAAGGGTTTATTAGTCATTTGTTTGATTATGATAATGAGGAAGTTTTTTTAACAGATGATGCTGGTTCTGCATTAACTGCAAAAAGCGATTGGCGTACGATTAATATTTCAGCGGAAAAAGGAAGTGCAGGTAAAACTGGAGAATTAACAATTAAAGATGGCGAAAAATCTAAAAAAATTAAGATTAAGATTATTGGAAAAGATCAAAATGCTCCAGGATTTGCTCAAAATAAAATAGATGATACAATTGGACATTTTATTGAAATTAAAACTAAAGATGGAGCAAATATTGATATGGACAATGACATATCAGTAGATAATGAAGATGTGGTAAAGGTTGATTCTATTTTTAAAGAAGGGCCAGAAGAAAAAGATATTTATTATTTGGAACCTCAGGGAGTTGGTACAGCTAAGGTTACAGCTAAGTTTACAAAAGATGGTGTTACATATACAGATACAATGGAAGTAAATATATCAAAGGCAAAAGATAATATTGTGCCATTAAAATCTATTTATACATATGAAGGGCTGTTAACAAAAGATGGAAAATCTGCAGATGAAAATAATGACAAACAAATTGATACTTCCGAGATATTAAACGTAAATGAATTTTATACACGCAAATCAGGAATGACAGATAAGCAATTAGAAGGATTGGATAAAGCTGTAAATTGTACAAAAATGGGTCTGGAAAATAGCAATTCTATTACGGACATTGCTTGGATGAAAAATTTAAAAAAATTAACAAGAGTTGATTTAGGTTATACAGGTGTTAAAGATATTTCTTTCTTAAATGATATAAAAGATCAGATTACATATCTTAATGTAAGTGGTACGAAAGTTCCAGCAGATCAAAGATATCAGTTGATAGATCAAAAGGAAATTATGGTAGAAAAAGGAACCAAGATTGAATTACCATCCAATATTACTAGATTTTTAACAGAAGAAGATAAGATAAAGGTTGACGATGAAACAGTTGCAACTTTTAAAGAAGAAAGTGTGCCATCTATCGAAGAGGGAACAGCTTGGGTGATTAAAGCAGAAGGAGAATCAGGACAAGCAACAAATCTTGTAATTCAAAATGGAAATGATAAGAAAATCATACCAATTCGAATTGTAGACAAGGCAAAAGATGCGATTGGATTTGCTCAGAAAGACATGACAATAAAGCAACATTCATTTATGAAAGTTCCAATTAATAATTTAAAGAATGTAGATGAATATTATATTATCACAGAGAGCAACGATAACGATGATGAAGAAAATCCTGATGATATTTTAGATACCAAGTGGGGTTACAATGAAGATGAAAAATATAAATATTTTGAACCAGGAAAGAAAACAGGTACAGTTAAACTGGTAGGAAAATTTGAGAAGAATGATGGTACAGTATATGAAGATACAATGACAGTTACTGTTGAAGAAAATAATGATCCTACGGTTTTAGCATTAGAAAATGCTTATACATATTTTGGTTTATTAGATACAGATGGAAAATCTGTTGATACAAATGGTGACGGGCAGATTGATGAAAAAGAGATAAAAAATGTAAAACAAATGAACTTATATGAAGCAACAAGGAAAGAATTAAAGTTATTAGAAGCAGCAGAAAATTGCACAGATCTAGATTTGAGTTATAATAGTTCAGTCAGAAATTTAGATTTTATTGATTGCATGAAAAATTTACAAAAATTAGATCTTAGAGGGATTAATAAAATCAAAGATTATTCAAAATTGAGAACAATCAAAAATCAATTAATTTATTTGAATTTGAGTGATTCAAATATTGATGATGAAGAACGATTATCCTATGTTTATACAAATGAAATTTCCGTTGGTGCAGAAAATGAAATTACGAATCCAATACTTCCTATGGGAATTATTAATGATACGGATACATATGCAATTGAAAATTCAAACGTTGCAGAAGTAGTTGATCGATGGACATATGATAAAGATGGATATAAAGACCAGAGAATCGTAACGATCAAAGGCAAAAAAGGACAAGAAGGAAAAGAAACAAATCTTGTTATTACAACAGACGAATGGGAAACATTAAAGATTCCAGTAAAAGTTACACAAGGCTCTATTGTGAATCCCCCAGTGGTCGCACCAGCAGAGCCAACAAAGCCTGAGGATCCAAAACCAGAAGTACCAAAACCAACCCCAGCACAGCCAACAACAGCTGCACCACAAAAAGTTGCCAAGATCACAGTCACAGCACCATCCAACAAACTTTCTGCAGGAAAGAAAGTAAAATTAACAGCCAATATTTCAAACGATGCAAGCAACAAAAATATCAAATGGACAACAAGCAACAAGAAATATGCAACGGTTGATAAAAATGGTGTCGTAAAATTCAACAAAAAGGCAGCAGGAAAAACAGTTACGATCACGGCATATGCAACAGACGGAAGTGGAAAGAAAGCGACGTTCAAGATCAAGATCATGAAAGGAACCGTTAAGAAGATCAAGATCACAGGAAAGAAAACGGTCAAAGCAGGAAAGACACTAAGTCTGAAAGCCAAAGTAACCGCATCCAAAGGAGCCAACAAGAAACTGAAATGGACTAGCAGCAATACAAAATATGCAACAGTATCCGGATCAGGAAAAGTCAAAGCACTAAAAGCTGGTAAAAAGAAATCAGTGAAGATCACAGCAATGGCAACAGATGGAAGCGGAAAGAAAGCAACTGTAACGATTAAAATTAAATAATCCCAAAATGCGCTAAAAGAGTGATCAGATTGATCACTCTTTTATGCATTCTACACAAAAAAGTGTTATAATAAACAAAGCAATATGCAGATTCAAACATGAAGAAAAGGAGGACGAATTTCATGCAAAAAGGATGGAAAGTATTCAGCCACTTAAATGGAAAGAGCAGAAAGAAACTGTTAGCATGTCTGCTCAGTATATCCATGATACCGGTCAACGGATTTACGGTAATGGCGGCAACAGCAGATCAGGGGAATCAGGCAGCGGTGACACAGGAAGGTACAACCACACCAACAGTTACAAGTGGGATTTCATTTGCGGCAGAATCCCAGAATGTAACAGTAGGAAATTTCAAGTATTATGAATTCCAGGGAACGCAGGCAAAAGATTTCGATAAAGTCAACTTCAATATTTCTGATCAAACAGCATTAAAGATTGAACAAAAGACTTTTAAACAAGCAGATGGAACAGAAGTTGTGAAGTATATGCCGATCGCATTAAAAGACAGTGGAAAAGTTACTGTAACAGCAACATTTGAAAAGAATAAAAAGCCATTAGATGGAGTAAGTGCTCAGTTTGAATTTAATTTAAGCAAAGATGATAATATCATTCCATTTACTTCACAAACAATGTATCAGGTATTTAGTGGAAAGGAAGAAGGTGCGCTTACTAAAGCAGACTTAGCAGCGAAGACAGAGATCAATCTTTCTGACAAAGGTCTGACAGATACAGAAGTAGCATATCTTCAGTATGCAACTGGTTGTGAAAAATTAGACTTAAGCAAGAATACAAATATAAGTAAGATTGATGCATTAAAATCTATGATGAATCTGAAGGAAATCAATCTGGAAGGTACAAAGGTTTCTACAGCAGACAGAATTTCTTTAATCAAGAAAGATCCGATCACAGTAGAAAAAGGAGCCAAAACAAATGATCCTATCCTTCCAAAAGGAATTTTAAAAGGATGCAAAGATGTTAAGTATTCTGAGGAAGTAGCAGCAGGAACAACAGCAAAATTAAAATCAATCCAGGTTCAGTCAGATGGATCCATAAGTCTGGAAGCAGTGGATACAGCAGAAGCAGGAACGACGAATTTAAAAGTTGAGAGCACAACAACACCAACAGTATTTGCAACGATTCCAGTAAATGTGACAGCCAAAAGTGCAACAACACCAGAGTTTGATAAAAATGATCCAAATGTAAGTGTAGGAGCATTTAAGAAACAGATCAAGTTAAATAATCTGGAAAAAGATGATGTAGTAACGATCACATCAAAAGATACAAAGATCTTAAATATCCGCACAGAAACAGCGCAGGATGGAACAAAGACATACTATCTGGAACCAAAAGCAGCAGGAAAAGCAACAGTAGAAGCGGTAGTAGCAAGAGCAGGAAAGACATATACAGCAACGATTGAGATTCAGGTTGCAGCAGTAGGAAAAGATATCATTCCACTGACAAGTTACAAAGTATACGATGCATTAGAGGCAGATGCAAATAACGATGGAATGATCTCAACAGAAGAGATCAAAAATGTAAAATCTATTAATTTAGAAAATAAAGATCTGACGAATGCAGATTTAGCAGGTATATCCGAAGCAGTCAATTGCGAAAAGATCGATCTCGAAAACAACAAGAACATCACAGACATCAGTTTCATAAAGAATTTAAAACAGTTAAAAACACTCTATCTAAGAGGAACATCTGTGACAGATTTTACAGCATTAAATGATCTGAAAGCACAGTTAGAATCATTATATCTGCCAACAACAGCAAGCACAGCGACAAGAATGTCATTCTTAAGCGACAGCCTGTATCTAAAAGAAGGACAGGAATTAACAATACAGCAGTTTACAAAAGGTGTATTCGTAGATAGCAAAGAAGCATGCACGATCACATCATCTAATCTGGCAGCAGTATCCATTACAGGAGATAAGATCAAAGCCGGAACAAAAGGTCAGATGGCAACACTGACATTAAAAGCTGGAACAACAACAAAAACGATCAAAGTTTACACAACAGACGAAACAGGTAAGATTCCTACACAGGCAGTTGTATTAAACAAAACATTTGTAACATTAAATCCAGGCAAGACAGAACAGCTGAAGATCACATATTTACCAGATTATGCAACAGCTTCAATTGGAACAGTAAAATGGACATCTTCTAACGAAGCAGTTGTAACAGTTGATGCAGCAGGTAAATTAACAGCTAAGGCTGCAGGAAAAGCAATTATTACGGCAATAACATCTGACGGAAATGTAATGTACTGCATCGTAACAGTAGAAAATATCAAAGTCAGCAAGATTACGATCACAACAACAACATCTAACAAGATCGCAACTGGTAAGAAAGTAACATTAAAGGCGACCGTAACACCATCCAATGCATACAATAAAGGTGTTACGTGGAAATCAAGCAATACCAAAGTTGCAACAGTCAGCAGCAGCGGTGTCGTTACAACGAAGAAGAAAATGGGTGGAAAAACAGTAACGATCACAGCGACAGCCAAAGACGGAAGTGGTAAGAAAGCATCATATAAGATCTATGTCAAGAAAGGTATTGTAAAGAAAGTCTACATTTCTGGAGTTAAATCAGTAAAAGCTGGTAAGAAGTTATATCTGAAAGGAAAAACAAGCGCATCTTCAGGGGCAAATAGAACTTTAAAATGGTCAAGCAGCAATACAAAATATGCGAAAGTTTCTTCCAAAGGAACTGTAACAACATACAAAGCTGGAAAGAAAAAATCCGTGAAGATCACAGCAAGAGCAGTGGATGGAAGCGGAAAGAGCAAGACGGTTACAATTAAAATTAAATAGTAAAGTAATTTCTGATATTTATTGAAAGAAAAAGCAGTTAGAAATCAAAATTTAAGATTTCTAGCTGCTTTTCTTCTAAATTGCAAAAGTACTAACAAAAACTTGCAATACCCCTCTTATATTAAATCAAATGATAATGTTCAAATGCATGATAAATCCCATCATCATTTACGGAATCTGTAACATATTCCGCAATTGCTTTTAATTCATCACAGGCATTTCCCATAGCAATTCCATGGCCAGCAGCTTTAAACATGGAGATATCGTTATTACTATCTCCAAATGCGTAGCAGTCATCTGTAGAGATATTGAGATGATCAGCGACATATGTAAGACCAGTCCCTTTATCAGGATTTTCAACATGATCCCATGTAAACTCATGCACCATATAAGGAGCAAGGTCAAAAGCAGTGATCATAAATCCATAATGTGGATGAAAGTCAACATTATGATCGCGGAAATAAGAACATTTTTCCCCTTCAAAGGTTCCATAGATATTGTTTTCTTCGCAAATCCGTTTGATCTGTTCGACCACTGTTTCAGGAACTGTTTTGTGATAGATCGTTTCGCCATCAAGAAGGATGTGAACTCCGTTAGAACAAAGATAACCGTCGCAGCCAATATCGAGAATCTCTTTTTCAAAATAAACAAGAGGTCGTCCAGTGTTGATCAGGACTTTATGACCATTTTCCTGTGCTTCATGGATTGCTTTGATCGTAGATTCTGGAACCAGACGCTGTTCTTTACTGTACAAAGTCGCATCGACATCCAGAAAGATTAGTTTGTTGTTTTCACTCATATTATCATTCCCCATCTAAATATTTATAAAAATTAAGAGCCGGATACAAATGAAGATTGATGGTCCGGCTCTGTGCTGTAAGGATATAGTTGACTATTCTTCCACAGTTACAGTCTTCATAACTTGTGGTTCTAATGGTTTATCGGAATAATCTGTTGCAACTTCAGCGATCTTATTTACAACATCCATTCCTTCGATGATCTTACCAAATGCTGCATACTGTCCATCTAAATGTGGGGCAGCTTTGTGCATGATAAAGAACTGTGATCCAGCAGAATCAGGCATCATGGAACGAGCCATGGATAAAACACCAGGAGTGTGTTTTAAGTTATTGATCACACCATTCTGACTGAACTCTCCTTTGATCGTATGTCCAGGCCCCCCTGTTCCTGTACCTAATGGGCATCCACCCTGGATCATAAATCCGTTGATGATACGATGGAAAGTTAAACCATCATAGAAACCGTCTTTTACAAGATTTACAAAGTTTTCAACAGTGATCGGAGCAATCTCCGGATATAATTCTGCTTTCATTACATCACCATTTTCCATAGTGATCGTTACAATTGGATTTGCCATAATATCAAATTCCTTTCTACTATATATTGAATTTAAATTCTAACTTTGCCGTTTGCGGCTATGTTTTGATTATAATGGAAATGCTAAAAAAAGTACAGAGATTTGACGAGAAGTATATGAGCAACATATCGGAAAATATGCATAAATATTCACAAAAATTACAAAAAAGTTAAGAATATGAACAAAAATTAATAAAAACTCTTTTTTTTCTACAAAATGCGAGTATAATAGCATAAGAAAGAAATATGATTTAAAGGTCATATAAGAATTACAAATTTGGGAGGAAATCATGGAAGATTTATATTTAGATTTTGATCATAATTCCAGAAGGCGCAGAAGGGGGCGCAGACGTGGAAGAAGAAATCGTTCCAGAGTTCCATTTGTCATTGGAGTCATCATTTTACTAGTGGTCATTGTGGCAGGAGGTATATTTGCTGGAAGAAAATATATGGCTTACAGGCAGCAGAAAGCAGAAGAGGCCAGAAAACTTGCAGAGGCAAGAAGAGTCGTTACAGTCATGATCCCGGAAGGATATTCCATTGATATGATAGCAAAACGACTAGAGAAACAGGGAGTCTTTAAAGCAGATGAATTTATAAAGGCTGCGAAGAATACAGATCAGTATAAAAACGATTTTATTAAAGACATTGACCCAAAGAAGGGAACAAAGTACAAATTAGAAGGTTATCTGTATCCGGATACTTATAAGATTTACAAAAGTTCCAAACCAGAAGATCTGATCCAGAAGATGCTTGATAATTTCGATAAGAAATATTCAGCACTTGCGAAATCTTATAAAGGAAAGCGTTCTATGGCAGAGATCATGACGATCGCATCAATGATCGAACGTGAAGCAAGCAATATGTCAGAACGTCCGATGATCGCAGGAGTCATTGAGAATCGCCTTGCAGCGAAAATGAGACTTCAGATCGATCCGACCGTTTTGTATACCACAACAAATGGATTATATAATGCGAAGAAAGTTTATTATAAAGATCTGAAAGTGAAAACGGTGTATAATACTTACGTTATGAAAGGGTTACCAGCAGGACCGATCTGTAATCCGTCAGACACGGCGATCAAGGCTGCGATGCATCCGAAGAAACATGATTACCTATATTATAGAACTGACGGAAGCAAAAAAGGAACCCATGTTTTCACAAAAACATTCGATGAACATAAGAATGCGAAAAGCACAAGCACAAAAGATAAAAATAGTACAAATAGCACAAATACAACGAATTCAAAATCTTGAGTATTTTACTAAGGATTCAAAAAGATTGTTATTTTTTTGGCGTACAAAAAAAAATACCTAAAAATACATAAAAATCTCTTTAAAAACTTGTGCAAATAATGTAGAATAAAGCTGTATACAAAAGTTATATGTATACAGCTTTGTTTATGTTTTAAGCAACTTGTGAAAGTTGTAGTGATATTTTTTACGCCCATATGCTAGGTGGACGTAGAGATTAACAATGTGTGAATATATTCACACGAGATTTTTTAGGAGGAAGAGAACATGGCAAGAAAAATGAAAACCATGGATGGTAACACAGCCGCTGCACACGTATCATATGCTTTTACAGAAGCTGCAGCAATTTATCCTATTACACCATCCTCACCAATGGCAGAATCAACTGACCAGTGGGCAACACAGGGAAAGAAAAATATTTTCGGACATCCTGTAAAATTAGTTGAAATGCAGTCTGAAGGAGGAGCAGCAGGAACTGTACATGGTTCTTTAGCAGCTGGTGCATTAACAACTACTTATACAGCATCTCAGGGTCTGTTATTAATGATCCCTAACATGTATAAGATCGCTGGTGAACAGATGCCTTGCGTATTTGATGTATCTGCTCGTGCACTTGCATCTCACGCACTGAACATCTTTGGTGACCACTCTGACGTTTATGCATGTCGTCAGACAGGTTTCGCAATGCTTTGCAGCTCTAGTGTTCAGGAAGTTATGGACTTAGGAGCAGTAGCTCATTTAGCAACAATTAAAGGACGTGTTCCTGTATTACATTTCTTCGATGGATTTAGAACATCTCATGAAATTCAGAAAATCGAAATGTGGGATTATGATGATCTTGCAGATATGGTTGATTATGAAGCAATCGACAAATTCAGAGCTGAGTGCTTAAACCCAGAACATCCAGTTCTTCGTGGATCAGCTCAGAACCCAGACATCTTCTTCCAGGCAAGAGAAGCAGCTAACTCAACATATAATGCTTTCCCTGCAATCGTTGAAGATTACATGAATCAGGTTAACGCTAAGATCGGAACAGATTATAAATTATTCAACTACTATGGAGCTGAAGACGCTGAGAGCGTAATCATCGCTATGGGATCTGTTTGTGAAACAATCGACGAAACAATCGATTACTTAATGAAACAGGGTAAAAAAGTCGGTGTTGTTAAAGTTCGTCTTTACAGACCATTCGTTGCTGAGAAATTAGTAGAAGCAATCCCTGATACAGCAAAAGTTATCAACGTATTAGACAGATCTAAAGAGCCTGGAGCAAGAGAACCATTATACCTTGATGTTGTTAACGCATTAAGAGGAACAAAATTCGAAAGCTGCACAATCAATGGTGGACGTTATGGATTAGGTTCTAAAGATACTACACCAGCTGATATCATCGCTACATTCGAAAACGTTGATAAAAACGAATTCACATTATCTATCGTGGATGATGTTACAAACTTATCTCTTGAAAGAGGAGAAACTCCAGTTACAGCTCCAGACAGCATCGTAGCTTGTAAATTCTGGGGACTTGGAGCCGACGGTACTGTTGGTGCTAACAAGAACTCTATCAAGATCATTGGTGACCATACAGACAAATATGCTCAGGCATACTTTGATTATGATTCTAAGAAATCCGGTGGTGTTACAATGTCCCACTTACGTTTCGGAGATGACCCAATCAAATCAACATACCTGATCAACAAAGCTGACTTTGTTGCTTGCCATTGTGCACCATATTTAACAAAATATAACATGGTTCAGGACTTAAAAGACGGTGGAACATTCCTGTTAAACTGCAGCTGGACTCCAGAAGAAGTTGGAGAACATCTTCCAGGACAGGTAAAAGCTTACTTAGCTAAACACAACATTAAGTTCTATATCATTGACGGTATCAAGATCGGTAAAGAAATCGGACTTGGTGGACGTATCAATACTGTATTACAGTCTGCATTCTTTAAATTATCAGGAATCATCCCTGAAGAAGATGCGATCAAATACATGAAAGACGCTGCAACAGCTTCTTACAGCAAGAAGGGTGAAGCTATCGTTAAGATGAACCACGATGCAATCGACGCTGGTGCAAAAGCTATCGTTGAAGTACCAGTTCCAGCTGAATGGGCTGACGCTGAAACAGAAAGCTTATTCGTTGAAGCTAAGGGAGATAACAAACCTCTTGTTGATTACATCAACAACGTACAGAACTACGTTAACGGACAGGAAGGTAACGCTCTTAAAGTTAGCGATTTAATGCCTTATGTTGATGGACATATGCCTTTAGGTGCATCTGCATTTGAAAAACGTGGAGTAGCAGTAGACGTTCCTTCTTGGAATCCAGATAACTGTATCCAGTGTAACTTCTGTGCTTATGTATGTCCTCATGCAACAATCCGTCCAGTAGCTATGACAGAAGAAGAAGCAGCAGCAGCTCCAGCAGCTACTAAGACAGCTGATATGACTGGAATGCCAGGATACAAATTCGCTATGACAGTTACAGTTCTTGACTGTTTAGGATGCGGATCTTGTGTAAACATCTGTCCAGGTAAGAAGGGTGAAAAAGCTCTTACAATGGCTGGATTAGATTCTCAGAGAGATCAGCAGGAAGTTTATGACTATGGTCAGAAATTACCAGCTAAAGAAGAAGTACTTGCTAAGTTCAAAGCTGATTCCGTTAAAGGAAGCCAGTTCAGACAGCCAATGCTTGAGTTCTCAGGAGCATGTGCTGGTTGTGGTGAAACACCTTACGCTAAACTGATCACTCAGTTATTCGGTGAAAGAATGTACATCGCAAACGCAACAGGATGTTCTTCTATCTGGGGTGGATCTGCACCTGCTACACCATACACAACAAACGCTAAAGGACAGGGACCAGCTTGGGCTAACTCACTGTTCGAAGATAACGCAGAGTTTGGTTTAGGTATGTTCACAGGACAGAACACATTAAGAGAACAGA
>ERZ791852.1078-NODE-1078-length-17807-cov-3.328864_pt1 | contig 17807 bp, 17 predicted proteins | sample MGYA00510287_ERZ791852 | MGnify/ENA primary metagenome ERZ791852 (study PRJEB30046, sample SAMN00715257) | human gut metagenome | study: EMG produced TPA metagenomics assembly of the A metagenome-wide association study of gut microbiota in type 2... | reverse complement strand
TATGTAAAACACGGTGTATCTATCTGTATCTTTCCGGAAGGTACCAGGAACAACGGCGAAGAATTATCTTTACTTCCGTTCCACAACGGTTCCTTTAAGATTGCAGAGAAGACCGGATGTGCCATTGTGTTGATCGGACATCTGAATAAATCTTCCGGGACGCAGAGCACGTATCGAGGACTTGGTTCTATTGATATTATGGCAGCAGTACGAAGCTTGATTTTCATCGGGAAAGTAAGAAAAGATCCAACCACAAGGGTATTGATTCATGAAAAAAGTTCTCTTGCACCACCAGGGGAAACGATGGCGTTTAAACTGGGAGACGAAGAAGGTTTCCGATGGGTGGGAGCCTATGAGATTTCCGCAGATGAATTGTTAGATGGAAAAGAAGGAAAAGCAACAGAAACAAAGTTGGAGAGAGGGACAAAGTTAATCAAGGAACTTCTTGCTGATAAAAAAGAAATTTCAATCAGGGAATTAGATGAAAAAGCAAAGGAACAAGGAATTTCTGGAAGAACCATGCGTGATGTAAGAAGCCGGATGAAGAATGAGTTGGAGTATCGAGTAAATGAAAAACAGGAAAACAGTATTCGATTAAAAGAATGACAGGTGGCAGAGTCATTGAAGCAAATACAGATTTTTATAGATACCTTATCTGCCACCTGCCGTCTGCCAGTGTATGAAATTACGAAAACAGATTGCGAATCGCTTGCAACTTGCAATCAAACAAGATATAATGAAGAAAAAAGAGGAGGCGATATCTATGGCAAGAACAGCAAATGTATTTGCACGTGTTGAGCCTGAAGTGAAAGAACAGGCAGAGCAGGTGCTTGATCGACTTGGTATTCCAATGTCCAATGCGGTGGGAATGTTTCTGAGACAGATTGTACTCCAGAGAGGAATTCCTTTTGAAATGAAACTTCCGGCTTATGAGGAACCTGTTGCATATGGTTCTCTTACAAAGGAACAGTTTGATGCAGAAATAGAAAAAGGCATGGAAGATATTAAGGCTGGCAGAGTGTATTCAGCAGATGAAGTTGAAGCAGAAATGAAACGGGAATTTGGTATATGAAATATAAAGTGATGTATACAGCAGGAGCAAAGAAAGATCTGCGAAATATTTTCAGATATATTTCAGAGGAACTGTTAGCTCCAGAGAACGCTGCCGGACAGACAGACCGAATTATGGCTGCTATTCGAAAGCTGGTCACCATGCCAAATAGAAACCGGCTTTATGAGGAAGAACCATGGCACAGCAGAGGACTTCGGTTCTTTCCGGTGGACAATTATTTGGTGTTTTATAAGACGAATGATGAAACAGAAACAGTGTATATAGTGCGAATTATGTATCGTGGACGTGATGTTCGCAAGCAGTTAAGTCGGACGGAAGACGTTTCAGAAAATTAAAATTTAATATGGAACCAGAGGTTTAAGCAGTTAGTCTATGAAAAAAATAGGGTAGCTGCTTTTTTCATGTCCAAAAGGAGGTGCCGTGTATGGGATATGCACGTAAAGATGTAGAGAAAACAAAGAAATTAGCAAAGAAATTTGTCCGCTATCAGGAAGGGGCAGAGCTTTACAGCATTGGGCTGACGAAATTCCAGGAAATTGTGGAAGGACGAAAAACAGGGATTAACTTTTTGTCATACGAAAATCATAATGTGAATGTGGAGGAATAAGAACAGATATGGCGAAAACAGGAAGACCAAAGTCGGAAAATGTAAAAAAGAAAGTATTAAGTATCCGGGTGGAAGATCCTATGTATAAGCGTATCTGTGATTATGCCAGGAAACACAAAATGACTGTGACAGATCTTCTGGGTCTTATTTTGTGTTTTTTTATAATGGTCACCACAATATATGTGGGGGTTTTTATATCCCACCTATTAATCTACACTATAACCATCAAATAAAAGTAGCTAAAGGAGGGCGTATCATGGCAAAAGTATTTATCACACTGACAGGAACAAAACATTATTTTGGAAATGATTTTCTCAAAAAAGGAACGAAGATCCGACTAGAGAAAGAACCAGATAATGAGTATGACAAAGAAGCAATCAAAGTTACTTATGAAGGTCTTGGAAAAATCGGATATGTAGCAAATAGTTCATACACCGTTATCGGCGATTCTATGAGTGCCGGTCGTTTGTATGACAAGATCGGGAAGACTGCTTATGCGAAAGTTGAGCTGGTAACACCGGCTGGAACAATATGTAAGGTTTGTAAGAAGAGCCTTAAAAACGAAATGAAGGAGACAATGAACGATGAAAAATAAAGAGATGTTAAGAAAAATCTATTATGAAAATAAAGCAATAAACAGAAATATGCAGAGACTGGTGAATATTGGGTTGATCGGAATACTTGGTGGTATCGCTAAAGAAGCAAAAGCGTCCGATGATCCGAAAGCGAAAATCTTAGTAAAGGCAGGAATGGTCATGATAGCCATAACAGAGGGATTACTTTTGTTCAGTGATATTCTAGATTATCGTAAAAGCAGAATTGAAGAAAAGTTGGAGAAATAAGAATAAAATGTATACAAAAGAACAGGACGGCGAAATTGAAAAAGTTTGTCGGGTATTTGCCGACTACATTAAAGAGAATTCATATTTTGACGTGGTTTGGTCAGAAAAACATTACAACCCTTTATGAATCAACTTCCTGAATATATGTCGCTGGTGGAAGAAATAGTTAAGGATTAAAGATATACTGTATTTCTTAGAATATAGGAAGTGCAGCTTTGAAGGAGTAGATCTTATGAAAGATGGAAAATTGGGTTGTGGAGGATTGATTGCGATCATTCTTCTGGTATTTGCTTTTTTGAACGATTTTGCTTCAGAACTTGGAGGAGCATTTCAATTCTTCTTTTGGATTGGAATTATCATCATAATTGTTGCTGTAGTTAAGTTCTTTCATGATAATTAATGAAAAACGAACCTACATTTGTATAAAACTAGATTTACAACAAAAAGATTTATGTAAAAAGATGCACAATATATTTCCCACCTATGATATACTTGAAATATGTTGGCAGAAGGGAGAAGTGCATCATGCCGAAGGGAACAAATCAGAAATTTAAGCTGTACCGACTGGCACAGATTATGCTGGAAAAAACAGATGAAGAGCATTATATTACAATGCCAGAAATCATGGAAAGTTTGGCGGAATACAATATCACAGCTGACCGAAAAAGTATCTATACGGATCTTCGTGACCTAAGTGTTCTTGGCATTGAAGTGGAAGGAGAACCGATTGGAAACCGTTATCATTATCATGTGGTCAGTCGCACGTTTGAACTACCTGAGTTGAAACTTCTGGTAGATGCAATTCAGTCTTCAAAATTCATCACAGAAAAGAAATCGAATACGTTGATTAAGAAGCTGGAAAAAATGGTTAGTGAATATGAGGCACAGAAACTGCAGCGTCAGGTATATGTGTCTGGAAGAATAAAGACAATGAATGAGAGCATCTACTACACAGTAGATGCTATTCATAATGCAATTTCAGAAAATAAGAAAATAAAGTTCCAATATTATCAGTGGAATGTAAAAAAAGAAATGGAACTCAGACATAATGGAGCCTGGTATCATATTAGTCCATGGGGACTTTCGTGGGACGATGAAAACTATTATCTGGTAGGCTACGATTCGGATGCGGAGAAGATTAAACATTACCGAGTAGATAAAATGCTTCATATCCGATTTTCAAGTGAGAACCGGGAAGGAAAAGAGTTCTTTAATAAGCTTGACATGGCTGATTATGCAAAGAAAAGCTTTGGAATGTTCGGAGGAAAAGAACAGACGGTAAAATTACTGGTAAAAAACAACCTGGTAGGTGTCATCATTGACCGTTTTGGGAAAAATGTGATTTTGTTTCCGACAGATGATGAACACTTTACTGTGAATGTAAATGTGCATGTCAGCAGACAGTTCCTTGGATGGGTATTTTCATTGGGGGACGGTATAAAGATTGTTGGACCGGATGATGTGGTGGAGCAAATGAGAAGTGAAATTAAAAGATTGATTGAACATTATTCATAGAAAATGGAGGGTAAACAAAGATGGCAGAAATAGAAAATAGCAAGGATTTGATTAGCGTATTATGGAGTGGAGCAGATATTTTACGTTCAAAAATGGATGCAAATGAGTATAAGGATTATCTGTTAGGAATCGTATTTTATAAATATCTTTCAGATTCTTTTTTGATTAAAGTATATGATTTGCTTTATGATGAAAAACCAGCCACATTGAAAGAAGCATTAGAGGCATATAAAGAAGCACTAGAGGATGAGAGTGCAGAAGAATTGAAAGATCAGCTGTCAGAAGAATGTCACTATGTTATGGAGCCAGAACTTACATACACTTATTTTGCTGATGCTGCAAGAAATAATTCTTTCAACCGTGAGCAGTTGCAGAAAGGATTTAATAATATAGAGCAGAGTGATCCAATCTTCGCAGATTTGTTTACCGATATTGATCTGTATTCCAATCGATTAGGTGCAGGCGACCAAAAACAGAGTGATACAGTTGCAAGTCTTATAAAAGAAATTGATAAAGCGGATCTGTTAAATTCAGATGCGGAAATACTTGGAAATGCCTATGAATATTTGATCGGACAGTTTGCTTCTGAAACAGGAAAGAAAGCAGGAGAATTCTATACTCCGCAGGCTGTATCAAAGATATTAACAAAAATTGCTATTTCAGGGCAGGAAGATAAAAAAGGATTATCCGTATATGATCCGTGTATGGGATCGGGGTCATTATTGTTAAATGCTAAAAAATATGCATCAGCACCAGAATATATCAAATACTATGGACAGGAACAGAATACATCAACTTATAATCTGGCGAGAATGAATATGTTTCTACATGGAATAGTGGCGGAAAACCAACATCTTCGAAATGGAGATACATTAGATGGGGATTGGCCAACAGGAGAAGAAACGGATTTCAATATGGTTCTCATGAACCCTCCATATTCAGCCAAATGGAGTGCAGCAGCAGGATTTCTTCAAGATGAACGTTTCAGTGATTATGGTGTATTAGCACCAAAGTCAAAGGCTGATTATGCATTTTTATTACACGGATTGTATCATTTGAAAAATAACGGGACAATGGCAATTGTTTTACCACATGGAGTTCTTTTCCGTGGAGCAGCAGAAGGAAAAATCAGAGAAAAATTGCTTCGCTCTGGTAATATCTATGCGGTGATTGGACTTCCGGCGAACTTATTTTACAATACATCCATTCCAACTTGTATCATTGTCTTAAAAAAACACAGAGACGGACGAGATGTACTCTTTATTGATGCATCTAAGAAATTTAATAAAGGTAAGAAGCAAAATGAGATGACAGATGAACACATCGATGAAGTTCTTACTCTGTATAGTGACCGAAAGACTGTAGAAAAAGAATCCTATCTGGCTAGCTTTGAGGATATTGAAAAAAACAATTTCAATCTTAATATTCCTAGATATGTTGATAATTTCGAAAAAGAAGAAGATGTGGATATCAATACATTACTACAGGACATGAAGAAAACGGATGACGAATTGGAACAGGTCAAAGGTGACTTTGTATCTCTTCTGAAAGACTTAACATCACCAGATCAAAACATTATTTTTTCATTAAATGATTTGATCAGAAAGCTGGAGGGATAATAGAGATGAAAAAACCAAAGATTAGATTTAAAGGCTACCAGGAAGATTGGGAACAGCGTAAGTTGGGGGAACTTGGTTCATTGAAAAATGGAATGAACTTTTCCAAAGAAGCCATGGGAATAGGATTTCCATTTGTAAATCTTCAAAATATATTCGGAAATAATGTAATTGATGTTACAAATTTAGGGAAAGCAATGGCATCTGATTCACAGCTGAAAGATTATAATTTGCTGAATGGCGATGTATTGTTTGTACGCTCTTCGGTAAAATTGGAAGGTGTAGGAGAAGCCGCCTTAGTACCACAAAACCTTGAAAACACAACATATTCTGGATTTATTATAAGATTTCGAGATGAATATGGATTGGATAATAATTTTAAAAGGTTTTTATTCGGAATAGAATCTGTACGAAATCAAATTATGGCACAAGCTACTAATAGTGCAAATAAAAATATCAGTCAAACAGTGTTGGAAAATCTTTGCTTGAAGATTCCAAATAAATCAGAGCAAGAAAAAATTGGTTTATATTTTTCTAACCTTGACCACCTTATCACTCTTCACCAGCATAAGTGTGAAGAATTACAGAATATTAAAAAATTTATGCTGAAAAATATGTTTATATAAAAAATAACGATAGTTTTTGATACTGAAATTAAGAAAGTACTAATAGATAGAATTAGTGAAAATTGCATTGTAGAAGAATGAGGCTTACGATGAGTATGATCTATAGCAAGAAATTTTAGATAATAATGAGTGAAAAGAAATTTAAAGTATAAAAATATGAAAGAAGTGAGAAAAATGGACAAAAAAGTGGAATTGTATCATGGAAGTGGTCAGATAGTAGAATTTCCTGAGGTTAGAAAGACAAGATATACAAAAGATTTCTCATGGGGATTTTATTGTACAAAAAGTTATGAACAGGCATATAGATGGGCAGAACGAAAACATAAGCATGGAATAATTAATGTATATTCATATACAGAAAATAAACAATTAAAAATAAAGAAATTTGATCAGATGTGTGATGAATGGTTAGATTTTATTGCAGAATGCCGAGTTGGAAAGATACACGAGTATGATATTGTGGAAGGCCCAATGGCAGATGATACAATCTGGAATTTTGTAAATGATTATTTAAGTGGAAATATAAGTAAAGCTGTATTCTGGGAATATGCAAAGTTTAAACATCCGTCACATCAGATTAGTTTTCATAGTATGAGAGCCTTAGAATGTTTGACGTATGAAAGGAGTGAAAACGTGGATGACGACACAGTGGAATAAAGATGATTTGTTTTATGTATGTTCGATGATTGAGTTTGTTGCAAGAGAAACTCATAATAAAGTAAAAGATGTAGTTGGGAAAATGACAGATGAAGATTTAGTGCATCAATTAAGAACGGCTGGTGTAAATCACTGTCTTTCTTTTGAACAGGTATGTGATGAATGGATTGAAGAATATCAAATTACAGAGGGAAATTTTGATAATATTACAACTTGTAAATATAGTGTTCCAACAGTAACTTCAATTGGAAGAGTATACCAAACGTTAATATTGAATGTTATGGGTTTGTATGCGAATGTAGTAGAAGCTATTAAGACTGTATATAATTCATTCATTAGTGATGAAATATCAGATTTTAATTCAAATGTATTTTATAGTAATCCGGATTATATAAAATGTTCATATGAAGCAGGTGAATTGTTGGATTAAAAAGTAGAAGATATTTTGAAAAAGTGAACGACTACAGAGATTCAGCGTAAGTTCAAATTTTGTATTGAATTGAGTTCAAACGATTGGGAACAGCGTAAGTTGGTTGATTTGGTTGATCGTGTTACAAGAAAAAATCAAGATTTAGTCTCAGAGCTACCGCTTACGATATCGGCTCAATATGGACTTATTGATCAGAATGAATTCTTTGATAAGAGAGTTGCAAGTAAAGATGTCAGTGGTTACTATCTGATTGAGAATGGAGAGTTCGCTTATAATAAAAGTACTTCAACAGATGCTCCTTGGGGAGCTATTAAAAGGCTGGATCGTTATAAAAATGGCGTATTATCAACGCTTTATATCGTATTTGGGATAAAAGAAAACAATCCTGTAGATTCCGATTTTCTGGTATCGTACTACAGCACAAACTTGTGGCATAAAGGTATTCATGAAATTGCTGCAGAAGGAGCGAGAAATCATGGACTTTTGAATATTGCACCTGCGGATTTCTTTGAGACGAAGCTGATGATACCGCAAGATATTGAGGAACAGAAGAAAATTGGAAAGTATTTTGAAGAGCTAGAAAGGCTCATCACTCTTCACCATCGTAAGTACATGAAATATGCTGATTTATCAGTTTTCGATTGGGAACAGCGTAAGTTTGCAGATTTCACATGGGATGCAGGGAAACGGAACAAGGAAGATTTAGATTTAGAACCGTATGCTATTACAAATGAGCATGGATTTATTCGTCAGCGTGATGCACATGACGATTTTGGATATATGAAAGATACGGACAGAAAAGCGTATAATATTGTTCAACCAAATTCGTTTGCCTATAATCCAGCAAGGATCAATGTAGGATCTATCGGATACTATAAAGGTGTGGAAAATGTGATAGTTAGCTCACTTTATGAAGTTTTTCAAACAGACAATTATGTGAACGATAGGTTCCTCTGGCATTGGCTCAAGTCTGATGAATTTCCAAGATGGATTGAGAAACTTCAAGAGGGAAGTGTTCGATTATACTTCTATTATGACAAGTTATGTGAATGTCAGTTATATATGCCATCATTAGAAGAACAGGAGAAGATTGCGACATTTTTAGATGACCTCGATCACCTCATCACTCTTCACCATCGGAAGCAAAATTACGTGTTAAATACCCTAATATATGCCAAAACCACGCTATTTATTACAAAGGAGAAAAAGAAAATGCCAGAATTAGAGAAAGTAATAGAAGATAAATTAATAGAACAGCTAGTTTTTGGAGAGTCCCAATGGACTTACCGTGAAGATTTAAAGACTGAGGAAGAACTTTGGCAAAATTTTAGATACATTCTAGAGCAGAATAATAAAGCACGTCTAGATGGACAGCCTTTGTCTGATGCAGAGTTTGAACAGGTTAAGAACCAGCTACAGTTTTCTTCGTTCTATAAAGCTGGTGAATGGCTGGTTGGCGAAAATGGGAAGGCAATGGTTCATGTGCAAAGGGATACAGAAAAATTGCATTTAGTTGTGATGAATCATGAGCATATTGCAGGTGGAAGCAGTGTTTACGAGGTTATTAACCAATATAATGCATTAAAAGACGATGACATCACTACGGTTACAAGGGACAGAAGATTTGATGTTACACTTATGATTAATGGTCTTCCAATGATACATATTGAATTAAAGAACAGACAGCACTCTTACATGGAAGCTTTTTATCAGATAAAAAAATATATCAGTGAAGGAAAGTTTACTGGTATTTTTTCGGCTGTCCAGATGTTTGTGATCAGTAATGGAGTAGACACGAAATATTTTGCTGCCGCAAGTGATACAGAGTTGAATCCTAAATTTATGAGCGGTTGGGTAGATACGGAGAATAATCCGGTGGCTGATTATATTGATTTTGCAAAGAATGTTCTTCGTATTCCGGAAGCCCATGAGATGATTGCCAGATATACAGTTTTGGATGAAGATGCAAAGCGATTGATTTTACTTCGACCATATCAGATTCATGCCATTGAGTCTATACGTGAGGCATCAAAGACAGGAAAATCTGGTTTTGTCTGGCATACGACTGGATCCGGAAAGACGCTTACTTCTTATAAGGCAACCAGAAATTTACTGATGGATATTCCTGCGATTGATAAAGCAATCTTTTTGATTGACCGTAAGGATTTGGATACTCAGACAACCATGGCATTTCAGGCTTATGCGAATAATGATTTGGTCGATGTAGATGAGACTGATAATGTAAATGATCTGAAAAAGAAATTAAAATCTGATGATCGTCAGGTAATCGTTACAACAATTCAAAAAATGCAGATTCTGATTAGCAAAAGATTACAGGAAGGAACATCTGAATACAACAAGATTAAAAACCTGAAAATTGCTTTTGTCGTAGATGAATGTCACAGAGCAGTTACTCCAAAAACAAAGCGTGAACTAGAACGCTTTTTCGGAAGATCGCTTTGGTATGGATTTACAGGAACTCCGAGATTTGCGGAGAATCCATATCCGCAGATGGGTGATTTGCCACGTACAACAGAGGAATTGTATGGAAAAAGACTTCACAAATATACAATCCAGAATGCGATTCATGATAATGCTGTACTTGGTTTCCAGGTAGAGCATAATGGTCCGAAAAATATTACAGATGAGACAGATGCCAGTGCATACGACAATGAGACCCATATGCTCCGGGTATTAGATATCATCCTGAACAAATCCTATTACAAGCTGGGATTTCAGAATGGAAAAGGACAAACATATGAGGGACTTTTGACAACGAGTTCCATCCAGATAGCACAGAAGTATTATGAACTCCTGACCAAGGTGAAAAACGGAGAAACATCATTAGAAATCGATGAGAAAATCAAACAGGTTCTTCCGGATTTTCCGAAGTTTGCAATTACTTATTCCGTAACAGAAAATGAAGAAGGTTCCCACGTAAACCAGGAAAAGATGCAGAAATCACTAGATGATTATAATCAGATGTTTGGTACAAAATATGAGCTTTCACAGATTCAGGGGTATAATGGTAATCTGAATAAACGTCTCGCACGGAAAGATGCAAAATTCAAGAGCAGAAGTGAGCAGCTGGATCTGGTCATTGTGGTAGACCGCCTGTTAACAGGATTTGATGCACCATGCATGTCCACCATTTTTATTGACAGACAGCCGATGGGACCACATGATCTGATTCAGGCTTTTTCAAGAACAAACCGTATTTTTGATAAAAACAAAACATACGGACAGATTGTTACTTTCCAGGCACCAAAGTTATTTAAGGAAAGTGTTGACAACGCAGTGAAATTATACTCTGCGGGAAGTACAGGGACAGCGATTCTGGCAGAATGGGAAGAAATAGAACCAGCATTTCGTAAATCGTTGGCAGCATTAAGAGTATCAGCAGAAACACCGGAAGAAGTAACACCGATGTCAATCAAAGAGAAAAAAGTGTTTGTCAAGATGTTTCAGACCTTTGACCGATTATTTGCTCAGCTCAAATCATTTACCCAGTATGATGACAGTATGCTTGAGGAGTATGGCATTACAGAAGAGGAATACGATAAATATGCCGGAGTTTATAAAAATGCTGTAGAAGAAATAAAAATAGCAGAAGGTGGAGACGATTCCGGGAACGAACCACCGGAAGATGAAACGATAGACGTCGATTATGAATTGATGGCTTATAGTAGTACAAAGATTGATTATGAGTATATTATCAATCTGATCCAGAATATTGTAACACCAGATGAAGATGCAGAAGCGGTATCTCCGGAAGAACGTCAAAAACAGATTGATGAAGTGAAACAGTATATTGATGAAATGCGGAAGGATAATCCAAAGGTAGCCGAGATTATGACGAATCTGGTTAGTGAAATTGAGGAAGATGAAAACAAATATAAGGGTCAGTCTATCTTAAATATTGTGGAAAACATGAAACGTGATTGCATTGAAAAGGTAATCTCTGATTTCTGTGTGACTTGGTACGCATCGAAAGAAGATGTTATGTATGCGGCTCTTCATTACAGAAACGGGGAAATACCAAACGAAAGTGTGATCAAAGCAACAATTGACTATCAGAGTTATAAATCCGTACAAGAAAAGGCACTTCCAAAATTCAAATATTATGCGAAGTGTATGGCAGAATTAAAGAAAACATTAGATGAAGAAATTAAACCTCTGATCAGTGTTGCATAAGAAAATAATAGGTGATTAATTGTCTGTATCAGCGTAAGTGATTCGGGAAAGGAAGACAAACTTATGCAACAGGAAACAGACAAAATGCAATTATTTTATGAGTACTATAAACAGTGGATTGAAGTGTACAAAAAAGGTGCGATCAGGGATGCCACGATGGCAAAGTATCTGATGACGCAGAAATGGGTAGAAAAACTTGCTCCAGAGTTGAAGGTTTGTGAACTCACCAGGACTGCTTATCAGAAATTGCTGAATGATTATGCAAAAGATCATGAACGGCAGACAACGCTGGATTTCCATCATCAATTGAAAGGAGCAATTCTGGATGCGGTAGATGAAGGAATGATAGAGAGAGATCCAACCAGAAAGGCAATCATCAAGGGGAAATCGCCAAGAGCAAAAAAAATAAAGTATTTGAATCAGTTTGAATTACATACGTTAATTGCTCACCTTGATATTCGAGAAGAGGTAAACTGGGACTGGTTTATTCTATTGGTTGCAAAAACCGGTATGAGATTTTCAGAGGCACTTGCAATTACTCCTTCGGACTTTGATTTTGCAAGACAAACATTGTCTATTAGTAAAACATGGGATTATAAGGGTAATGGTGGATTCCTTCCAACAAAGAATAACTCATCAGTGAGAAAAATTCAGATTGATTGGCAGATTGTTGTGAAATTTTCAGAGCTTACTAAGAATCTGCCAGAAGATAAACCGATTTTTGTTGGAGAAACAAAGATCTATAATTCTACAGTGAATGATGTACTTACCAGACATTGCAAAGCGTGTGGAATTTCAGAGATATCCATTCATGGACTTAGACATACACATGCCTCTCTTCTTCTGTTTGCAGGTGTATCAATCGCCAGTGTAGCCAGACGTCTGGGGCATGCCAGTATGACAACAACGCAGAAAACATATCTGCATATCATTCAGGAACTCGAAAATAAAGACGTTGACCTGGTAATGAGAACATTATCAGGATTATAAACGCAAATAATTAAACAGGATTACTTACGCTGATCTAGATATATAACGAATCCGAAATCAAAATGTGTAGGAGCAGTATTTTTAGGCATAAAAATGGAAACGGAGGCAGTGAAATGGATATATCAAAAGCAGACTGGAAACTTTATCGTGAGCGTGTCCCAGACTGGCAAGAACACTATATGGAAAAACTTACAGAAGAATATGTAAAATTACTAACTTCCCCAGGTCATGCGTCAGATCATTTTTGGGAATACAAAAGTGGATATTGAGAATGGAAAAGTGGACATTCAAGACAAAAAAGTGGATATTGAAAGTGTACTTTCCGAAAAAGGCAGCAACTTCTCGGTGAAAACGACGGTTCATATCCATAGACTTTTTGAAAAGTTTGGCTTTGATGAGGTGTTTGGAAGAAGTGCGGTTATGGAACTTCTTGTTATTTGGGATTGATTGGGGATATGCCATTTACATTTATGCTGATGTTTGTGTTCTTTTCGTTTGGAATTTTTGCGGGACTTGAACCAATAAGCAATCACTAAAATAGGTCGCATAAGCGAATTATTTTTGCTATAATGTGCTTATGCGAAAAAAACTCGCACTATTGGTGCGAGAATTGAGGTGATTGAATGAAATTATTAGGAAATATACTCTGGTTTCTTTGTGGTGGGATAATCGGAGGTCTTGCATGGATCATTGCAGGATGTATATGGTGTGTCACAATTGTTGGAATTCCTGTTGGCTTACAATGCTTCAAATTTGCATCCTTAGCATTTTGGCCTTTTGGAAAAGAAGTTGTATATGGGAACGGAACATTCTCATTTCTTGTGAATTTAATTTGGATTCTTTTCTTTGGATGGGGAATGGCTCTTGGAAATATTGTCTTAGGGTGTATGTGGTGTATCACGATTGTAGGAATCCCGTTTGGAAAACAATTCTTTAAAATGGCACGTTTATCTTTTATGCCTTTTGGTGCAAATGTGCTTTAGAACAACCTTTTATATAAAGAACAGTCGGGTAAAAATGGCTCCGAAATTTGCAGGCAGAGACACTGCCAGCGTTACGATAGAATAAATAAGATGCCAGGGTCACAAAGTCAGAACTTTTATGAGTTTCACTTAGTTTTAAAATTTACTGTCAAACTCCCGAGAACGAAAAGAAAATGCCATGTAGGATTTTATGGGAAATCCGGCATATTTTTAATTCATATTTGGGGCGAGTAGCGGGGCGCAGAATATAAAAAATTATCAGCGGTGAGGAATAAAATGGAGAAAAACGGCTTGACAAAGCTTGCCGTGCGATGCTATTATGTCAGAAGTGATATAGTATGTTACTTGTTAAGAACGAACGAGGCATTAACTATGCATGAACTTTTTGGATGTTTATGCGGTTAGTGCCTCTTTTTCTGTTGCTAAGCGTACAGAGAATGCGTCTAGAAGCCTGCTTCTTTGTCAAGACTATAAAGAGAATGCCTGACTGTTTTTACAGATTACCGCAAATATTCATAAACATTCATACTCGTAAATTCATAACGAAAAGGAGAACAATTATGAAAGACAAAATTTTTGGCGTGCTTCAGCGCGTGGGAAGATCATTCATGCTTCCAATCGCCATTCTCCCGGTAGCAGGTCTTCTGCTCGGATTTGGTGGCTCATTTACCAACGAAACAATGCTTGAAACTTACGGACTGTTAAATGTCATGGGACCTGGCACCATTCCATATGCCATCTTCCAGGTCATGAGCGAAGCCGGTAACATTGTATTCGCAAACCTGCCGATTATTTTCGCGATGGGTGTTGCCATCGGTATGGCTAAGAAAGAAAAAGAAGTTGCGGCTCTCTCTGCTGCCATCGCATTTTTCATTATGCACGCTTCTATCAGTGCGATGATCACCATCAACGGTGGAACAGAAAACATGCTGGAAGGTGCAACTACGTCTGTTGTCGGCATCACATCTCTTCAGATGGGTGTATTCGGCGGTATCATCGTCGGACTCGGTGTTTCTTCGCTGCACAACCGTTTCTACAAAATCGAACTGCCACAGGTATTATCGTTCTTCGGTGGAACAAGATTCGTACCAATTATCTCTTCGCTTGTATATACCGGCGTTGGTATCCTGATGTTCTTTATCTGGCCAGTCATCCAGACAGGGATCTACGCACTTGGAGATCTTGTACTTAATTCAGGCTATGCAGGAACATGGGTATATGGTTTCCTCGAAAGACTATTACTTCCATTCGGTCTTCATCACGTATTCTACCTTCCATTCTGGCAGACTGCACTTGGTGGAACAATGGAAGTCGGCGGCACTCTCATCGAAGGTGCACAGAACATTTTCTTTGCACAGCTCGCTGACCCGACAGTAGAACATTTTGCAGTATCCGCAACCCGCTTCATGTCAGGTAAATTTCCATTGATGATCTTCGGTCTTCCGGGAGCCGCACTTGCCATGTACAGAACAGCAAAACCAGAGAAGAAAAAAGCGGTTGCCGGACTCTTACTTTCCGCTGCTCTTACTTCTATGCTGACAGGTATTACAGAACCACTTGAATTCACATTTATCTTTGTGGCACCAATGCTTTACGGTATCCACTGCGTATTTGCCGGTCTTGCATATATGCTCATGCACCTCTTTAACGTAGGTGTTGGTATGACATTCTCCGGCGGACTGATCGACATGTTCTTATTCGGTATCTTACAGGGAAATGCAAAAACAAACTGGATCTGGATTGTAATCGTAGGTATCGGCTACTTTATCGTATACTACTTACTGTTCGGATTCTTAATCAAGAGATTCGATTTAAAAACACCTGGCCGTGACGACAGTGAAGAGGTAAAATTATACCGCAGAAGCGACGTGGAAGCTCGCAAGAACGGCGATAACGGTTCCGAAGCTTCCTCAGAAGATGCACTTTCTCAGACTATCTGTCAGGGACTTGGCGGCAAGAAAAATATTTCCGACGTAGACTGCTGTGCAACAAGACTTCGTTGTACCGTTCACAAAGCAGAATGCGTAGACGATGCACTGTTAAAATCAACTGGTGCATCCGGCGTAGTACACAAAGGAAATGGCGTTCAGATTATCTACGGACCTCGCGTATCAGTCATCAAATCAAACCTCGAAGATTACCTCGAGACTGCACCAGACGAAGAATTCACAGCTGGCGGAAATGATGTCGATGCAACTGCACACGTTGGTGTTGATACAAATGTTGACGGTGGTGCAAATGCTGGCGTTGCAGAAAATGCCAACACAAGCTCGGCAGAAGCAACTGTTGTTGAGACAATCGTTATCTCAAGCCCAATCACAGGTCTGGCTGCTGACTTATCTACCACTCCAGACGAAGCATTTGCTGGAAAAATGATGGGTGACGGTGCCGTTGTCACACCGGAAGATTCTGTTGTAAGAGCTCCGGAAGATGGCGAAGTATGTTTTGTATTCGAGACAAAGCATGCAATTGGATTCTTGACAGATAGCGGCGTAAGCCTTTTGATTCACATGGGAATCGACACCGTTGCACTGAACGGAGAAGGATTTGAAGTATTCGTTGAAAACGGACAGAAGGTAAAGAAGGGCGAGCCACTCCTCAGCTTGAATCTGGATTATCTCAAAGAAAATGCTCCATCACTCGCTTCACCAGTCCTCTGTACAGAATTGGAAGACAACCAGAAGGTTCGCCTCTTAAAAGACGGACAAATCAAAGCTGGCGAGGCATTATTTGCAATTGACATCTATGAATAAAACATCTATGAATAAAACAAAATAAAGATTGTTATTCGTAGTTGTTAATGTTAAAATCAGATTAATCATTAGTAACAAAATTGGTCACACATGGGGATAAGATTATGTATCGAATTAGTAAAGTTCTCAATCATAATACGGTAATTGGCATTCACGCCGATGACAACCAGGAATACCTGGTGATGGGAAAGGGGATCGGATTCGGCAAAAAAGTCAGCGAGCGATTCGAAGTACGTGACGGCGATACCGTCTACTCGCTACAGGCAACTTCCAATCGTGGAAATGCAAAAGAGCTCGCAACTTCCATCCAGCCCATTTACCTTGAGATTGCAAATGAAATACTGGACGAAGCGGAAAAAGTGTTCCAAAACATTGACCGTGCAGTCCTCTTCCCTATGGCTGATCATTTGGAATATGCTGTAAAGCGCATCCAGAATCACGAACAAATCAGCAACCCACTCACGGATGATATCCGCGTCCTCTTCCACCTGGAATACAAGACTGCGGAATGTGTCCGTCCGATTTTAAAAGAGCGTTTGGGAATCACCATTGATGACAATGAAGTCGGATACATTTCCCTTCACATTCATTCCGCAATCAAAGACGAAAACGTTTCCCTGGCAATGCAGATTGCACGTGCCGTGCGCGAATGCATTTCCCACGTTGAGCAGGTTGTCAACCGACCAATTGATGTCATGTCTTTGTCGTACAACCGACTGATGAACCACATCCGTAACATGGTCGCACGAGCACTGCAGCACGAGGAATTGAAGTTAAACTTAAACGACTACATGGAAGTCAAATTTCCACAGGCATTTCAGCTGGCACAGACCATCTGCGATCAGGTCGGAAAAAACCTGTGCTGCACACTCAGCGATGCTGAAGTCGGATATCTGGCGATGCATATCGAACGTGTCGTCCACGAAGACGAAGACCTCGAGGCAATCGAAGCCAGAGATTAAACATATCATGATATATACAAAAAGGGGATGTGAAAAAACTCGATTGAGTTTTTTTGCATCCCTCTTTTTGCTTATATTGTATATAAATTGCTGGAATCCTACGCTGAAAAGGCGTACTTCCCCTACCCCATAGAGATTCTCTTTTTGAATCTGTGCGGCAGTTCTATTTCGCATCTTTTTGTTGCTTGATTGATATCGTTAAAAATGTTTTCAATCTTATCCTGAAGGACTTCGTTGATGAAATATCCAAAGGTTCGGTATGATGGACTCTATCAGGGGTTCTGAATAGTTACAAACACAGAAAGTAATATTAGACGCATGAAGGGGTAAAATACAGGGTGTGAGAGAAAGATTTTTAAATTAAGGGAATAGATATTGAAGCTCAGATTGTTCTATGATAGAATATCATTACTAAAAAGTGTGCGGAAGCACAGAATTGAGGAATATAATGATAGAAATTAAAAGAGATGCTTATCTACAGCAGTTGACCATGCGAAAAGATAACGGAATGATAAAGGTGATTACCGGCATTCGTAGATGTGGCAAATCCTTTTTGCTGT
>ERZ791852.1068-NODE-1068-length-17933-cov-16.067289_pt1 | contig 17933 bp, 10 predicted proteins | sample MGYA00510287_ERZ791852 | MGnify/ENA primary metagenome ERZ791852 (study PRJEB30046, sample SAMN00715257) | human gut metagenome | study: EMG produced TPA metagenomics assembly of the A metagenome-wide association study of gut microbiota in type 2... | reverse complement strand
CCCCGACCGGAGATCCGGATGCCAACACACAGGTTTTAATCAGTACCATCGATTATAACGAATACGTTGGCCGTATCGGTATCGGTAAAGTCGACAACGGTTCCCTGAAAGTCAACCAGGAAGCAGTCGTTGTCAACCATCACGATCCGGACAAACTTGAGAAAGTCCGCATCAGCAAACTGTATGAGTTCGATGGTTTAAATAAAGTAGATGTCAGTGAAGCAAAGATCGGTTCCATCGTAGCCATCTCCGGTATTGCGGACATTCACATTGGAGATACCATCTGTTCTCCGGAAAATCCGGTAGCTATTCCGTTCCAGAAGATTTCCGAGCCGACTATCTCCATGAATTTCATCGTAAACGACAGTCCTCTCGCCGGTCAGGAAGGAAAATATGTCACTTCCCGTCATATCCGCGACAGACTGTTCCGTGAGTTAAATACCGATGTTTCTCTCCGTGTCGAAGAAACCGACAGCCCGGACAGCTTAAAAGTATCCGGCCGTGGTGAACTGCATCTGTCCGTCCTGATCGAGAATATGCGCCGTGAAGGATATGAATTTGCAGTCAGCAAAGCCGAGGTTCTCTATCACTACGATGAGAATGGCAAAAAACTTGAGCCAATGGAACTTGCTTACGTGGATGTACCGGATGAATTTACCGGCGCCGTCATCTCCAAACTGCAGCAGCGGAAAGGTGAACTTTTAAATATGGGTTCCATTGCCGGCGGTTATACCCGTCTGGAGTTCAAGATTCCTTCCCGTGGTCTGATCGGATATCGTGGGGAGTTCATGACCGACACCAAAGGAAACGGTATCATCAATACCATGTTTGACGGATATGAGCCATTCCGCGGTGAGATCGCTTACCGTTCTACCGGTTCCCTGATTGCATTTGAGACCGGTGAATCCGTAACTTACGGTCTGTTCTCCGCACAGGAGCGTGGTACGCTCTTTATCGGACCTGGCGAAAAAGTATATTCCGGTATGATCATCGGGCAGAGTTCCAAAGCCGAAGATATTGAGTTAAATGTCTGCAAGAAAAAGCATCTGACCAATACACGTTCCTCTTCTGCTGATGAGGCACTGACTCTGGTTCCGCCTCGCAAATTAAGCTTAGAGCAGGCTCTTGACTTCATTGATACCGACGAGCTTCTTGAGGTAACTCCGGAAAGCCTGCGTATCCGCAAGAGAATTCTGGATCCTACGATGCGCAAGCGTGCTTCCATCGCCAAGAAAAACGCCATGAAATAAATAACAGGCAAAAACATACACTTACAATTACTCCACCTCCATGGTGGAGTAATTTTTTACAGGAGACGTTCCATGGATTTGAAGAATTTTACAAAACATTTGATTTATCAGAGTGCAAATACACAGATCCCGGATAACTTCAGCCGGTTTCAGATTCTGCATCCGGAATATTCGGCTCATGAAAGCGTTGTCAAAACCTATCCGCTTCCGGAAAATGAACATCTGTTTTCCCTGCTGTGGGATATTCATGACGGACATATGCTTTCTGCAACGATTCTGCCCTCCCAGCCCTCGTTCCTTTATGAAAAAGAGTTTACACCCGGCATGCGCACGCAGATGCACTCACACGAATATCTGGAATTGTTTTATATCATTGACGGAGAATACCGGCAGAAAATTCTGGGCAATGAATTTACTTTTCACCGGGGTGAAGTCTGCCTGATCGACAAAAACTGTCTGCATCAGGAAATCATGGAAGGAACTTCTGCCACACTTCTGTTTCTTGGCATTACCAATGTGATGTTTCAGGACATTATGAAACGGCAGATTACAACAGAGCGTATCAGCTCGTTCCTGAAGATGGCACTGATGGAACAGAAATCGCTCCAGCAATATCTGCATTTTCTCCCTCAGGCAGAGGAGGCAGTCTCACAGATGGATGAAACCATGACATCACTTCTTTTGGAATTACAGCGTCATGATGAGGCTTCTCCGATCATCTGTCGGGGACTTCTCCTGCGCATTTTTCGTATTTTAAATACACAATATGAATTTTCGCTGTCAAAAAAACTGCGACAGAAAATGAACTGGATTTTATATGAAGAAATTTCTGATTATATGAAGCAGCATATGAAAAACATTTCCATACGAATGCTCTGTGAAGAATTCCATTTTCAGGAAGATTATTTCAACCGGTTACTGAAAAACCGGACCGGAATGACTTATACGGAATATCTGCAGCATCTGCGTCTGCAGAAAGCCGAAGAACTGTTGCTGCACACCAGACTGACAATCGATGCGATTGCTGCCGAAGTCGGCTACAAAAACAAAGGATATTTCTACAAAATATTTACGGAACGGCACCGGATGACTCCGGCACAGTTCCGCAAAGAATCCTGTTGATATTTTATTTTATAAATCCCATTTCCAGTCACGGATCTCCGGCATATCAACACCATACTCATGAATGTACTGCTTGTGTTCTACAAGCTTGTCATTCATTTTCTGTGTCAGATAAGCGCCACGATTTCCTAACTGTGGAAGATGCTCAATTACGCTCTTTACCAGATGGAAACGGTCAATCTCATTCTGTACACGCATATCGAATGGTGTTGTGATGGTTCCTTCCTCCTGATATCCGTATACATGAATATTTCTGTTGGTACGACGATAGGTCAGCTCGTGGATCAGTGTATGATACCCATGGAATGCAAAGATGATTGGCTTATCTTTGGTGAACAGTGCATCGTACTCTGCATCTGTCAGACCATGCGGATGCTTGGTGCTTGGCTCAAGTTTCATCAGATCGACAACATTGATCACACGAATCTTAATCTCCGGCATTGCTTTTCTTAAAATCGTAACTGCTGCTAATGTCTCCAGTGTCGGAGTATCTCCACAGCATGCCATAACCACATCCGGCTCCTGTCCCTGGTCGTTGCTTGCCCACTCCCAGATGCCGATACCCTGTGTACAATGCTTTACTGCCTGTTCCATGGTCAGCCACTGCTGTCTCGGATGCTTGGATGTAACAAGCACATTCACATAATCGCGGCTTCTGATGCAGTGATCAAAGCAGGACAGCAGACAGTTGGTATCCGGTGGCAGATAAAGACGTACCACATCTGCCTTCTTATTTGCAATATGATCTAAAAATCCCGGGTCCTGATGGGTAAATCCATTGTGATCCTGCTGCCATACATTGGATGTAAGAATCAGGTTCAGGGAAGCAATGGACTGTCTCCACGGAAGCTGATTACATACCTTTAACCACTTTGCATGCTGTGCACACATAGAATCTACCACACGGATAAATGCTTCATAACTTGCAAAGAATCCATGCCGTCCTGTCAGAAGATATCCCTCTAACCATCCCTCACACATATGCTCACTTAACATAGAATCCATAACACGGCCATCTGTAGCAAGGAATTCATCGGAATCCAGTTTTTCATTGTTCCAGTCACGGTTTGTCTCCTCAAAGACTTTCATCAGACGGTTTGACATTGTCTCGTCCGGTCCGAAAATACGGAAGTTCTTGGAATCCTCATTCAGTTTGAAGATATCACGGACAAATCCGCCAAGTTCTACCATATCCTGTGCCTCAACGCTTCCCGGTGCCGGAACATCAAGTGCATAATCACGGAAATCTGGAAGTCTTAAGTCACGTAAGAGCTTACCACCGTTTGCATGTGGGTTAGAACCGATTCTGCGGTCTCCGGTCGGTGCAAGTGCTTTCAGTTCCGGAATCAGTTTTCCATTCTCATCAAACAATTCTTCCGGATGGTAGCTGAGTAACCACTCTTTTAACATTTCCAGATGCTCCGGTTTGTCCATCATGATCGGAACCTGATGCGCACGGAAAGATCCCTCGATCTGCTTTCCGTCTACAACCTTTGGCCCTGTCCATCCCTTTGGAGTACGAAGTACAATCATTGGCCACTTTGGTCTTGTGGTATCGTGGTTTTCTCTTGCATTCTTCTGGATCGCCTTGATTTCGTCCATAACGGTATCAAGCGTCTCTGCCATCTTGCGGTGCATGGTCATTGGATCATCGCCCTCTACAAAATATGGTTTCCATCCGCATCCATCAAAGAAATGCTCAAGTTCTTCTTGAGAAATACGTGCAAGAATGGTTGGATTACTGATCTTATATCCATTCAGATGAAGGATCGGAAGAACCGCTCCATCGCTCTCCGGATTTAAGAACTTATTACACTGCCATGAAGTTGCAAGAGGTCCAGTCTCGGACTCACCGTCTCCCACGATACAGGCAGCAATCAGATCCGGGTTATCAAATACCGCACCAAACGAATGTGCCAGGGAATATCCCAGCTCACCACCTTCGTTGATGGAGCCCGGAGTTTCCGGAGCTACATGGCTGGAGATTCCTCCCGGGAAAGAGAACTGCTTACACAGTTTCTTCAATCCATCCAGATCTTCTCCGATATTTGGATATACCTCGCTGTAGGTACCTTCCAGATAAGTATTGGCAACAAAGAAGTTTCCGCCGTGTCCCGGGCCGGAAATTAAAATCATATCCTGATCATACTTTTTGATCACACGGTTTAAATGTACATAGACAAAGTTCTGTCCCGGTACGGTTCCCCAGTGACCAACAATCTTTTTCTTTACCTGATCTCTGGTAAGCGGCTCTCGAAGAAGTGGATTATCCAGCAGATATAACTGTGCGGCACCAAGGTAATTGGCTGCGCGCCAGTAGGCATCCATCTTCTTCAGGTAATCTTCGGTTAACGGCTGTTTTTCAACAACATCTGACATCCTGACTGTCCTCCTGTAAAATCATATTATCATTAGATGCCTATATTTTAGGAAATCCACCCATATTCCACAATTTCCTATTCCCATTAATTTTCCAAAAAGTTACCTGTTCCGACTTGTATTTCCTGTTGTTTACTTATTTTTTCATTTATTTCCATTAAAACCATAGCCAAAAGAAAGGATTATAAAATTTCACACACAGCGATTACAGTTTTCCGTATACCTCCATAGGGACATATGCCCGAATGGAAATTCCTTCCGGCACATACTCTTCTGAGACAAGTTCTCCCTTATTTCGTACAAGCTGCAATACACCTGCCTGCGCATAGGGAATCACGCGTTCAATATAAATTTTATCTTCTCTTAACATTTCCTGCAGCACATCTTTTACTGCATCCAGTCCGGCATTTTCCGTTGCGGAAATCTGAAGAACATGATCCGCACGAAAATCCTGCAGTGGGTCATCATCGGTTCTGATATCGATCTTATTAAAAAGCGTCAGAATTTTTTTATTTTTAACGCCAAGATGATCAAGTGTCTCATAGACGATATACATCTGCTTGTCGCGCTGCGGATTGGAAGCATCCACTACATGAATAATATAGTCCGCATATTTGGCTTCTTCCAGTGTACTTTTAAATGCCTCAATCAGATGATGCGGCAGTTTCCGTATAAAACCTACCGTATCCGTCAGCAGCACCTGCTGGTGTCCTTCCAGCTCCAGCATCCGCGTTGTCGGGTCCAGTGTTGCAAACAGTTTATCCTCCTCTAAAACCTCTGCGTCCGTCAGATGATTCAGGAGGGTGGATTTTCCGGCATTCGTGTATCCGACAATTGCCACAACCGGAACTGCATTGCGCTCTCTTTTTGCTCTGGCAATTTCGCGGTGTTTGACCACTTCTTTTAATTCTCGGTTGAGCTGTGCAATCCGGTCATTGATCAGACGGCGGTCAATCTCAAGCTTTTTTTCTCCCGGTCCACGGGTACCGATTCCACCACCCAGACGGGACATGGATCTGCCAAGTCCGGTTAATCTGCTCAGGCGGTACTTCAGCTGAGCAAGTTCCACCTGAATTTTTCCCTCACTGGTTGTTGCACGGGCTGCAAAAATATCCAGTATGATAAGCGTCCGGTCCATCACCTTGGTATTTAACATCGTCTCCAGATTTTTTAACTGCGCAGGGGACAATTCATCATCACAGACAATTCCCGTTGCCCCCGTGTGCTCTAAAAGTTCTGCAATCTCTGCTACTTTTCCGGTTCCCACATAGGTTCCCGGATGGATCAGCTCCCGTTTCTGGATCAGCGTACCGGCAACCGATGCCCCCGCAGTCTTTACCAGTTCGGCAAGCTCAGCGAGCGAATCCTCTGCATCGTCTCCATCCTGCTCACTTACACCCACCAGAATAACTCTCTCTTTAAAATCTTCTAAAACAATTGGTTCACCCATTATCTAGTCTCCAAAAATGTATTCTCGTGTTTTGCTTCCTCATCATCCGGATAAGCCTTTAAATATTCCTTCATCATCTTTTTCGCGGAATCAAAGTCGCCACTGTACTCATATGCCGCAATGGCACTTTTCATGAGATTCTGCTTATTCGGCACTTTCTCCAGTTCCAGACCGGAATTAAAATAAGTCAGTGCATTCTTATAATTTCCATCCTGCATCTCCTGCATGCCAAGTTCATACAAATCATAGGATGTAGCCACTCCACTCTTTATATACTCCGCGATACATTTCTTTGCCTTGTCCGAATCTCCATTGGCATCATATGCAAGTCCCAGATAATACGATGCCAGCATCTGCTTATGTTCTTTTGCTTTTTCCAGATAACTGATGGCATCTTTGTTTTCACCGAGCAGATAACTGATTCTTCCTTTGTACAGTTCATCTTCCGGTTTATCCCCTTTGATCTCCATTGCAGCCGACAGATATTTCTGTCCCTCATCCTTTTTCTCGTGCCGGCTTAAAGACTCATAGATTCCAATGTAGATTTCATAATTTTTTTTGCCATGCTGCACAGCACTCTCAAAATCTGCCTTGCCCTTTTTTTCTTCTCCCATATCCATATAAAGATCTCCACGCAGATAGTATGCGCGTGCATCTTTATTGTATTTGATAATGGCATTATACGTTGCAAGTGCATCTTTTGTTTTCCCATCCAGTACCTGTGCTTTTGCCTTGTAAAAACAGATATCCAGTTCTTTCTCCCCGATATGTCCGATCGACTCTCCAAGCGCATTCTGAAATGCCTTGACCGCATCTTCATACTTTCCGCTCTCCATGCAGGTAATTCCATACTGCCGGTAGGCATCCTGTTCCTTTGTATCTTTTGTTCCGCATCCAATCACAGACAGCGCAAACACTGTTGCAAGCAGCACGGAAATGATTCGCTTCTTCATGTTCTATTCTCTCTTTCTGAAAACTACTTTTATTTTACCGCAATCTGTTTCGTTCTTAAAGCATCCTTTTCCAGAATTGCATCTATGATCGCATGCATCTCAGCAGTCAGTGCCTCTAACCTCCAGACCGGCAGGTTATATTTCGGGTGCTTCTCAAACGCAAACTCCCGCAGTCCAATCAGCGTCTTTCTCGTCTCCGGAGTCAGGCAGCCCCCCTTCAAATGCCGTCTTTGCAATTTTCTCATTTTTATTCATCAAATAATACATGCCGTTCTCCTTCTTCATTCCTATATCTTACGGTATTTTCCGTACTTTTGCAATCATTTCAGAAAAAATGGGAACCGGACATCCGGTTCCCAGAAACAGCACTTATTCGCGCTGTGCTTTCCGCGCTTTTTTAAACTGATACATTTTTTCATCCGCATTATTGATACATTCATTGAGACTTTTTTCCCCGCAGAGAACTACCTCATATCCGATACTCGCTTCCACATCAAATTCAGCATGAAGACTTTTTGATATTTCATCCAATGCTTTTAAAAACGCTGCCTTTAAACTTTCAGCCTGCGCTTTTTCACATCCCGGAAGCAGTACAACAAACTCATCTCCACCGTACCGCATGGAAACGGCTTCCGGCGGAAATACTTTACGAATCCCATCTGCTATCCCACGAATTTCCAGATTCCCCATATCATGCCCAAACGTATCATTGATATATTTCAGATGATCCGCGTCAATGAACATAACCGTCACCGGTTTTTTTTGCAATCTGCATTTTTCATACAAAGGCTCTGCAAACTCCTGGTATGCCATACGGTTATACAACCCTGTAAGAGAATCCAGCACATACAACCGGGATAATTTTTCGTTTGCTTTTCGAAGCCTGAGTTTGCGATACAGATATTCCAGGGATTCCAGATACGTATTCATTGTTTCAAACAAGAACTGATTTTCAAGCATATAATCGCAGTCTGCCAGAACAACATACCCTACTTCCCGCTCCCGGAAATGCAGTGGTGCATACACATACAATGAATATTCCTGCTCCATTCCCTTTTCACAGATCACGTGCATGGTATCCGGATATCCATCTGTAATATAAGAAGCCTCACCCATGGAATCGCTCAATGATTCCTCCACCAGATCCTGATTCATCCAGATACGCACGCCTTTACAACGCAGACCACAGACACATTTTGTAAAATACTGTGCCATCTGCTTATAATCTTCACACTCGATAAGATTGTGCTTTAATTCCATAATCTCATTGTGCAGATCAATTTCCCTCACTTCCTGAAAAATCCGGTCTTCAATATATTCACTCCTGCTTCTTACCTGTTCTGGTTTACAGCCACAACTATCCTGAAACAACATTTGTACAGGAACCGTTTTACAGTCAGCTGTTGTATTCTGCCCCCAGATCTGTACCAGAAGATCCATGGCTGCCTCAGCAATGACTTCTCTCTCGTATGACACCGTCGTAATCCGCGGTCTGTAATAAGATGCTTTATCAAAATTATCAAATCCTGTCACACAAAAATCAGCCGGAATTTTAAATCCTTCCTGCTGTGCCTGATGGCAGAGCCCCACCGCAATATTCTCATTTGCGCAGACAAAGGCATCCGGCAGCAGATGTTTTTCCTGAAAATGTATGAATGCACGGACACCGCTCTCCACTTCATAGCTTTCATTCCAGATTCTGTCATTTTCAAGCGGAATTCCATATCTTTGCAGGACATCTTCATAAGCCTGCCAACGCAAAAGATTTTCCTGGCTGTCTGCCGGTCCTCCCACATAGTTTAATGTTTTGCAGGAATGAGCCACTATCAGATGCTCCACCATCTGTTCCATTGTTGCGTAATTGTCCAGTCCTGCATGATACAATCCCGGAATTTTTTCAAGCAGCGATACTGCCGGTACCCCGGACTCCTGAATAATCCGTATGATCTGCTGCCTCTTTTTCTGATTCAGCATATTCGTAACTTCCAGAATAATACCATCAAACTGTGACAAATCCGGCAGATGGATGATATTGTATTCTCCTGCATTGAATTTTTCATCCCTGCTGAAATTTCCGAAACTGTGAAATACCGAAATTTCTATATCCAGCTCATGTTCTTTGATGTAATTCCTGCATCCCCGGATCCAGACATATGTAATATGTCTGCGCCATCCGTCTGCAATTATTGCAATTTTTCGTTTCATGCCTTCTCCATCTGTGTCCTTTATTAAATAAAGTGTTCTGCTTCTTCACTGAGTACATCAGCTATTTTTTTATTATACATGATTTGGCTGGAAATGTGTGAAATTTCTTCGGAAAGTGTGGCTGTATTTTTTGCAGCAAGATTAATACCTTCAGAGCCTTCTTCTACCGCCCTCTGAATCTGTGAAATATATTCCATTACTGACTCGGTGCGCTGTTTTAAATCTGCCGCCATCTGATGAAACTTCTCAACCACTTCATTAATATAGACTGCATCATCATTATACTGTGCCCCAGCACACACAAAATTGTCATAATCCGGAAGTATATTCTGTTCCATATAAGTTACCAGCGCGTTAGCATTTTTTATCAATTCCTGCACGGTTCCAATCACGGTACTATTGATGGACTGGATATTAACCGCTGCGTCCCTGCTGGATTCCGATAATTTACCAATTTCAGAGGCAACTACTGCAAAACCACGTCCTGCTTCCCCTGCACGTGCTGCCTCAATGGATGCATTTAATGCAAGCAGATTGGTCTGATCTGCAATATTTAAAATATCATTAGTAAGTTCACTGACTTTTTCTACTTTTTTACTTTCCTGAATTGTTGTTTGCAGTTTTCCGATAATATCAGTGACAATTTCTCCCGTATTTTTTTTATTTAAAATTGCATCATTTTTGAGTTTATCCGCGTTCTGATCCATCGTATCTGAATAGGATAAAAGACCATCCGATTTTTCCGAAAGTTCTTTCGTACGATCTTCCACTTCTTTCATATTTTTTGTAATCCCGGAAACCATATCCGCAACGGAAATCATGGATGCCGATAATTCTTCCATGGCAGCGGAAATATCATCCGAATTTTCGTTTGAACTACGTACCTTGTCATCCACCTCCCGGATAATCTGGTTCATACGCAAAGAACTGTCTGTAATCCGTCCCATAACATTTTGAAGCGTATCAATAAATGCATTTACATTCCTTCCGACTTTACCAATCTCATCTTTTCCTGAAATCTTTAATCTTACAGAAAGATCTCCCTGATTTTTTTCAATATCTGCCACCATTTTCTGCAATGTCTGACTGATATAGTGCATCGGTGCTACAATCCCCTTCAGACATATCCAAAGAGAAAACAAAATCATAAGCGTTGAAACTGCAATGAATACAATAGCAGAATTTCTTGAAAATTCATATGCTGCCTGCTGTGCTTGTAATGAATCATTCATTGCCTGTTTCCGCATAGCAATCAGACTGCTGATTTTCTTTGCAAGATAATCTTCCGAAGGTTTCTGTATCACATTGATTGCCTCCGTTGCACCATCCGCATCGCCTTTTGAACTTGCGGTAAGGACCTGTTCCATTCCTTCTTTATACTTTTTAAAGCGATTTTGTAATGCCCCGAAATATTCTTTTTCCCGCGCTGTTTTTTTCTGTTTTTTATACTTTTTAAAATAACTATCCATAGATTCCAGCTTTTCATGGATGGTTGTTGCAAAGCTTTCTTTGGAAATAGAATTTTCCGCATCACAGTGTCCATACATATTTTTCCCCATGGATTCCAACTCGGATGACATATCCATCAATAGTTCAATACTCTTCGAACAATCCTGCGAAATTACGACCCCCGCCTGCAACAGCCTTTTCGAATTTACAAGACTTGAAATACTTGCCAAAAGAATAACAATTCCCAAAATACAAATTGGCAGCATAACCTTTACTTTAATACTGATCTGATTCAACCACTTCATAGGTATTTCCTCTCTTTCTGCCTAAATTAATGGGATAATTCCGGATGCAATTGCTCCATCTTTTTATAAAAATCGTCCATTCCCTGCGCAAGTGAAATTTTACCTTCAAAATACGGATGCAGACACTGTTGAATCTGCTCATTGCAGTCCTTATCATAATCTGATATATTACTCATATCAATTTTCTTTGCAGCCTCTGCAAAAAGTGCAATATGATTTTGTCCACCAAGGAAATCCGACTGATAGTTACTTTTTGCAATCTCATCCATTGCTTTCTCATTATTGGTATAGTCCTGCGTATCCAATGTAATCTGCTTCATGGTTTTGGTATCACACGTCAGACGCTTCATCAAATCCCTGATAAAAGGAATATTATCGGTTCCCTGCGCCGCACACATCCATGTACCGCCCCAGTAATATGCCTGTGGACCTTCACACACGGCATAATCTCCGTAAATTCCATTTCCTTTTTCTGCGGGTTTACTACTGTCTGCCAATGCATTTCCCATCAGAGTAAAATTAATGCCCCAGGTCGAATAGAAAAAGCCAAAAACATTCCCATCCGGTCCCTGATCCTGCGTCCACTGCGGACTCCACAGTGTAGTATGATTGTTATAATCTTTTTGAGCATATTCCTTCGTCTGACGAATCCACTTCTTGATATTTTCATCTATAACAATCTTGTTATCGACCACCCAGGGATGTGAGACATTGTTGGAAAATGCCCGATAGGAATCATCATATCCCGATAACATTTTATATCCGGCGGCATTCATCTTCTGTGCAACCTGATCAAACTTATCCCAATCCTTCAGTTGCTTTTGTACCTGATCCGGATCGTCTGTACCCAATACCTTTTTTGCAATGGACCTGCGATACGCAAACAACCCCGGCGTTGCCTGCCAGGTCACTCCCTTTTGTATTCCATTTTCCGATACAATTTTCTTTGTATAATCATATTGCTGCTTCAGATCCTCATCGGTCAGTCCCACTGTTTTTTTTACATCAATGGAATTATCTGACTTTACATATTTTGATGCATAATCTGCCTCAATTAAAAACAAATCCACTTTGTCATCATCAATACATGTATTCTGCTCTTTTAATGCTTCATCCAGATTGATCTGATAGGCATTGTTATCACTGGAAATTATGACCAAGTTCACTTCAACATCGTGTTTTTTGGCAAGATCTGATGCATATTTGTCATAAATTTCCTTAAACTCATCATTCCAGCAATAAATATTTACAACCTGTCCTTCCTTACGCCCGGTATTTTTTTCCTGTCCGTTTTCTCCCGTACATCCACTTAATAATGCCGCACATATGACAATTGCCGCTACCTGTTTCCAACTCTTCTTTCTCATTCAAATGTCTCCTTTTATTACTCCTCTTCTCCCCTTTTCTTCCCCCAATATGCAGAAAAACGCCATGACACGCCCCCTGTCGTAAAAATGGATTCTGTCATGGTGTCTTTTCTGTTTTCTTTTTAAACTATCTTTCTGGTACTACTCTGTGATCTTCTCAAGAGAGAAATTCGTCAGCGTAATGTCTGAAGCTGGTGTATTTTCACCACTGATTTTTCCCATGGAAATAAACATTTTTGAATCATTATCTGTGTCCTGCTGCATCGTAAATTCATAACTAACTTCCTTTTCCTCTGCTTCCCCCAGAGAAATATCTTCTCCGCCATACCACTTCTGGCAATTGTTATCCATTAAGCCGAGTTTTATGGTTCGTGCTTTCGTCGAAGTGACTTTGAATTTTACACGATATTTACATCCTTTTTCAAGTGTAAATCCATTCTGATTAAGCTGAACATCCCAGTCATTTTCGCCCGGATTTTTCACCTGAAACACAATACCGCCATCAGTAACTACTGTTGTTGCCGTCTGATCAGCATTTGTATTAATGCCCCATCCATTCGTTCCATCCGAAAAATCTCCATTGGTCAGCAGATTCTTTCCGGTTTCCTCCGGCTTGATCTCCGGTGCCTCTATCTTTTCCAGCACAATGTCATCCATACAGATTCTGTGCTGCTGTGTAATCTGTTTTCCACCGACTGCACCCATGGCAATATTAAAGATCGTTTCCGGATCTGTATCCTCTTTCATCTGAAACTCTTTCGTGATCGTCTGATATTCGCCGGTCAGATCTACGGTTTCCTGGCAGTATGGAGTCCAGTCCTCATTTCCATCTGCATCCTTATGGGTGCTTCCATCTCTCTGCAACGCATAAGACACTTTACGGTCGATAGAAGATTTCATTTTCAGGGAGAGTCGATACCATTGTCCCTGTTCGAGTTTTACCCCTGTCTGCTTTAACTGGATATGCCAGTCAGCTTCTCCGGTATCGTTAATTGTGAAATCTGCCGCATTGTCTTCGTTTAAGGAGTCAACAACATACGTTACATTGGATGGTGTATAGCAATAGACTTCAAAACCTGCCATGCCTGCATTAAAACTTCCGTTTTTGATCAGACTCTCCTCATCAATCCGCACATCGTCGAGATATACGGTTGTTCCCAACCCGAGATCAAAGGAAATATTCTTATCTGTCAGATCCGCTGCCGTCTGAAAAGAAAAACTGTAATTTTTCTTTTCATTGGTAAGTTCTGCCTGAAATTTCTGTCCGGCAACATGTACTGTCATAGTTTCTGCTTCGTTTGCCTGAGCCGAAAAACTGAGCACATATTTTGTATCCTCGCTCAGAGCAAGCCCCTGCTGTCCTGCTGTTACCACAGTTCCTTTTGGGCTTACCACTTTCAGACGGCGTCCATCTTCCAGACCGGTTACCTCTGTGGTTGCATTTTCCGGTTTCGTGATGTCCCAGTAACCCAGACGATTCTTCCCTTCCTGGAAGGAACCGTTGTAGACATAATTTCCGTCTGCAAGCACTTTCTTTGTGGTGTCTTCTTTGATTTCTTCATATCCGGTCTTTTCAATGCGCACATTGGAAAGGTGCACTGCTGCTGTGGAAGCAGTATTTCCCAGATTAAATTCCAGACGTCCGTTGGCATCATCGGAACCTGTCATCTGAAACGCATAAGTATATGTCTTTTTCTGTGTTCCAAGTTCCACTTTTGTATCCTTCCAATACCTCGTATAATTATGATCCGGTCCGGAAATATCTGCAATCATTGTACGCGCCTCATCCGCATAAGCATCAAAGGTTACTTTATATGTTCCGCCTTTTTGTAACGGCACATCCGGCTGTACCAGCTGAATGCTGTAATCTGCGGTTCCCACATTTACTGTAGAAATAACCATCTCATGATTCTTAATTTCTGCTTTTCCATCACCATCTAAAGTGGTAAGAAATTTCCAGTTTTTGTCATCACTTAAATTCTCTGCTATGGAGAAATCACCGTTGTTAATATAATTTCCCGTTGTATCCGGCTCTCTTAAAATAACATTCTTTACCGGTTTTTCCACATTTTCGTCATAACTGTCTTTCTGATATACTTTCACATAATCCACTGCAAACTGCTGATCGGCATAGGTGGTCGAATCATCCGGATACCCTACCCAGCTGCCACCGACCGCCAGATTCAAAATCATATAAAACGGCTGATCAAACGGTGCCGGATAAGCCACTTCGCCCTGCCCGCTCTTTGCAGAAAACCAGTCGGACTCTTCATGAAATTTCACACCATCAATATACCAGGTAATCTTTCCTGGCTCCCAGTCACAGGCATATGTATGATACTGATCTGCAAAATTATTTTTTGCATCTACCGTACAGGTTCCCTGACTCTGATCATGCGGTTCTCCGTAATGAATGGTACCATATGCTTTATTTGTTTCCTGCCCCATCACTTCCATGATGTCGATCTCACCGCATTTCGGCCACTGTCCATAAAGATTTTCATCGGTAGGCATCATCCAGAATGCCGGCAGATAGCCTTTTCCGGTCGGAACCTTTGCACGGCACTCAAAGTATCCATACTTAAAATCATGCTTGCCCTGCGTATTGATACGTCCCGATGTATACGATTTGGTTCCGTCCTCATTTACGGTTTCCACCGGTTTGATCAGCAGTTTTCCATCTTTTACCTGAATATTTTTATCGGAGTCCACATATGCCTGCCATTCCTCATTGACCCAGCCCTTTTTGTGCAGTTCCACGTTCCAGTCGGCACGGTTTAAGGTATCTCCGTCAAAATTATCCTGCCACTTCAGTTGATATCCCTCTTTTAAGAGCTCTGCCTCTGTCCGTTTTGATGGATTTTCTATTGTCCCACCAGATGAACTTCCACCCGAGGAATTCCCACCAGATGTATCGCTGTCCTGATTCTCTTTTGTTTCATCCTTCGAATCATTCTTGTCCTCATCCGAACGGTCTTCTTTCTTTCCATCCGGAGTAATTGTTGCCACTTCCCCGGATGTTATGTTCTCTTTTGTTCCATCTGCCATTTTTACCGATATGTTTTTCTTTGTACGGTTATCTATCTGTACTTCCGCTTTTTTCTCACACGTAACAGTTGATTTTTCCGCGCCTTCTTTGAACACAATCTTCATATCTTTCTTTGCAGTGATCGCTACCGGCACTGCCGCTGTCACTGAAACATCCTTTGCATTTACGACAACTGGTATGGTCTTTTTTCCGTTTCCGGAAAAGGAAACACTTTTGGCATTCTGTACCGTCACCTTCTTTATGGTGCCATTGTTTTTGATGGCAGCCGTCCCCTTGCTGTTTACAACAATTTCCTTTACTGTCCCCTTATTTACAACCGTTGCTTTCTCCCCAACTACTTTAATGGTAACCTGATATGAACCTTTTGGAATCGTAATCGTAACTTTTTTCCCGGATTTTACCGTAATAACAGCTGCTTTTTTTCCTTTTACAGCTTTCAACGCCTGATTCAGCTGCTTCTGTGTAGAAACCACAAGCGTTTTACCACTTGCAGCCTGTACTGGTTCTGCCGGTATGGTGCTCATCACCATGGCAGCAGCGATCGCTGCCGCCCCCATCTGTTTCCATAACTTTTTGTTTTTCATTGTAAAAACCCCCCTGAAAATATTTTTATCCTTTTACACTTCCCAAAGCAACACCCTGTACAATATGCTTCGAAAGAATCAGATACACAATGATAACCGGCAGAATGGAAAATGTAATCATGACATATACCTGCCCCATATCAAACTTCAACCAGTCTGCACCACGCAGCTGCGCGATCAGAATCGGAAGTGTCTTTTTCTTGTCATCATGTAATACCAGAGCTGGTGTAAAGTAATTGTTCCAGCTGCTGACGAAACCAAAGATTGCCTGTACTGCAATTGCCGGCTTCATCAGTGGGAGTACGATGCTGTTAAATGTACGAAACTCCCCGGAGCCATCTATACGTGCAGCCTCAATCAGTGACAGTGGCAGTGCGCTCTCCATATACTGTTTCATATAAAAGAAGGTAACCGGAGATGCAATTGCCGGGACGATCAATGGGATAAAAGAATCCATCAGCCCCATACCTGTAATCAGTTTGATAAATCCAAGTGCCGTCACCTGTGTCGGAATCATCATAATCATCAGGATAAACGGATAAATAAATTTCTTTAATTTAAAATCATATGCATGGATGGCATACGCTGTCATAGTAGAAAAATATACACACAAAACGGCAGTTGCCGCTGCAATGATCAGGCTGTTAAACATACCCGACCAGATCGGCAGTGTTCCATGCACCAGATTGTTCCAGTTTATCAGCAGATGATCACTTGGGAGTGCTGTAAACCCGGCTTTCAACTCCCCCTTAGAACGGGTGGCGTTGATAAACATAATATAAAACCAGAACAGACAGAAAAATGAAATTATAATTAAAACAATATACGCGATGGCACGTCTGGCATGAATGCCAAGTCCTCCTTCGACATCTTTCTTATTTTTTGCCATCACAATCACCCCTTTCTCTTATCGTTTCCGGATACTTTAAATACAAGCAGGCTCAAAAGTCCTGTAATGATGAACAGTACCACAGAAAGTGCTCCTGCCATACCATAGTTCTTGCTGTACAGATGCTTGTTCAGATACATAATCAATGTCATCGTGGAACGCATTGGATTTCCGGTTCCATTGGTCAGAATCTGTGGCACATCAAAAAGCTGCAACCCACCGATCAGTGAAGTAATCACCACATAGATCAGAATCGGGCGAAGCAGAGGCAGTGTAATCTTGAAAAATACCTGTGTGGAAGTTGCCCCATCCACTTCTGCTGCCTCAAATAAAGATGTGTCTATTCCCATCATTCCTGCCATAAGAAGAATGGTCGTATTTCCGAACCACATCAGACAGTTCATCAGTGCAATAAGTCCTCTGGCACTTCCGGTATGGGACAAAAATTTATATGGCTCTGAGATAAATCCAATCTGCATCAAAAGGGAATTGATCGGACCTGCATCCGAAAACAAAGTGAAAAATAACATCGAAAATGCAGATGCCATAATCAGGTTTGGTAAATAAATGACGGTCTTAAAAAACCGTGAACCTTTCAGTCTCAGACGTACATCTGAAAACCAGGCTCCTAACAAAAGAGATAAAAAGATCTGTGGAATAAAACACATGATCCAGAGAATCATCGTATTTTTTAAATAAATCCAGATATCTCCTCCCTGAAATAATGCTTTGTAATTCTCTAAACCTACAAATGTCGGTCCAATCTGATTCAGACCTGACATATAATTTTCGAAAAAACTGTTATAAATTGTACTGATTAACGGAATCAGCTGAAAAACGACATATACAACAAGAAATGGAATCAGAAATATATACCCCCATTTGTTGTAACGAACGACCTTTCCTTTACTCTTATTCATATTTCTACCTC
>ERZ791852.1064-NODE-1064-length-17970-cov-6.500921_pt1 | contig 17970 bp, 20 predicted proteins | sample MGYA00510287_ERZ791852 | MGnify/ENA primary metagenome ERZ791852 (study PRJEB30046, sample SAMN00715257) | human gut metagenome | study: EMG produced TPA metagenomics assembly of the A metagenome-wide association study of gut microbiota in type 2... | reverse complement strand
TCTGCTCAGCGGTGAGACGGATACAAAGGGGCTGGTGGTACAGCTTCTGAATCGGATTTCGGCAGAGGAGAACGGTGTAAAGAAGGAGGAGAAGCTGCGGAAGACAGCGGAACGGATGAATCTTTCTTATCTGGAGATCCTGTCAGAGAAATCTTTGTATAAGAGAAGAAAGAGTCGGACGGATTTCATCAGTAAGATGGAAACGGAAGAGGAGACGGAAGATCTGAACCGTGAAGAGGTACTGAAGATGAACCGGATTCAGATGCGATACAGCCGGGCGGAGATCGAAGAATTTATCCAGGCTCATATGACCGGGGATATCATGGATGCAGGGGCAATGAAGGATATGACGGATGAGGATTTTGAAAAACTGATCCTTGCGTATGATTACAGTACACGTCGGAACAGCAAATATGCTGCGTTGAATGAAGAAGACAGGATGGTGGAGAACGGCAGGTATCGTTATCCGGATCTGAAATTTATACAGAGGAGGCCCTGATGATAGAATATTATGATTTACTAAATGAGGAAGAGCAGGATGATATGAGAGACCTGATCCAGTTATTGCTGCGTCAGACATTTCTGCTGGAAAGGAAATATGACCGCCGGGCAGGAAGGATGGTTCCGGTGAGGGAGTACCGGTTTGCAGACCGGCATCTGGATTTCCTGAAAGAATATTTCCGGATTGCGGGGATCACACTCCGACAGAATGTGCATATGGGGCTGATCTATATTCAGGAAGAAGCATTATGGGGAGAGAAGCTTTCAAGGCTTGCAACGATCTATATTCTGATTCTGAAGATCCTTTATGATGAGCAGATGGCAAGTGTATCATCGAGCAATCATGTGGTGGTGACACTCGGGATGATCAATGGAAAGGCAGGAGATTTTCATATTCTGACCGGGATGCCGTCTCCGACGGAAATGCGTAAGACGATCGCACTGCTGAAAAAGTATCAGATTTTAGAGCCGTTGGATGTCATGGAAGAGCTGGATGAAAATTCGAGGATGGTCATTTATCCGTGTATCAATACCGTTCTTGTGGGTGATGATGTAAGGGAACTTTTAGGTACGTTCAGTGAGGAGGAATACAGTGGAGACGAGACAGCAGTTCAAGGCACTATCGAAGATATGCCTGAATAACTGGCATTATATAGACAGAAAAATATTAAGCTTTCACGAAGGAATCAATTTCTTTACAGGGCATTCAGGAAGTGGAAAGTCAACCGTGATCGATGCGATGCAGCTTGTTCTGTATGCGAATACAGACGGAAGAGGATTTTTTAATAAGGCGGCTGCGGATGATTCAGACCGGTCACTGATCGAGTATCTGCGGGGAATGGTGAACATTGGTGAGAACAATGAGTCCCAGTATTTGAGAAATAAAAATTTCTCCAGTACGATCGTGCTGGAATTTACAGAAACGGAAAGCCGGCAGAGTCAGTGCGTCGGGGTTGTATTTGATGTAGAGACAGCTACAAATGAGATCAGCCGTCTTTTCTTCTGGCACAAAGGCGGGCTTCTGGAAAATGATTACCGGGCAGATAAGCGGTGTCTGACAACAGGAGAGATCCGGGAATATTTGCAGAGAAATTTCAGTACGACGGACTTTTACTGTGGGCCGAGTAATGAAAGATTCCGCAAGCAGCTTTATGACATTTATTTAGGCGGGCTGGATATGGAAAAATTTCCACGGCTGTTTAAGCGTGCAATCCCGTTTAAGATGAATATCAAGCTGGAAGATTTTGTGAAAGAATATATTTGTATGGAGCAGGATATCCATATTGAGGATCTGCAGGAAAGTGTGATGCAGTATGGAAGAATGCGGAGCAAGATCGAGGAGACGCTGAAGGAGATCCGGCATTTGGAAGAGATCCGTGACAGATATGCCGTGTATCAGACCCAGGTGAAGGAAGTTGAAAATGATCAGTATCAGATCGACCGGCTGGAAATCTTACGACTGGAGGCGAAACTGCAGGAACTGCTGGATAAGATCAAAGAGAGTCAGGAAGATATCGGTCGGCAGGAGCAGGCAAAAGCAGAACTGGAGACAAAGCAGCAGACAGTCCAGGGACAGTATGAGGAAGTGCTGTTAAGGATCGCCAACAGTGGGTATTCTGCGTTGGAACAGAAGCTTGGAAATGTGAATGAGATGCTGGAGCATTTGCAGTTGAGCCGTGCAAAATGGCAGAGGACAGCAGCAGGGCTTGCAGCATGGAAATCAAAAGATGTGACTCCGAACCAGACGCTTTGGGATATTGAAAAATTTGAAACTGTGGCACTGGATGAGGAAACTTTGAAGCGGCTTCAGACAAGCCTTGTACAGATTCGGGAAGAACTGGGGGAAGATCTGAAGGATGCAGAAGCAAAGTTAAGAGTCATTAAGAAAGAAGAAAAGGATGCAAGAGAGGAATTAAAGGAATTAAAGCAGGGGAGGAAGGCATATCCGAAGGAAGTGGAGGAAGCAAAATATGAGCTTCGTACCCGGCTGCAGGAGCGTTGTGGCAGGCTTGTTCCGGTACAGATCCTTGCAGATCTTCTGGATGTGCGAGATGAAAAATGGCATAATGCGATCGAGGGATATATGGGCAATAATAAACTTCTGCTCGTAGTGGAACCGAACTATGTAAAAGATGCCATGGAAATTTATCAGGGAATGGATAAGAAGCGGTTTTCACGGGCAGCAGTGCTGGATACAGAGAAGGTCCTTTCCAGTGATAAAAAGGCAAAGGCAGGTTCTCTGGCAGAGGAGGTGCTGGCGAAAGAAGAGTATGTCCGGGCGTATATTGATTTCTTCCTTGGAAATGTGATCAAATGTGATGGAATTGATGAACTTCGTGAACAGACCATCGGAATCACAGCAGATTGTATGTTGTATCAGGGGTATCGTCTGCAGCACATCAACCCGGAAAGTTATACAAGGCGGGCATATATCGGTGAAACCAGTATGCGTCAGAGAATCCGCAGACTGGAGGAACGTTGTGATGCTTTACAGCAGGAACGTCTTCCGCTGCAGGAAATGAAGGAAGAAATTCAGAGGGTACTGACATTAGAAGCACTTTCCCAACCGGCAGAGGAGTACATGAGCTGGAAGAAAGAGATCGATGAAATTCAGAAAAAGGAAAGAGAAAAACGGCAGATCCAGGAAGAGATGAAGAAACTCCAGGATGGAGAGGTTTCGGCTCTGAAAGCTCAGAAGGAAGATCTTTTGCGGCAGCAGGCACAGCTCAAGCAGGAGCTGGAGGAGCTGATCGGAAAGATTTCAGAGAGCAGAGGAAATGCACAGCGAAATCAGAATTTTTATCAGACCGTGGAAACCGAATTGCAGGACAGACAGAAAGAATTTCACGAAGATCCGCAGAAAGAAGAAGGATTCCGGGCCTATCTGGATACGAAGCGTTCTGTAAATTATGAGTACCTCAGACAGCAGCGGAGTAAAGAACTGGACGCAGTTGAAGTTGAGAAGGACAAGGCATACAGTCAGCTTGTAGACAGGAGAACCATCTATCTGAAGCTGTATCCGAACCGTACATTTTCTCCTACGATTGAAGAGAATACACCTTATGAAAAGCTCCTTTCTGAACTGCAGTGTGATGAGCTGGAAGATTTCAGGCTGGCGGCAAAGGAACAGGCAAAATCAGCGGTAGAACATTTTAAAGAGGATTTCATTTACAAGATACGAAGTGCCATCAAAGAAGCCTACCAGCGGAGAGATGAGCTGAACCGTATCATCAGTCGGCTGGATTTTGGTAAAGACAAATATCAGTTTGTCATTACGAAGAATAAAGGACCGGACGGAAGATATTATAAAATGTTCATGGATGATTCGTTGAGCATTAATCCGTCCCAGCTTTCGGATTCTATGGAAAATCAGATGAACCTTTTTACCATGGAACACGATGAGGAATATGGGGATATGATGAACGAGTTGATCAATATCTTTATTCCGCCGGAAGATGCGACAAGAGAGGAACTGGATACTGCAAAGAAGAATATGGAGAAATATGCGGATTACCGGACGTATTTATCCTTTGATATGCAGCAGATCATCCACGGTGAAAAGGATATGAAGATCGGACTGAGCAAGATGATCAAGAAAAATTCCGGCGGAGAGGGACAGAATCCGCTGTATATCGCTCTGCTGGCAAGTTTTGCACAGGTCTACAGGATCAATCTGTCACCGAAGATCCGCAGACCGTCTACAATCCGTCTTGTAGTGCTGGATGAGGCATTTTCCAAGATGGACGCAGAGAAAGTGGCAAGCTGTATTTCTCTGATCCGTGGACTGGGATTTCAGGCAATCATCAGTGCGACGAATGATAAGATCCAGAATTATCTGGAAAATGTAGACAAGACGTTCGTCTATGCAAATCCGAATAAAAAGCATATTTCAATCCAGGAATTTGAAAAAGTTGAGTATGACCAGTTGAAGGTTGAGGAATAGAGATGGAGTATCTGTTGCAGCTTTTGATCGAAAAGATTGAAAATAGTGAGAATCAGTGGAAACCGGGAGCGAATGGCTGGAAGAGTTTGTCAAATAAAGCGGGAAATCTGTACGATGACCGGAAACATCTGAAGTCGGATGTTGTGAAAGCGGCTAAAGAGCTGGAGAAGACAGGACTTGTGAAGATTGAATGGGTACAGGGCTATCGGGAGCAGGATATTCAGGCGATCCGGTATCGGCAGAAGGATATTCCGGCATTGTATAAACTGTACCGGAAAGAGTGGATTCTGATTTCTGTGCAAGAGCGGAATTAGTACGAAAATATCAGGAAGAAATCCAGGCAGAGCTACAGGTTCTGAGGACTCCGTGGATCAGAGCGTATTATGAAAAGCTGTTGCAGGAATCGGAAAGTGGCAGAGCAAAAAAAGCAACTCTGGAGAAAGCGTGGAAACTTTTCAGGAAAAGAAGAGCCTGCTGGCGTGGGATTGATGAATTGGAAGATCCGATGTATAAGCGGCTCTTCAGCAAAAAATATTTAAAAGATACAAAGATTTTTGAAAATGAATTTCAGGATTTTATTGTTTCAACGGCAAAAATATATGCGAAGGAACTGCTGGATGATGCAATGAATGATTCGGAGATTCTGTCGGTTCTGCTGATCGAGGATTATGCACAGGAGCTGGCTTTGAAAGGTCCGCTGCATTTGAAATGGGAGGACGGAACGGAGATTCATAATGAAGACTGGCGGTATGGAAATATTCTGAACAGTGATACACTGCGGTATGCACAGATCGCCGGGCAGCAGCCGGAAATCCAAAGGGTCATTACCATTGAAAATAAAGCAAATTATATGATGATGCCTTGGGAAGAGCATACGCTATACATTTTTACGCATGGATTTTTCAGTCCGAAAGAATGTAGATTTTTACAGTCTTTAAATCAGGTGCTTGAGCATACAGAAGTTGAATTTTATCATAGCGGAGATCTTGATTATGGCGGAATTAAAATATTTCTGTATATTCAGAAGAATATTTTCCCGGAATTGCAGCCGTTGATGATGGATGTGCGGACTTATGAACAATACCGGGACTATGCGGAAAAGATAGAGGACACAACGTTGGAAAAGCTGAAGAAACTGCAGATTGAAAATCCGGTTCTCCGGCAACTGGCGGAGAAACTGGTGAAGGAGAAGAAAGGGATCGAGCAGGAAAGTTTTTTGTTGTGAAAATGAAATTGATTAAAAAGAAAGAGGTAATTGATATGAAATTAATGATTGCATCAGATATTCACGGTTCGGCATTCTATTGTGAAAAGATGATAGAGGCATATAAGAGGGAGGGGGCAGACCGGTTATTATTGCTTGGGGATATTCTTTATCATGGACCGAGAAATGATCTCCCGGAGGGATATGCACCCAAAGAAGTGATTGCAATGCTGAATCCATTGAAAAGCGAGTTATTGTGTGTGAGGGGAAACTGTGATACAGAAGTAGATCAGATGGTATTGGAATTTCCGATTCTTGCAGATTATTGTTACGTGAATCTGTCTGGGGAGAATGGACAGGGAGATATAACGATATTTGCAACGCATGGACACATCTATCATCCGCATCATCTTCCACCATTGAAGGATGGAGATATTCTTTTGAATGGTCATACGCATATTCCTGCCTGTGAAGAGATCCTGGATATGAATGGTGGAACATATCAGTATTTAAATCCGGGATCTGTCTCGATTCCGAAAGAGGGATCGGAGCATAGTTATATGATCTATGAAAATGGTACATTTGCGTGGAAAAATCTTACCGGGGAGGAGTATCAGACATGGAAGACCGTTTCGCACTCCTGATTGATGCGGATAATGTATCTGCCAAATATATTAAACCGATCCTTGATGAATTATCGAAATACGGTAATGTGACTTATAAGAGAATCTATGGGGACTGGACAAAGACGAATAATGCAAGCTGGAAAGAAGAACTTCTTCAGAATTCGATCACTCCGATCCAGCAGTTCAGTTATACCCATGGAAAAAATGCAACCGATTCTGCTATGATCATTGATGCGATGGATATGCTTTATACGAGTGAACTGGAGGGGTTCTGCCTGGTTTCAAGTGACAGTGATTTTACAAAGCTGGCGAGCCGTCTGAGAGAAAGCGGAAAGACTGTGATCGGTATGGGAGAGGGAAAGACTCCGTCGCCGTTCAGAAAAGCGTGTGATATTTTTACAGAACTGGAACTTCTTCTTGAAGATAATACAATGGGAAAAGAAGAACGTAATACCCATTCTCATGCTTCAGGAAAATGGCAGAAAAAGGACAACCATGATTCAATGGTTTCAAAGGAAAAAATTGAAGAGGCGGTTGTCAAGATTATTACGGAAAATCAGAATAATGACAGGGAGACCGGACTGGGAGAAGTTGGAAGCAGACTGGTAAAATTATATCCTGATTTTGATGTCCGTCGATATGGCTATAGTCTTTTATCAAAATTTTTGGAATCTTTGCCGAAGCTGATGCTGATGCAGGAGGGAACGAAGGTAACGGTAACAATCTATGAAGATAAGAGCCGGAAAGAAATGCTGGAAGAATATATCCTGTTGCAGATCCAGAGTGCCGGAAGTTATGGAATCCCTCTGAGTAGTCTGGGAAATCGTATTCGTATGAGATTTGGAGATTTTAAGGTACGGGATTACGGATTTTCCCAGTTTAAGCAGTATATTGCAAGCTTTCCGGATGTAGAATTTGTGGATGATGAGGAGAGAACCCGGGCGGTGTATATGGAAGAATAAGGGAAAAATTAATACACGGTATTAAAAAGGGAGTGTCTTTTGGCACTCCCTTATCTGTTCAATTTATCCCTGTAATCCATTTGACTGTCGGATCATATCTTCAACGACGATATCAAAAATCTCACCGACGGAACTGCAATATTCCAGTATTTTCCAAGGCTCGTTGGTATGAAAATGAATTTTTATCAGGTCTTCATCACCGGCTGCGATGAGGCTGTTTCCTTCAAAATGTTCTGTGATATAGTCGGATATTTCATCCTCATCCAGGTCGCGGTCGCGTCTTTCGATCAGGAGCTGTGTATCATAACGATAAGCGAACTGATCGTCTTCTGCATCAATAGACTGTATTCCCATTTTATTGTCCTCCGTTATAAAATCTGTGGCAGTGTCGGTCACTGCTTTTTATGTCAAAGTATGCAGGAGAAGCTGCCAGTGGCAGGTTCTCTGTATCAGCTGTTCCGGTGGGGAACAAATGATTCATAAACAGTATAGCATAAAATAAAAGAGAATGAGAAAATTCTTTTATAGAATGACTTGAGAAAATTCTGCAACAAAAATTTGACAGACATGGCGAAAAAAATTATAATTCAAACTGTTTGAATTAAAAGCGTTTAACACGGGAATGTGCTGAAGTGCATTTGGAGGTTAAAGAAATAACAGCAGGAGAGAAAAGAAATGGATGATTCATTGCATTATCTTATTATGGCAAATCAGATGCTGGTGCAGAGGGCATTGCTCTATAAGCTGAAAGATACGGGGCTTACCATCGGCCAGCCGAAGATTCTTGATTACTTAAGCAGGCATAACGGAAGTAATCAAAAGGAGATTGCGAAAGCATGTTTCCTGGAGGCGGGATCTTTGACGACGATCCTTAATAAGATGGAAGAAAAGGGATTGATCCGCCGTCAGATACTCAATGGTAACAGACGGAGTTTTCATATTTTTATGACAGAGGAAGGAAAGAAAAAGCAACAGTTGGTCAGAGAGGCATTTTCTGAGATTGAAAGGAAGGCAGTGGAAGGTATTTCAAAGGAAGAAATGGAAGGCTTTCTGTCAGTATATCAGAAAATCTATGCAAATCTGTTGGATGAAGCAGGTTCGTCTTCTATAAATAAAAAGACTGATCAGTGAGAAAAAATCTATTGAAGGATGAGAAAAGACAGGAGAGAGATTATGAACAAATTAAAGAGGTACATATTATTTTTAATCGGGCTATTTGTAAATGCACTGGGAGTCAGTCTGGTGACAAAAGCGAGTCTTGGTACGTCACCAATCTCATCGATCCCATATGTATTAAGCCTGAATTTCCCATTTACACTGGGAAATTTTACAATCGTGTTCAGTATTTTGCTGATCGTATTACAGATTCTGATTTTAAGAAAGAATTTTAAACTTGAGAATATTCTGCAGATACCGGTTTCCATCGCATTTGGATATTTTATTGATCTGACAATGTATATGTTATTTTGGATCAATCCGCAGAATTATTTTGTAAAAATGATCGCATTGCTGGCAGGCTGTCTGGTACTGGGATTAGGTGTTTATCTGGAAGTGCTGGCAGATGTTGTCATGCTGCCGGGAGAATCTTTTGTCCGGGCGATCGTACAGACATGGAATACCAATTTTGGAACAACGAAGATTGTCTTTGATTCGTCGATGGCGATCATTGCAGGGGTTCTTTCTTTTGTATTTTCAGGAAAATTAAATGGAGTCCGGGAAGGTACGATCATTGCAGCATTGCTGGTTGGATTTATTGCCAGACTGCTTGGAAAAAGGCTGGAGTTTATCAAATCATATCTGTTCCCGGAAGAGAACGGAGAAGGCGGACAGGCACTGGCTTCTGCAGCAGATGCAGAAAATGCAGAAAATGCTCCGGTGGCAGATGGTATAACGGGAAAATTGGCAGAAAAGCAGGAAGCAGAGGGTATTCATAAGAATGTGATTGTGATCGGAAGACAGTACGGATGTGGAGGACATGACATAGGAAAGAAACTGGCAGAAAAATTCGGTTATGAATTTTACGATCAGGAAATCATTCAGATGATCGCCGGTACAACGGGTATGACATCCGAGTTTATCCGTCAGAAAGAAGAGTCCATGACCAACAGTCTGTTGTATGATTTTGTAAATCAGATGTATCTTTATGGAAAGGAAGAGGAAGAGGCTCCGAAAGATAAGATTTTTGAAGCAGAATCAAAAGTAATCAGGGAGCTGGCGGCCAAAGGAAAATGTGTGATCATTGGAAGATGTTCGGATTATGTATTGTGTGAAAATGAGAAGACTTTAAAACTGTTCTTCGCTGCACCATTGGAAGTAAGGGCAAAACGGATTATGGAGCGTCTGAATATCAGTAAGAAAGAAGCTGAGCAGGTGATCCGGAAAGAAGACAGACGCCGTGCAGATAATTACCGTTACTATACAGGACGGGTGTGGGGATCAGCGGCAAATGTTGACCTTACATTTAATACAGCTATGGATGAAAGATATATTGAAGAATGTATTAGCAAAGCTATGGAGCTGGAAATTTAGTGCTATAGGGTGAGAGTGGCTGATGGTATAAGTTTTATAATAGTTATCGGAAAACCTCCGGATATGGGGTCACCTCAAGAGATTCCCCAGTCCTTTTGTCATATTTCTTTTTCACTGCCCGGTCAGTCAGTCAAATAATGTCGAGGCATCCGGTTTCTCATAAAAATCAAAGCACATCAGGATCTGATCTTTCGTGGTCTTTTCAATCGCCAGGTCGTTGGGGAGGGATGTACGGTCAAAAAGTCCGATTTCTGTAGTCTCGATATTTGATTTAAATGTTCCACTTTCATACTGGCAGAGCATAAAGGTTTTTATAACTCCGTAGGCATGGTTCATGACATTATGCTTTCGCCAGTCCTGAACGGCGATCAGTTTTTTGGAGTGTACCGTACAGCCGGTTTCTTCAAAAACTTCCTTCTCGGTGTTGGATGCGATGGACTGATCCACATCGCACCATCCACCGGGGAGAGACCAGGTTCCGTTATTTTCATGGACAAGAAGGATTTTCCCATCAATAAAAACTGCCGCACGGGTATCAATTTTCGGGGTCTGATAGCCGCTTTCATTGCAGAATAACCCGTATACTTTTTCGACGGGGAGATCCGTCTTTGCAGCCATCATTTCAGCAGCAATTTTTCTTAATTCGTTGTAACGTTCTTTATCATATTTATCTTTTCCGTACTGGAGTCCCGCCTGTGCGATACTCTGAATACGGATTGCAAAGTCTAACCACTGATCGTTCATAAAAATATCCTCCTTTTCACTGGGTAAGTCATGCAGAAATATTTTTCCTTTTTGTGGACAATGATTTACTGTAGTCTGAAAATTTTTTCTTACCTGTATATCATAACACAAAGGAGGCAGTTGCGTATGGAATTAGTCTTTCAGTTCTCGTTCTATTTCTTCAATAGTAGGCATGGAACTTTTATAGTCATCAGGAATAAGATTATTAAGTTCATATTCGGAAATTCCAACAGGAACATTCACTGCACTGGTAGCATATTGAGCCAGAACATTATCTTTTGTTTTGCATATAAGTAAGCCAATTGTAGGATTATCGTTATCTGCACGTAGTATTCCGTCTGTTGCTGCAATGTAAGTTCCTAATTGCCCCATATCTCCGGGATCAAATGTCCTTGTCTTTATTTCAATTACAACATAACAGTGTTTTTGTATGTTGTAGAACAGCATATCAATAAATTGTTCAGTATCTCCGACAACAAGCCGGTATTCTCTACCGACAAAAGCAAATCCACGACCTAGTTCAAGAAGAAATTTCTGGATATTATCCATGAGTGCATCTTTCAATTCTTTTTCGTCATACCCTTCTCTAAGAGTTAGAAAATCAAAATTATATGGGTCTTTTGTGATTTCTCTGGCAAGATCGCTGCCAATATCAGGAAGCAGCTTTTCAAAATTTGTAATGGCTTTACCTTCTCTTTCATACAAGTTTGTATCGAGAAAATTTAAAAGGACGGCTCTTGACCAGTTGTTTTCATATGTCTTTTTAACAAAAAACAAAGCCTTATCTAAATTACCCTTACATTTATTAATTATCTGAATATGATGTCCCCACGGAATCATAAAAATACAATCATCAACAGCTTGTTGACATATTCGTGTGTCTGAATCGTCAACAAGTTGTTGACGATTTGAATTGTTGTATAAATCGTAAAAATATTTCATATATTTTAAATTAGTTACAGAAAATGATTTTACATCAGGTAGTGCATCCTGCAAATCAAGACTAAGATTTTTGAAAAAAGATTTTCCGTATTTGACTTCATTGTAATTCTCTGATATATCATGTCCGATAGACCAGTAAAATAACAGCATTTCTCTATTAACTTTTGTTGCAGCTTTTATCTGGCTGTTGCGGAATCTTAAAGAAACTTCTTTAATCCACTTTGAATATTCTGTATTAGTTTTAATGATTTCACTCATTGCGTGCAAACCTCCTGAACATTATAAAAACGATTTTATTCATCAGTATTATTCTTTTTAGCTCTTGTCTTATACACATTATATTGATTTTTACATTTCGGAGAGCAGAACTCATTTCCCTTTCGGCTTGCGATAAATGCTTTACCACAGTACTTACACAATTTCATTTCACAGCTTTCATCAGTCAGCATAAAAGAAAAGCACATCTGTTACCCATTGCCATCACAACAGCAATTTCATCTTTATCTGCAACAGACCATCCGGATTCCGTACCTTTCTTGTGAAAATCAAGCTTTTCAAAAGGGTAGAAGTAAGTAAGATAATCCTCTGTTGAAAGAGTTTCTTCTTTTATAAAGTGGTTTTTAGGAAGATATACGGATTCATATGTAACAAACTGTACCGTTGTCGGCAGTGCTGTCATAAAACCAAGGAATCCATAAGCAGATACAAAATCAAGAACCATCTGTTGCAATATATCATTATCTGCTTTATGCATAGTCATAAGATCAATATTAACCGCATCAAGGACAAGTGCATTGGCATCCTGCATTGGGCGGTACATCTGAGGTTTTGCATTTCCTGAAACTACTATATATAAAGTGCGATCATCAGCAGTGCGATATTCATAGCTGCTATATTTTACTCAAAGGGCACTTGTGTGTTCAAACAGATTTTTCATTCTCTGTTCCTCCAATCTGTTCATTACTTAGTAAATGTAATCTTATATATAGAATCCTCAGATCAGTCCATGGGTCAGGCAATAATCGTAAATGCCATCCTCGGCAACATCCTTGCAGATTTCATCGGCAACTTCTTTTAGCTGAGGGGAAGCATTTCCCATGGCAACACCTGTTCCTACAGAGAGGAGCATTTCAATATCATTGTTCCCGTCACCAAAGGCGAGGGCTTCGGATTTGTCTAAATGGTAGTATTCCAGTACTTTCTGGATGCCGATGCCCTTACCGCCATTGGCGGGAATGATATCAACTGCACGATCCCACCAGGCAGCAATCTTTGCACCATCTACGTCTTTTAAAATGGCAGAATAGTCGGTTTCGCGACAACCGAGCAGAAGCTGATAAACTTCTTCGTTGGAAACCTGCTCAAAATCTTTCGCAACTGTTAATTGTAAATGAGCAATCGAGTAATAATCCGACAGATCAATGTCAAATCCATTGGCAGCCAGCCGGCTTTTAGTGGCAACAGAGACCGGACGTCCGAGACTGTCGGCATTGCGGATGAGCTTTTGAACATCATCCGGGCTGATCGGATTGCTGAAGATCGTTTCTGTGTCGTTGTAGCACAGAGAACCATTGAAAGTCAGGAATGTATCAAATTCAATCCCACTGAAATGGGGAAGGCTGACCGGGGTTCGCCCGGTTGCAATGCAGAGCCTGATTCCGTTTGCTTTCAGGCGGTTCAGTGCTTCAACTGTCTTTTCAGAAAGTTCTTTCGCCCGCAGTCTGAGCAGTGTACCGTCAATATCAAAGAAAATGATCTTAATTTTTCCCATAAAATTCTCCTGTATTATGAATGTTATTCTTCTTCTTTATCATTATAACGTAATCCGTCCGTGATAACTATGACAGTTCTGCATATTTCTATCAAAATCGTGCCGGAAAAATTGTTATTACCTTAGTAGAGCATAAAAAGTTATCCATAACTCATCGACAAAAAAGTCGAGTTATGGACAAAAAACAAGAGAGGATTGCCTATGAAGAATAAATTACAAAAACATTTTCCGATGATTCGGACGAAAGGAGAAGCACTTGAAGCGATAAAAAATAATAAAAAGCTCTGGGGAATTTTTTGCAGTTGGAAAGAAGAATACCAGCAGGAATACCTGGATGTCTGCACTGGGGTCAGGGGACTGAAACTTCTGTATGATACCTATTTTAAAGCACTTATCATTTTATAAAAACAATTGCACCATACATTTTCAAATAAAAACATCTTGGGCTGTAGTTTTTCCAAAAACGTTGCATAATGATAAAATAACGTTCCTCTTGCATCTTCCAATCCAAGTTTTTTACCGGCATAGGAAAAAGCTTGACAAGGTGCTCCACCGGATAATAAATCTAATTCACCTTTTCTAACAGAAAAATATTCCTCTAAATCAAGACCAGATATTTCTGCCACATCACCTTCAATAACATTCCAATTTGGTCTATTCTTTCTCAATGTTGCACAAGCATCTGCGTTGAACTCATTTAATGCCAGTGTTTTAAAACCTGCTTTCTCTATTCCCAATGCAAGACCACCTGCACCTGCAAATAATTCAATCGTTGTAAACATATAATCTCTCCGTTTTTATTTTTTAGGTCTGATCCTACTCTTTATCGATCAACTCATCACTGATATTAAAATCAATTCCTTGAGCTTTACAAAAATCATCTATCAATTTCATAGTCTTAAAAGTCGGTTTGCATTTTCCTGATTCCCACCGATTGACAGTTGTAAAAGAAACACCTACTGCCTGTGCAAATGCTTCCTGACTTAACAAGCTTTTCTCAATCATCCAACAATTAAAAAGGAAACCGTCACAAAATTGGCACGACTCCCTACTGCTCTTATTTTATTGCTATAATACTCAATTTATTTCTTTCATACATTATCGTCATTGCTTAATTTCCTGCCCGAATCCATACCCTAATATAGCTGTGATACAGATAATCCCTGACAGGATATTAAATACAGTTGCGGACAGCCATGTAATGAACATGACCACCAGTTGTACGATTGTCAGACTTATACGCACTGGCAATAACAGGATCCTTATAATGAGTTTTACAATTACCATGACTGTCCACCCCTTTCACTGTTTCAGATAACTGCGATAGCTGTCTATCACAGAATCTGTAACACCGTTTTTGTACACTTTTCGGATATCAACAACTTTTTCATCTTTCAATGCTTTCAGCCAATCTAACAAATCTTTTCTACTGTTTGCAAAATTACAGCATCTTCCGTCTGCATATTCAATTCGGTATCTCATAAGCTCCTCCTATACATAGACCAATTCGTTCAAAATGATTTCATCTACCCGGCTTCTCACATTGTTTGCCTGGCGGATCCATTCCATTTGATCTCTGGTTTTCAATTCTTCCGAAATGCCTTCCTGTTTCATAATCTGATTCATGAGAAAATCTCTGCGTTCTACGCACTGCTCATTTAAGTCTGCAAGGTAAGTCCAAAGCTTTCCAGTCAATGTCAGATAGGAATATAAGCCACTTTTGTAGTCCTTCAGATAGTTTCTGTGAAGGCTTCCATAAAAGCCAATATCACGCTTTTCTTCCGGTACAGCGATCAGTGGCAGATAGATTTCCCCGACAAGGATATAATCCAGATCGTTGCTGTCATCGTGAATGATTCTTTCTAATTCGCTCATGCTGATGCAACTCCTTTCTTCGGTTCTGCTGGTGGAAGCAGTGATACCGGCACGAACACACCCTTTGCAATATCTTCCTGACGGATTTCCTCTTTTTTTGCATCCATCTCAGCTTTCTTTTTTGCCTTTGTCCGTTCATAGTATTCTTGCTGCTTGCCATTTGCTTTCCTTTTCAAGTAATTCTGATGAAGCCTGTCTTTTCTGGCTTCCCGCTTCTTCATTTCTTCAATTTCTTCCGGTGTCATTTCCACCTCACCGAAATGTGGCGGTAAATATTTTCCAATAAAATTAAAATAGATTTCCACTTCCTGAGTTGTCTCAATGCTTCCTTTTCGGTCACGCTCATGAACCACAATCTTTTCTACAAATTCATTCAGCATGTAAGTGGTCAATTCCTCAAAGTTTTGGTATTTATCAACCAGCGCAATAAACTTCTCCGCTGATCTGCGACCTTCTTCATAACCTGATAATTCAGCTTCCATATCTGCAATTTCTGCCGACAAATCTTTCTGTTCTTTAGAATACTGTCCGTCAAGAATCGTATATCGTTCATCTGGCAGCTTGCCAAGAATATTGTCCTCATAGATTCTGCAGATCAGTTTTTCCAGTTCCTGCACACGCTTTTTTGCTTCTGCTAATCTGTTTTTCAATCTTGTGATCTCACTGGACTGCTGTGAAGTCTGTGCCTTTTTTACTGTCTCCAAAAATTCTTCACGATTCAACTGTGAATACTCCGCAACAGCCTTTAAAAGTTCCTTAATCAGCTCCATAACCACATCAGCATTAATTCTGTGCTGTGTCTGGCAGAGTGTTCCAACCGGAACTTTAGAATATGCCGAACAGGTATATTGTGGCACCCGCTTGCCATTATTTACCCGATGGACATACATTTTAGAACCGCAGTCTGCACAATACATCAGACCTGTCAGCGGATGGGCTTCTCCCCATCCATCTGGATACCTTCTCACATTGCTTCGGATTCTCTGCACATTGTCAAAAGTTTCCTGATCTATGATTGCTTCCTGCGTGTTCTCAAACACCGTCCAGTTATCCTCAGATACATAATGACTTTTCTTATCTTTGAAATGCTTTCTGGTCTTGAAGTTCACTGTATGACCAAGATACTCTCTTTTTTTCAGAATACCTGCAACAGTAGAAGAACCCCAGCCATAAGGATCTTTGATTTCTTCTACTCTGCCTTTCCATAATCCGGCATCTTTCTTTGCCATATGAACTGCTGGTATCTCAACTTTATCCTCTTTCAGTGCCCTGGCAATCTGATATGGTCCGTAACCGTCCATTGTCATGTGAAAGATTCTCCGTACAACTACAGCTGCTTCTTCATCAACAATCCATACATTCGGATCATCCTTGTCTTTCAGATACCCATACGGTGTTGTACTTGCCACATGCTTGCCGGATTTTCCTTTCGCCTTGAAAGTGGATTTTATCTTTTTGCTGGTATCCCTTGCATACCATTCATTCATGATATTTCGGAATGGAGTAAAATCATCATCCTCCCGGAAGCTATCTACATTCTCATTGACTGCAATCAGGCGGACATTCTTCTGTCGTAGCAACTCCATATATTGCCCGACTTTCAGATAATCTCTTCCCATTCGGCTCATATCTTTAATCAGAATCGTTCTGACTTTCCCTGACTCTACTTCTTTCATCATGGCAAGAAAGCCTGGACGATCAAATCTTGTACCGGAGATACCATCATCAGTAAAATGAACAAGATTGGTAAATCCATGTTCTTTTGCATATTGTTCCAGCAGTTTCTTCTGGTTTGAAATACTGTTGGATTCCCCGTTTAATTCATCATCACGACTAAGACGTTCATACAACGCTGTCATGAATCCCTGTTTCTCTGTCATAGTCAGATGTCCTCCTTCCTTTGTTTATTAATTGCCTGTTCTCATCCCATATCCGTTCCTGTACCGGGTTCTGATGTTTCCGGGACGTATTAACCAAAAAAGACACGCTGAATGCCTATTCAGTTCTGGTATCACTACGGGCAGGCTGTTTCGTTTTCAAGGTTCGTGTAAGAAGTAAAAAAGATTCTTACACTAAACGAAATGCTCAGAGGTCTTTTTACAGCCCCCTTACTGCATCTTTTTTGATTTCGTGTCATCTTTTTAAAGTTCCTTACACAATCTCTGTACTGACGAAACAAAATACGGACATGTTTTGAAATTGTTTTTTACAAAATACAATTTTGTTCTTTAAGGTAAAAAAATAAGCCTCAAGAGACTTTTTAATCATTTTGGAGCTCCAACTCTTTAAATTTGATTGATTAAGAAGTCTCTTCAAACTTACTACACCCGCCGCCAGCTTGTATTTCTTGTACTGCCGCACAGCGAAGTGGTTTGGCTTTTCCGATTCCAGTGCATCAAACATCAGGTCTACAGGATTTTTGAACTCCTCGTCATCCTCCCGGACTTCCATGGCGTTGATGAACTCGATGAGGGTGGAGAAGTTTTGCTCCTCCACCGGAGCTTCATAGTGGATATATCCAATCAACGCGCAATACAGCAATGTTTCCGCCTTGACCCAGAAATCGTCTCCGGCCTTGCCTTCGCCTTTGGTATTGGCGATCAGCGTTGTTACCAGCTTCAAGATGTCCTTTTCGCTATGGATATAGGCGAAAGGGTTATAGTGCATGGACTTCTTGAAGTTGATGGTATTTAGGACCTTGATTCGGTACGGCTCATAAATGACCTTGCCGTGCTTATCCTTCATGGGCTTTCCGTCCTTCCCCAGCTTGGGCGCACCCCTTTGGAGCATTTTTCCGCACTCCACCAGAATTGTTCCCTTAGGAAGCGTTTTGTCAATACAGAGAATGATAATTCATTAAAAAATGAGTTGTT
>ERZ791852.1051-NODE-1051-length-18104-cov-18.025375_pt1 | contig 18104 bp, 16 predicted proteins | sample MGYA00510287_ERZ791852 | MGnify/ENA primary metagenome ERZ791852 (study PRJEB30046, sample SAMN00715257) | human gut metagenome | study: EMG produced TPA metagenomics assembly of the A metagenome-wide association study of gut microbiota in type 2... | reverse complement strand
AAACTTTTTGTGTAGTTCCAATATATTTTTGATTATTTTCTGCAATTTGGCTTTCAACTAAAGCCTTTAATTTATCAAATCTTACATGTTTTTGTTCTTCTGGAACTTGATTTTCCATTCTATTTCCAGGTGTTCCAACTCTTCTTGAATAAATAAACATATATACTTGCTCGAATTTTACTTTTTCTACCACATCTAGTGTGTCTTCAAACTCTTCATCTGTTTCGCCTGGAAAACCAACAATTATATCTGTTGATAGCGTTAAGTTTGGAATTCCTGCTTTCATTTTTTCAACTAAATTTAGATATTGTTCCTTAGTATATTTTCTGTTCATTTCTTTTAATACTTTTGTATTTCCAGATTGTAATGGCAAATGTACTAATTTGCAAACCTTATCACATTCTGCAATTGCTTTTATAACATCATCTGTAAAATCCTTTGGATGTGGTGATACAAATCTTATTCTTTCTATTCCATCTATTTTGTTTACTGCCCTTAGTAATGTTGCAAATGAATTTACTCCTTCATATTCTTCAAATTCTATGCCTTTTTCTCTTTCTACTCTTAAATATGAATTTACATTTTGACCTAAAAGTGTGATTTCTTTATATCCTTGTTTTGCAAGTTCCCTTACTTCTTCAATTATTGCTCTAGGTTCTCTACTTCTTTCTCTTCCACGAACATATGGAACTATACAATAACTACAAAAGTTGTTACATCCATTCATTATTGTTACAGATGCTTTTATTCTACTATCTCTTTTTATTGGTAATCCTTCATATACTTTTCCATCTATGTTTAATATATCTTCTAGCTTTGTTTTGTTTTCTATGACTTCATATAAATCTTGTGGAAATTTATGTAGCGTGTGTGTTCCAAATATTATGTCTGTATATGGATAACTTTCTTTTATTTTGTCTGTGATGTGTTTTTCTTGCATCATGCATCCACCAATCGCTATAATCGTTCCACGTTCTTCTTTTATTTTTTTAAGTTCTCCTAATTTTCCAAATAATTTATCTTCTGCATTTTCTCTTACACAACATGTGTTAAACAATGCTAGGTCTGCTTCTTTTTGATTTTCTGTTCTAGTATATCCCATTTTTTCTAACATTCCGCATAGTTTTTCTGAGTCGTTTTCGTTTAATTGGCATCCCATTGTTAGTATACTATATTTTAGGTTTTTATTTTCATTTATTTTTTTTACTTTTTCTATGTATTCTTTTTGTATATTTATTTCGTTTTCTGTGTTCAATTTTTACTCCTACCCTTCATTTTCTATTCTAATTCTTTCATTGCTTGTTCGTATTGTTCTTTATTTGGTGCTTTTCCATGCCATTCTGCTTTATTTTCCATAAAAGATACGCCTTTTCCTTTTATAGTTTTTGCAATAATACACACTGGTTTTCCTTTAACATTTCTGGCAACATCAAATGCATCTATAATTTCTTGATAATTATGTCCATCTATATTTATTACTTGAAATCCAAAACTTTTGAATTTTTCATCAATTGGATATGAACTCATTACTTCTTCAATTGTCCCATCTATTTGTAAATTATTATTATCTACTATCACACATAAGTTATCTAATTTGTATTTATTCGATGCCATTGCTGCTTCCCAAACTTGCCCTTCTTCTATTTCTCCATCTCCCATTATGCAATACACTCTATAGTCTTTTTTATCTAATTTTCCGGCAATTGCCATTCCATTTGCAGCAGATAATCCTTGTCCTAGAGAACCTGTTGTCATGTCAACGCCTGGTATTTTTTTCATATCTGGATGTCCTTGTAATCTGCTATCAATGTGTCTTAGTGTTTTTAATTCTTCTATATTAAAATATCCTCTGTTTGCTAATGTTGAATATAATGCTGGTGCGCAATGTCCTTTTGATAAAACAAGTCTATCTCTGTTTTCATCTTTTGGATTTTCTGGATTTATATTCATTTCATAAAAATATAAGACTGTCATTATATCTGCAATTGATAGTGAACCTCCTGGGTGGCCAGAGTTCCCACCAAATACTGCTTCTATAATTCCTCTTCTAATATTTTTTGAAATTTTGCTTAATTTTTCTATATCATTTATCTTTTCCATAATTCTTCCTCCTATGTTTTGCAATTATGTTGATTGCTTTTATATTATATAATTTTTATTCATTTTATTCAACCTTTTTAATATAATTTATGGTATAATAACTACAAATTGTAATTGTGAAAGGTGTGATTATATGTTTGAAAAATATCTTAATAAAACTGAACTTATTGAAAATTTACAAGTGCTTATAAAAATCCCAAGTGTTCATGCAGAATCTTCTGTTCCTAATGAACCCTTTGGGCTAAATACTGTTAAGGCTCTTGAATATGTTTTAGATTTAGGCAAAAAATTAGGATTCAAAGCTAAAAATATTGATGGATACTGTGGTTATATTGAATTCGGGGAAGGCTCTGAATTAATTGGAATTGTTGGACATTTAGATGTTGTGCCAGAAGGAGAAAATTGGACCTATCCTCCATTTGATGCACGCATCGAAGATAATAAAATTTATGGTAGAGGTGCTATTGATGACAAAGGTCCAGTTATGGCAAGTTTGTATGCTATGAAGGCAGTTATGGACTATTGTTCTGAAAATAATATTTCTATAAATAAAAGGGTACGATTAATTTTAGGTCTAAATGAAGAAAGAGACTGGAAATGCATTAATTATTATAAAGAACATGAAGAAATTCCTTCTATAGGATTTAGTCCAGATGCAGACTTTCCTTGTATATATGCAGAAAAAGGGTTATTGTCTCCATTTTTAATTATGGACTATTCTAATTTTAAAGATAAAGATATCATTTTAAGTGATATTAACTGTAATAATAATCCTTTAAATGTTGTACCTAAATATTGTAGTTGTACAATTTCTGTTAAAAATAATATTGACATTGATGATGTTATTTCTTTTGTACGAAGTGTTATTAATGAACCATCTTTTAAAATTGATATTGAAATTTTAAATAATAATCAAATAAAACTTATATCTCGTGGTGTTCAAGCACATGCTGCACATCCTGATTTAGGTATAAATGCTATAACTAATTTGATTATTATTTTGGATAAATTATTTAAGAATTATGATATTGTTATACCTTTATTTGATTTATTTACTCAATATATTGGTCTTGATTATAATGGAAATAAATTAGGAATTAATGTTCCTGATGAGTCAGGAGAACTTACTTTAAATGTTGGTAAATTTTATTTTAAAGATGATGAATTAAAAATTGGATTTAATTTAAGAGTTCCTATTAATACTACCTTTGAATTTATAGCCAATAAATTTACAGAAGTTAGTAAAAATTATAGTGATGTTCATTGTGAACTTGGTGGTAAAATGAATCCTTTATATGTTCCAAAAGATTCTTATTTAGTTAAAACTCTTTGCAAAATTTATAATGATGTTACTAATTCTAATGCAGAACCTATTGCTATTGGTGGTGCTACCTATGCTCGTGCTTTTGATAATTTTGTTTCTTTTGGTGCCAATTTACCTGGTCAAAAAGATATGTGCCATCAAACTGATGAGTTTGTTTCTATTGATAATTTACTTTTGGCATATGAGATTTATTGTAGGGCTATTTATGAACTTTTACATTAAGAAAGTTTATAACTTTCCTAATATATAAAAAGAGGGATTTAGGTTCGTAGACCCCTAATCCCTTTTATTCTCCAAAAATTTCTTTAAATTCTTGTTCATTTATTTTCTCTTGAGCAAGCAATGTCTGAGCAATAGCATCTAATTTATCTCTATGTTCAATCAATAACTTTTGTGCATTATTATATGCCTCATCGATTAATGATTTAACCTCTGCTCCAATTTTATCACCAATATTTTCTCCAAATACAAACATATCATTTTGTTCTTTTCCTTGGAAGTCAATTGGTCCTAAATTGTCGCTCATACCGTATTTTGTAACCATTTCTCTTGCTATTCTTGTTGCAACTTCTATATCGTTACTTGCACCTGTTGAAATATCATCTAAAACTAATTTTTCTGCCGCTCTACCACCAAGTAATGCTATAAGTTTTTCTTTCATTTCTGTTTTAGAAATATAATATTTATCTTCATCAGATTTGTACATTGTATATCCACCTGCAACACCTCTTGGTATAATTGATACTTCTTTTACATCTGTTTGTGTTGGTAAATATCTACTTACAACTGCATGTCCTGCTTCGTGGTATGCAGTTAATTTTTTGTCTTTTTCTGAATATACTCTTGTTTTCTTTTCTAGTCCTACTGTTACTTTTTTTACTGCTTCTTCTATATCAGAGTTTTCTATTTCATCATGTTTGTTTATTGTTGCTATAATTGCTGCTTCATTTAAAATATTAGCAAGTTCTGCACCTGTAAATCCTGCAGTGTCTTCTGCTATGCTTTCTAAGTTTACATCATCAGAAAGTTTTTTATCTTCCGCATGAATTTTTAAAATTTCTAATCTTCCTTTTAAATCAGGTACTGGAATTGTTATTTGTCTATCAAATCTTCCTGGTCTTAATAATGCTTTATCTAGCATTTCAGGTCTATTTGTTGCTGCTAATACTATTATAGTTTCTTCTGAACTGAATCCATCCATTTCAACTAATAATTGATTTAGTGTTTGATTGTTTTCTGTTTCTGCTCCACTGTTTGATGTTCTTCTTGCTCCTATTGCATCAATCTCATCTATAAACACTATACATGGAGATAATTTTCTTGCTCTTTCAAACAATTTTCTAACTCTTGATGCACCAAGTCCTGCAAACATTTCTATAAATTCTGAACCACTCATTGAAATAAATGGTACATCTGCTTCTCCTGCAATTGCTTTTGCTATCAATGTTTTACCTGTTCCTGGTTTTCCATATAATAAAACTCCTTTTGGGATTTTTGCACCCATTTTACTGAATTTTTCTGGTTTTTTCAAAAAGTCTACTATTTCTATTAATTCTTCTTTTTCTTCGTCAAGTCCAGCAACATCTTTAAATTTTATTTTTGTTTTTCTTTCTGTATCATCATATACTTGTCCTTTTTCTCCCAAACCTTGCATTTTGAATATCATTACAAATAATGCTACCATTACAATTGTTGGAAGTAAACTTAATAATGCTGTTGATAAAACTACTAATGTACTTTTTGGTTTTTGTATTAACTCTATTTCATTTCCTTCTGCTACTTTTTGTTGTACTAATTCGATAAATGCTTCTGTGTTTGGAACTATAGATTTCTTTTCTTCATCTACATTTTTCATTTTTACTTTTACTGATGTACTTCCAACTGACATTTCTATTTTTTCTACATTTCCATATGATATCTCTTTTATTAGGTCTGTATATGCTAATGTTTTATCATCTTGATTTTGATTTTTGCTAACAAAATACATTGATATACCTACCATTATTACTATAATAACCCCTAATATTATTGATGATATTAGTATTTTCTTGTCATTCTTTTTGTTTTGGTTTTTATCCATTTATTTTTTTATTCCTTTCTTTCTTGTTTTTTACGCATTTGAGCCTTCTGGTTCTTCTCCGTCATTATCTTTTTCTTCTTGTTCTTTATTCTGTTTTTCTTTTTTCTTTTTGTCTTTTTTGCTTTCTGGTTTTTCTCTCTTTTCTTCTTTATTTTCTTCTTTAATTTGTTTTTCTACTTCAACTATTTTTTGAACTTCACCTTGTTTCTTGTTAAATTCTGTTTTTAAAATAAATATTGCAGCCATTATATATATTGAAGCTATTAATGCATATAACACCTCAAAATATGATATTTGATATGGATAAAAAGCATTTACTGCTATATATATAATATTTAATAATGCAGGTAATGTTATTGCATATATTGCCATATTAAATATTGCTACATATCTTATTTTTAGTTTTAATATCATTGTTGCTAAATATCCAAAAATACTTATAATTATGATGTAGAATAGTAGGTTTATTAAATAAATCACAAATGAGTATATTAATAGTGATGCAAATAAACTAAAATATAAATTCATTATTCCATTTCCATTTAAATAATCTAATAGTGATTGTTTATTGAATTCTGTTATTCCCATTTGTCCAAACAAGTCTTTGTAATTATAATCTGTTGTTCCGTTTGTACCAGATTGTTTTAACATTAATTTGTTTTTTAAAATTATTACAGCATTTTCTTCATCACTTGTGTCTTCTACATATTGATTAATTTGTTGTTCATCGTCTGTTTTTGTATCTACTATAATTTTTCCAAAGTTTTCATTTTCATCTATTATTGCTTCTTCTGCTCCAACTTGTAATGTATCTTCTTTATATGTTAATTCTGGTATTTTTTCGTCTATATATTTTGCTACTTCTTTTACTTTTAGACTTGTTCTATATACAGTTGCAAATGATGATATTGCTCCTATAATTAATACTAATGTCATTAAATATATTATCGCTCTTCCTAATCCTTCTGCTGATAATTCTGGATATTTTTCTATTTTGTTTATTGAATACCAAATCTTTTTAAAAAATCCTTTATTTATTTTTTCTTGAGGCTCTTTTTTCATTTTTTCACATTCCTTTCTTAGGTTCCATTTGAATTGTGGTTATTTCAATTCCATTCCCTTTTAACGCTACTATCAACGTGTTTTATGTTTGCATTAAAAATCACTTCATCTCCTATTTTTATATCTTTTCCAGTTATATCAACTGTAACATGATATGTTCCAACTCTTCCTAATATAGGACAATTTTTATTGTTTATTTTTACATACATTTGTTGTTTTTTTAATGCATCTTTTATATCTCTTACAATATATCTTATTTTGTCAACAATTCTAAACATATCCCTTCCGGTTTGGATATTTATTCCGTCCATATATCCTGTTGGGATTATTGCAACTGTTGTGGTTCTTTTGGTTGTGTATGCATTTGAATAACCTACATTAAATCCTTTTGGTAATTCTTTTATTTCTGCTACATTTGATTTTAAATATCCTACTTTTTTTAGTCCCATTGTGTTTTTAAATGATATTCTTCCTGTAAATGCTGAACCTATTCTTACTGCATTTAAATGCATTTGTGGGAATTTTATAAATGCTGATGTATTACATACATGCAATATTCCTGTTTCTATTTCATTCATTTTTAATGTTTCTATACAATCTATAAATCTATTAAATTGGGTTTTTGTGTATTTATCGTCATAGTATGCGTTTGAAAAATGTGTGAAAGTTCCTTCTATTTTTATATTTTGCAATGGTTTTATTGTTTTTATTATTTCTTCTCTATTACTATATATAAATCCATATCTTCCAAACCCTGTATCTATTTTTAAATGTACTTTTATTTTTTTGTTTAGTTCTTGTCCTACTTTTTCAACTGTTTCTGCTGCTTCTTTTGAGCCTATTGTTAAAATTATATTATTTTCTACAAGTGTTTGTATGTCTTCTTTTATTGCAGTTGAAGATAACATTAATATTTTTGCGTCTGTTTCTTCAATTCCTGCTTGTCTTATTTTTAGTGCTTCTTCAATTGTTGATACTGCTAAAAAGTTTATACCATTGTCTATTAAAAATTTTGAGTATTCTTCAATTCCTAAGCCATATCCATTTGCTTTTACTACTGCTATTATTTTTACTTTTTTTCCATTGTCGTCCGGTAAATTTGTTTCTGTATATTCTTTTATTTTTTGTATGTTATATCTTAAATCTTCTTTATTTATAACTACTGCTTTCACATTTTCCTCCGTTTTTTCAACCAATTGGGACGTTGTTCATTTGGTTGAAAAATTTTTGATTATTTTCAGCCATTACGTATACGTCCCTTATGGTTCTAATGGTCTATTTTTTTATGTTTCTTTTTATTTGTCTTAATGTTCTAAATGCCTTTTCTGAGAATTTGTATAATCTATATTTTACTGGTTTAAATGGTATGTATATTTCGCCTATAAATTCTGTAAATTTTGCTCCAAATCCTTTTTTAAATCTGTATAATCCATATTGTGGATGATTTTCATCAACAACTCCTGATACACCTCTAAAATCATATATATCATCATGTCTTGCTATTGCCATTTTTATCATTTCCCATTGCAATAAATAATTTGGCATTAAATTTCTGTGTTGATTACTACTTGCTCCGTATAAGTACCATGTTTTGTTTCCATAGAATATTGGTATTACACCTGATATTGGTTTTCCATCATAATAAGCCATTAATAATTTCATATGTCCACCTGGTACCATGTTGTCATACATTTTTTCAAAATATGATAATGGTCTTGTTATAAATCCATCCCTGTTTCCTGTTTCTATCATTATTTTGTGGAAGTCTTTTAAATCTTCTCTTGTTCCTTCTTTTACTGTTACGCCTTTTCTTCCTGCTAAACGGATATTATATCTCCATTTTTGGTGGAATCCTGCCATTACTTCTTCTTCTGTTTTATCTTTTATGTCTAGTCTAAATACAAATCTTGGTTGTATTTCGTCTTTGAAGTCTTTTGCATCATCTTTTATTTTGTATCCTAAATTTGTTACTATATCTCTAAATGCTTGGTCTTCTTTTTCTATATCTGGTTCTATTCTAAGTCCAATTGCATTATATTTTTTTGCTAATTCCTTTGCACCGTCTGTTAGTTGTTTCATTACTGCTATGTCATGTATGTCACACACTGGACCTCTTGAGGCGTACATAATATTGCCAAATATTGGCATTTTCCTTATCCATACACATAGTGATCCTATTATGTTTTTGTCTTCGTCTTCTGCTAGTATTACTTCTGGTTTCCAGTTTGGTTTCTTTACTTCTGCCCATTCTAGTGATTGTTGAAAGTTACATCTTTCGTTTCCTTCTAAAAATTTTTTGTATTGTTGTTTCGATTCTTCGTCTTCTACAAATCTCATTCTTATTTTTTCCTCCTAATTTATTTGCAATTATTCATATTTTACACCAGACAAGGTTTTTTTACAAGTTATTGTTCTGTTTTTTGCAAAATTTCTTTTAATCTATCAGTTTGTTTTGTTAAATATAAATAACCTATCAAGGCTTCAAATGCTGTTGAATACATATAATCTTGGACATTAGCATTTTTAGGTAAATGATGATTTTCTGCATTTCTTCCTCTTCTTACAATATCTTGTTCCTTTTCTGTTAAATCATCATATATCTTTTTTAATGTCTCGGCTTGTGCTTGAGCCTTAACATGTTTTATTGCCTCTATATGTAACGCATGTGGTTTTAATTTCGTTTCATTTACTAATTTTGTTCTTATATATAATTCATATACGCAGTCTCCGACATATGCCCAAGTTAGTGGTGGCATCATATTTACTTCTTGTTCATCTTTTTTTAATTCTATATAATCGTTCAATATTTTTATTCCTTTCATTTTTTACCGTTACAATTTACAGTTTCTTAAATTATTATTTGCTAAGTCATTCCAATTTAGTAATTATAACCATCTTCCAATATCTTTTTGGTTTGATTTATTGAATTCATTATATTGTTCATGTTCTTTTGTTTCTTGCTCAGTTGTATTGCTTGAAAAATTATCTTGCTTATAATAATCCGTAAATTGCTTGTGCTTTTCATTAGAATTACTTACCGGCAATGCTTTTGCTTTATTTTTTAACATCGTGTTTTTAAATCTACTTATAAGATTTATCCACTTATTTTGCACGCAATATAGTCTGTAATTCCTTCATTTATTTCATTAGAAAATCTAAGGCTTCCATCACCTGCAATTCCATTTACTGTTCTATGTCCGTTGCTGTCAAATTTGCTAGATAGTGTATGTAAAACTTCATGAATAACTGTATGTTTTGTAGCATATGGGCCAAGATAGCTTTCTCCATTACGATTAAATCCTTCTAATTTTTCATTGTCATAATCTGATTTTCCATATGCTTTTAGCAAATCTGTAATATAATCGTATATATGAATTTTTGAAAAAGCTTTTTCCACTCTTTCTGTAGTAGTATATTTCATTAATTCTGAATTATATATTTTACATTTTGCTTCATTTACTAAATCGTAATTCATCCTTTTTCCTCTCTAATCTCTTAATTAACCTTTTCTATTGTTACTTTTCCTAATTTTCCGTTTTTAAACTCATCTAATATTAATCTTGATGTCTTTTCTTCGTCTATTTTTCCTCCTGTCATCATGCATCCTCTTTTTTTGCCTATTTCTAGCATAATTTCATAAATATTAGCGTTTTCAGGTTGTTCTTTTTCTAGTGTTTGTTCTATAAATTTTTCGTTTATTTTATATCTATCACATAATTTTGTTCTATAATTTTCTAATAAAAATTTCGTTAATTGATATGCTATTTCTATCTTATCTAATATTTCTTCTTTTATTGAACCTGTAAAACACAAGTGTAATGCTACTTCTTCACTTTCAAATTTTGGCCATAAAACTCCTGGTGTATCTAGTAGTTCTATTTTTTCGTTTATTCTAATCCATTGCTTTTGTTTTGTAACTCCTGGTTTGTTTCCAACTCCTGCTGTTGTTCTTTTTGATATTCTATTTATAAATGATGATTTACCAACATTTGGTATTCCTAATATCATTGCTCTTATTTTTCTTCCTGTTCTTCCTTTTTCTGCATGAGCATCTAAATCTATTTGCATTATTTTTTCTATTTGTCTAATACATTCGTCTATTCCTCTTCCTGAGTTTGAGTCTACCAATACTGCTGGTATGTTTTTCTTTTTGAAATGTTCAACCCATAATTTGTTTTGTCTGTCATCTGATAAATCGCATTTATTTAGTACTATTATTTTCTTTTTATTTTTTGTTATTTCTGCAATATTTGGATTTTGACTTGATATTGGTATACGTGCATCTAATAGTTCTATTACTATATCTATTAATTTTAAGTCTTGTATTATTTGTTTTTTTGTTTTTTCCATGTGCCCTGGATACCAGTTAATGGAGACCTTAGGAAAACCTTCTTGATTTTTACTTTCCTTATTCATATAATTCACTTCCTTGTTTTTCAATTATTCCATCTTTAATATATATTATATCATCAAAATCTTTTATTAATTTCATATCATGACTAACTACAATAACTGTTTTATCTACTGAGAGTTCATCAATTAAATCTTTTATGTATTCAGTATTTTCTTTATCTAAAGCACTTGTTGGTTCATCAAATAAAATAATTTTTGAATTTTTAATAATTGCTCTTGCAATTGCAATTCTTTGCTTTTGTCCACCAGATAAATTTGTAGATTTATCATTTATTATTGTGTCATATCCATCTGGCATTTGTAATACAAATTCATCTAACTTTGCTTTTTTACATGCATTTTCAAATTCTTCATTTGTAGCATCTTCATTTGATAATAAAATATTATCCTTAATGCTTAAATTGAATATAAAAGGATCTTGATATACAACTGATATATTATCTATTAAAGATTTTTTATCTATTTCTTTTAAATCTATACCATCAATTTTAATACTTCCACTATAGTTATCATAATAATGTAACATTAACTTCATTATTGTTGATTTTCCTGATCCACTTTTACCTACCAATGCAGTTTTTCTATTTGGAAAATTTTTAAATGATATATTTTTTAAAAAAAATTTAGAATTCTCATATTTGAAACTTACATTATTAAATTCTACTACTCCATTGATGCTACTTAAGGATTGAGAACCAAATTTTTCTTCTTTAATTTCATTATCTGATAATATTTTCATATTTTTTTCAATATTCTTAATAAAGCTAGGAACATCTATACTATTTTCTATAATATGAGTAAAATAAATATTAATAATGTTACTTATATATGTACTTAATAATATTACTTTTGTTGTATCAAAATTAAATTTTGATATTAATACTATTAAAATTAATATTAAAAACAAATCAGAAATCTTCCATATATCCCAACGTACAACATTTGTATTAACCCAATAATTGGCTTTCTTAGTTTTCAACTTGCATAGTTCATCATTAATTGTTTTATATTTTTTTATATATGTTTTTTCTACATCTAAAACTTTTAATTCTTTAAATCCTAAGATTGTTTGATTTAATAATGTTGATGCTTCATATGTTTTTTCATATTCTTGATTAGTAATTTTTTTTGATTTAGTAACATATATTCTTGTCAAAATAGTAAGTGATAATAACACGACTGCAACTAATGCCCATATTCTAACATCAATAAACAAAATTATTATAAATAAAATTATTAAATATAACACCTTTGTTACAGCCCATAAATATTTTGTTAATATGCTTATCATTTGCTCATTTGCATTTTCTACTGTTGTAAATAATTCACCAACATTTATTTTTTCAAAATCAGTATGCGACATTTTAACAATTTTTTCATAAAGATTTATTCTTATTTTTTGAGCAAATTTAATACTAACTTTTTTAGATATTTTATGATGATAATAATGTAACACATTAAGTCCAACAAATGAAACTATCATATATATGATAATATATTTAATAGCTATATCAAAATTTTTTTCTATTACATTTGATAGCGAATATGAAAAAGCTGTATTAGTTATAATTTCAGATAATATAAATAGTACCATTAAAATTAAAGATATTATATACCATTTTTTATATTCTTTTGTGTAATCAAGTACACTTTTCACTGCTTTTACAAAATTCAAATTATTACTACTTTTATTCATATATTTTTTACTCCTTTAATCCTTATAATATATAAGTTTTTAATAAAAACACTCATAAAATATAAATTTGAAACTGTTTATAAAAGTTTTCCTTGCGTCCCCATATCACATTTTTTTATTCTCTTTTTAATAAAAAATACTGTTTTTTGTAAAAAGAATTAAATATTTTTTTCTTTATATATAAGGAATTTGAGTGTGGTTTTCTTTATGACTCCATTTCCCAGTTTATATTAGATTTTCCACTATTTTCTTCTGCTTTATTTACTTTCTTTTCTTGTATTTCTTTTCTTTTTTGATACATATCCATAAATTATCACTTTCTTTTATTTCTTAATCTATCTATCATTTTTAGTATAAAAATGATAATTCCATATATAAGCCAAATTACTATGTCTATCAATATACTATAGAATATAATTACAATACCTAATATTTTTGAACCAAAAAATACCCCTAATTCTGCCATTCCAGAAAAATCTGTTCCATCAACATATATATTATTTGTATTGCTATTATTTACTAACTCATTTGATACATTTATCCCTGATATTATTCCTAAAATTAAGATAATAATAGAAATAAGTATCAATATTTTTTTTACAACCTTTTTATTAATCTTCATATTTATTTTCTCCTAAATATTTTTTATATAATTCATCCATTGTAGAAATATATTTTTGATCTTGTATAACTCTAAATTTTTCATATTCTTTTTCTGCTTTTTCTACTGCTTCTTTATGAGATATACTGCCACTATTATTTAATACTTCTTTTCTTCTAAATTTTAATAAATCATCAGTGGCAGTTATCCAATCCTTCATTGTCATAACATGTCTTTGTTTTGCTTCATCTTCAGCAAATACTAAAAACATATTTGTTAAATTTTTTAAATTATTCATTTCTTCTTCGTTTAAATAATTTTTTGCAATAATCACATCATATTTATATATTAAACCATCAGGAGAATTTTTCCAATTAGTTAGTCCCATATGTTCTTTATCTGAGTTTGCTCTACTATATATTAATTCGGCTGCGGTATGTCCGCTTATAGCATAATGCAACTTATTTTGAACAATTTTAAAGAAAGCATACGCTTCTTCTGACTTCGGATTGTAATCAGTTGCTGTTGCAATAAATAAATCAGTGATTTTTTGGTATGCCATTCTTTCGCTAACTCTAATTGTTTTGATACGTTCTAATAATTCATCAAAATATTTCGTATCATATTTATTTCCATTTATAAAACGTTCATCATTTAATGCAAAACCCTTTGTCATATATTCTTTTAATATTTTTGTAGCCCATATTCTAAATTCTGTTGCTTTTTTCGAATTAACTCTATAACCCACAGCAATTATGGCATCTAAACTATAAATAGTTGTATTATAGTTTTTTCCGTCATCGGCAGTTAACGAGCATTTCTCGGTAACTGATTTTTTCTCTAACTCTTTGTCTTCAAATATATGTTTCAAGTGTAAACTTATATTATCTGTAGAACATTCAAAAACTTTTGACATTCCTTTTTGTGATAACCATAAAGTTTCATCTTTATAAATAGCATCTACTATAATATTTCCTTCACTATTTTTATATATAATTAATTTATTGTCTTCCATCAATACTCTCCTTTCCTTTAGTTTTTCATAAGTCATACACTTATCAATTTAAATTAAAATTTTATTAAAAAATGTTCCAAAATGTAAAAAGCATTTAGTAAAAATTCTTTTATTTTCAAGGATTTAATAGTGTTTTTTCATAACTCCCCACATACCAATTTAGACGGACCTTACTTTTATCATTATCATTATTTTTCTTTTCTGCTTTAATTTTTCTTTTTTGGTACATATCCATTTAAATCACTTCCTTTTTGTAATTTGTATACCCTATTTTATGGTATATTATTTACTTATATCTCTTGTATTTAAAATCCATAATATTTTTTTACATTGTCATATGATAGCTTTTCAAAAAACATTTTTCCAGTAATAGTTGGTTTTAGTTGTCGTACACTATCTATGTTAAATGAAATTAATCCGTCTTTTTCATAGCAATCCCTAATATATACAAAAAATAAAGGATTTATTTTATATCCAGAAATTCTGCCATTTCCGCCTCTTTCTTTTCTTGATTGTAGTTTTTCTTTTTTTATACATACGGTGTTTTCTTCTATTGATGCACCCATATTTTCCAAAAATCTCTTTAGTGCTTTTGGAGTCCACACTTTATAATGATTTCTTCCGGCTGGGCGTATTTCACCTTCTAAATTTGCCCATATTGATATTTGATTTACAGGCATCATAACTAAATTACCATAACAATCTTCTGTGCATAAAACATCTGCATATTTTTTTCTATAATTATTTGTTACTGCTAAATTAACACTTTCGTCAGAAAATTTATTAATATTATGTCCCATTGATTCAAAGAAATTTAAATTTTTTTGTTCTAACAGCATATCTTTAAATTGTGGATATCTTTCAATAAAGTTATCAGTTATTTTTATTTTTCCATCTTCTCCATATTTTGGTAAATCAGGTTCACTTGCTTTTGCACCTTGCTCTTTAAATTCTATTGTATAAATATTTAAATCCATTACTGTTATTAAGGCACTATCAATGCCATTGCATCCACCTGCTTGAATCAGCATACGGCTCTTATCACTGTTATAGTAGACATATCTTGAAACTAATGAATATGATTTTAGTAATGCTTTTATATTTTTATTTATCATATCATTGTTGTTGTTTAAACAAATGTGGAAGTTGTTTAACTCAAACATATTCGCTAATGTTTGAGCATAAACACATTCACTAAATACTGCTGGTTGAATATTTTTTCCAGTTTCGTAGCTTTTTGCTATTTGATTTGCTAAAGCAGGACATTTTTTCTCTATTTGTAGTAAATCCATCAAATCTCTTCGTGCAATTGCTTTTTTCCACAAATTATTTCTTGTTCTTTTATCGTAAATTACTTCTTGCTTTTTTATTGTATAAAATTCTTTCATTATTTCTGATTGCAATTTTGTTAATGGTATTTCACTCATATTTTGTCTTATAATTAATCAATTATTTTAATTAGTTGATTAATCCCTTTCTTTTATTAATTTTTATTGTTCTTTATATTAAAAAATTTATTTGAATGAATATTGTCAAAAACCTCAGCATTTTCTTTAATTTTTAAAATATTTAATATCATGTTATTAATTTTATTTTTGTATTCTTCTGGAAATTTTATGTTTTCTTGTTTTTCTCCTGCATTTAATTTAAATTTTTTGTATTGATTTTCTTTGTTAATCATATCTATTGCTATGTTTTTGAATTTTTCTTTTTCTTTGCTATCTAAAAGGTTTAATGGTATTGGCATTTTTTCAAGTAATCCTTTTGGATATGTTATCCCTCCATCATAAATTCTCCACCACCAATATGCAAAACTTGAATTTATTATGCAATATACAAAATAAAATGCATCCTCTTCTTCAAAATTTAATGTGATTGATCCTTTTCTCGCTAATTTTTTTGAGGAAGCCGTTGTATTGTATCTGCATGTATTTGGCATATTAATTAAAAATTTATTTGCATCTTTAGTTACTAAATCTTTTATAGTATATTGAGAATTATTAATCCAACTTTTATATATTTGGCTTAATCTTTTATCTATTTTTTTAAATTCTTTATTTTTTTCATCAATAATTTGGTATTCATTTGGTAGTACTTTTTCTAAAACTTTGCATTTTAGCAATTTATTTCTTTCTTCGTTTTTGAATCTGATCATTGGAGTAATTTTAAATCCTTTTTTATCATCTGATTTTTTTAATAAAGTTATTGCTGCTCTAACCGAATTTGCTGTATTAGTATTAAAAATTCCATGTTTTCTACCACAAAAGATATTTCCAGGTACATTGTCAAAATTAACTATAAATCCATTTCCATATTTGCACATATTTTGTCTTAATGAATAAAATTTGTTCCCTGAAATAAAACTATATGGTGTTATTATAACTGTTGATTCACTTTGTTTAAAAATTTTGTCCATAAAGGCTGAATAATATTCATGTGAATCCTCTATAACTTCTGTTTCATCCCATTCTTTTTTTATCTCTTTGAAATTTGCGTATGGAGGATTTGCTATTGTTTTGCAATTATTTGGAAGTACTATATTTTTATTTAAAAAATCGCCACGTATATCATGTATTTTGTTTTTTAAGTCATTTCCATATTTTTTTATTATTATGGTTTTGCATATTTTTAGTGCTATTTTATCTGAGTCATATAAATATACTCTTCCAGCCTTTAATAATTCTTTGGCTTGTTTTTCTCCTATATATTCTAGATATGTTAGTATAAGTTTACCTGTGCCACATGCAACATCACATATATTTTCGCCTTCACATTTTGAAAGCCATTCACTCATTATAAGTGCTACATCATCTGGCGTATAATATTGTCCACTTTTTTTCTTTTTTATTTTATCTTCTATTGCTAGACCAATTTCATATAGTTCACCAAAGTTTTTTGTATCTAAGAATTCATTTTCCTCTTTTTTCAAAACATATTCACAAATTTCGTTCCATGTCTTTTCTAAACCTATTTCTTTTATATCTTCAATATATTGATTTAAATTGTATTCGCTGTATTTTTGTATATTTTTATTCATTTTTTATCCTTTCGTGCATACCTCTAAACTTTGACAAATTTATAAACAAATCTGAAAATTTTATATTTTTGTTTTGTTCTTACAAAGTTCTATAATTATTTTTGTCTGCCCTATCATCTAATTTTCTATCAAATTCTTCGTTTTTGTAGAACCAATCTGTTTTCTTATCTGTTGGATTTTCTTTTCTATTTTTATCTAAAAGTAAGTCTATTAAAACTGCTAAAGGTAATATGATTCCTATCATAGAAAACATTAAATCTGTACTTTGTGCAACTGTTAATGCATCATGTGACATTATACTTAATTTATTAGTTACATCATTTCCAAAATATAATGCATGTATTGTAAGATATAAAAGGCTTCCTAGCAATTTTCTTTTTACTATTAATACCAAGCATAATAAAGTTGCAAATAATATTGCAATTTCAAATCCTTCATTTATTGGTGTCATTCCTAAAAAGTCTTTTCCCATTTGTGACGCTATGGTTATTATAATTCTTATAATCCAGAATACTATCATAAACATTACTAATAAATATGTTGAAAATTTTTTCATAATTTTTCTCTCCCTTTTTATTTACTTTTTTGAATAAATCTAAAACTTTCATATGCAACGTAATTTTATATATTAGGAATGTTATCATACTATGACAACTTTCCTAGAAGATAAAAAAGAGCGGAGTATCCGCCCTATTCTTAAAATTAATCTACAAAATCAAAATCATCTTTAAATTTTTCTTTGAATATTTCAAATACTTTGTTTAATGTTTCTTCAT
>ERZ791852.1042-NODE-1042-length-18239-cov-3.197646_pt1 | contig 18239 bp, 16 predicted proteins | sample MGYA00510287_ERZ791852 | MGnify/ENA primary metagenome ERZ791852 (study PRJEB30046, sample SAMN00715257) | human gut metagenome | study: EMG produced TPA metagenomics assembly of the A metagenome-wide association study of gut microbiota in type 2... | reverse complement strand
CCAACACCTGTCAGTGTTCCGCCTGTTCCGACTCCTGCGATAAAGATGTCTACCTTTCCGTCTGTATCGTTCCAGATCTCCGGTCCGGTTGTCTCTCTGTGCATCTTCGGATTTGCCGGGTTTGCGAACTGTCCCGGGATAAAGCTGTTCGGGATTTCCTTTGCAAGCTCCTCCGCTTTTGCGATCGCTCCCTTCATTCCTTTTGCTCCTTCTGTCAGAACGATCTCTGCTCCGTATGCTTTCAGGATATTTCTTCTCTCAACGCTCATCGTCTCAGGCATGGTAAGGATGATTCTGTATCCTTTTGCCGCTGCGATCGATGCAAGACCGATTCCTGTATTTCCTGATGTTGGCTCAATGATAACTGAACCTTCTTTTAAAAGTCCTTTTTCTTCTGCGTCTTCGATCATGGCTTTTGCTACACGATCCTTTACGCTTCCAGCCGGATTGAGATACTCAAGCTTAACAAGAATCGTAGCTTCCAGTCCCAGCTCTTTTTCAAGGTTCACCGGCTCAACGAGCGGTGTATTTCCGATCAGTCCTAAAGTTCCTTTATAAATAGCCGCCATAATATATATCCTCTCTTTCTTTTTTCCTACTTGATTGGTATGTTTTATGAGTTGCATTATACACTGCGAATACCTATCTGTCAACTATGTTTTATATGTTTTTTTGATTTTTATAAAACCATTTTTATCGTACACCGGTTTCACCATACAGAGAATCTGCCACCGAAAACTTCTCACACATACTTCTGCACTTAAAAAGCAGCCGTTCCTGCTCGGAAACGACTGCTTCTTTCTTCACCCTACCTTCAGGCGAAACTTCTGTATCTCTTTTTCACTGGATACTTTCTCGATGATTCCACCGAGACTTCTCAGTTTTTCTTCAAATCTCTCATATCCACGCTGGATATAAACAATATCATCCACGATCGTAATACCGTCTGTTGCAAGTCCGGCAATACATAACGCTGCCCCTGCACGAAGATCGGGTGCACTGACTCTGGCTGCTGAAAACTTCTCCACGCCCTCGATCGTAGCAGAATTACCTTCCACCTTGATATTCGCTCCCATACGTGCAAGCTCATCAAGATACTTAAAGCGATTCTCAAAAATACTCTCTGTGATCGTACTTGTTCCACTTGCAAGTGCAAGTACTACACCGATCTGCGGCTGCATATCTGTAGGATACCCCGGATATGGAAGTGTCTTCACCTGCGTACTCTTCAGCCTGCCCTTTGCCACTACACGGACTGCATCGTCAAACTCTTCCACTTCACAGCCGATATCAATCAGCTTTGAAATGGTCGCGTCAAGATGCTTCGGGATCACATTCAGAACCGTCACATCTCCACGGGTCGCTGCTGCAGCAAACATAAATGTACCTGCCTCGATCTGATCCGGGATGATAGAATACTCTGCTTTATGAAGTGACTTCACTCCACGGATCTTGATCACATCCGTTCCTGCTCCTCTGATATTCGCTCCCATACTGTTCAGGAAGTTCGCCACATCTACTACATGAGGCTCTTTTGCAACATTCTCCATGATCGTGATACCATCAGCCATTGCTGCTGCCATCATCACATTGATCGTAGCTCCAACCGTTACCACATCAAAATACAGATGCGTTCCTTTCAGATGCTCTGCCTCTGCAACGATCTTTCCGTACTCAATATCCACATCTGCCCCTAAAGCCCGGAAACCTTTCAGATGTTGGTCGATCGGTCTGCTTCCGATATTGCAGCCTCCCGGAAGTGCCACTTCCGCTCTCTTGTACTTGCCCAGCAATGCTCCCAGAAGGTAATAGGATGCTCTTATCTTCTTTATATAATCATAATCAATGCTAAAATCTCCGATCGTGCTTCCGTTAATCTTCACCGTATGCCTGTCAATACGCTGAACCATAGCTCCGATCCCCTCGATTGCTTCCAGCATAACGTTAATATCATTTACATCCGGAAGGTTCTCGATCAATACCGGCTCATCTGCCATGATTGCTGCTGCAAGGATACCTAAAGCGGCATTCTTGGCACCACCAATCTCAACTTCCCCTACCAGCGGATTCCCGCCCTTTATGATATATTGTTCCATTTCACACCTCAATAATCTTATTTTATTATCTCCCCATAGGTCAATGCATCCCGTCCGCAGCCTGCTGCCGCATTCCCCAAGTCCCTGCTGCCCGACTCCCTCAAGACGGGTCCCATCGTTCACTGCAAATATATAGCAGGAACTCTTAACGGTCTATTCCATATATAACTATACCACAAAATTGTTCTTTATGGAATCCCCCTTTTTCCGGTGCATCATTCCTGCTGCTTTTCAGGCTTCTCCCTCAACGGCCCGGATCACATTATCGATCGTCTCTTCGATCTGACAGCCATCCTCATCAATCGTGATATCCGCATACTTTTCAAAATAACCCACACGCTCATCATACAGATTTTTCAATGTCTGTCCTTCTTTCAGCACGACCCCTCTTTTTTTCGGATTTCTGATCCTCTTCTTTATTGTCTGATAAGAAGCCTTCAGATATACAATCTTTCCGATCTCTTTAAAATGTTCCATTGCTTCTTCACAGTAAATAACACTTCCGCCCGGTGAGATCACTGCATTCACTGAATATCCCGGTTGACCTGATTCTCGATCTTAAGGAATCCGTCATCTCCCACCTCTGCAATGATCTCCCGGAGCAGCTTTCCTTCTTGTTCCTGTATCAGAAGGTCTGAATCAATAAAGTTCATTCCAAGCCTCTTAGCAACTACAATACCGACCGTACTTTTCCCTACAGCCGGCATCCCGATAAATATAAGATTTTCTTTCATATGTATTCTGTCCCTTCCTCCCGGTCACGCTCTTCCTTTTCAGGACTGTTATCTATAATATGATGTTGGGGTCAAAAGCCCCCAACTATGATGCCTACGGATTGTTCCGTGCTTTGCACTCCCACAATCCTCCCAATTATTCGCATATCGTGGGATTGTCATCCCACTTTTAGGCTCATATTGGGGCGGGTCCCAAGGCCTTTCATCCACTTATGAGCAAGCTCATGTGGATTTAGACCTTTTGACCCTGGCATCTATATATAAGCGGATTATAGCACATAATTCATATTTCATACAAGTATACCGCCCGGCTGATCCTCCGTTTAAACGGTCTAAAAACTGCCGTTTATATAAAATTGATTCCGTGTCCTGCGATTCCGGCATCTTTGATTGTACAATTCCTGATATAACATAAGCTCGATCATATCTTTCAACTGTGCATTTTTTTCAATTTCAAGATATCTTTCCTCATTTTTTCTTACATTTTCATAAATTCTTCCGCACATCAGCTGTAATTGCAGCCGGTCCGGATACTCATCATAGATGACACTGTTCCCATATTCCATCCGGTCACACTCCTCTTCTATATAAGGAAGAATCCTCTTTGCAAGAGCCGGATAAAGACTCTTCATATACTCCAGATCCATTCTCTCCACCCGTTCATCATCATAAGCAAGCGGCATCGGATAAGCCATATAATAAGGCAGTTTCTGATTCATTTCATTCACTCCCGGTCTGACATTATATTTCACTATATGCAAAATACAGCCAAAGGTTCTTTTATGCCAGCGGGGCGGTAGACAACACTTTCACCGGTTCACTCAGATATACCGGTGACAGTGACTTCATCTCGACCAAACATAAGGGACATGGACTCGGCACGCAATCAGTGAAAATCATCACAGAAAAATACCACGGTGTATGCAGACTTGAATCCAGGGACGGAATGTTTTTCGCTTCCGTCATGTGTCAGAGAGAATAAAAACGGGAAAGCCTTATTCGCTCTCCCGTAAAATATTCAATATCTCAAGTCTTGTTCCGCCAAGTCCGATCACATCATCCTTCTGGATCACTACCGGTCTTGTCACCGCTTCCCCGTTCAGATAAGTTCCGTTCCTTGATCCTTCATCTTTCAGATATAACTTATCGCCTCTGTGAACGATCACACAATGCTTCTTGGATACTCTTCCATCTTCTGATAATGAAAGATATCTTTCATAGCCCTGTCCTCTTCCGATCCCAATATTACTGTAAAAAATAAAACTGTACTTTGTCCACGAATCCAGGTCTTCCAGGATTACTTTCCACTGGCGGCGTTTTTTCCGCTCTTTTCTCTGCTCTGCCTGCACCCTGCGTGCTTCTTCCCGACGTGCCTGTGCATCCTGCTGCCGCCCGTTCTCTGCACCCTGGCTGCTCTGCCGTCCACCATCTGCTCTTTTCCGTCTCTCTCCCGGCTGCTGTGCTTCTTCTGCATTTCCCTGGCTCTTCCGCTTTTTCTTTCTGGCTTCTGCCCGCTCCGCAGCCTCCTCTGCCTTATTTTTCTTTATACTGAAAAATGTTCCGCTCAGTAATGCAATACATCCGATCACCAGTACTGCCATTACGACCCAATACCACATATGATTTTCTCCTTCCCATTCTAAATCTAAATGGTACTATATTTTCCTCTTCAGGGCAAGTATTATATAACTTTTTTGTCGAAAAATGTCATACTTCTTCTCTTCTTCCCGACAGAAAAAAGGTCAAATTGGGTATACATTTTTCCAACTTCTTGGTATGATATAGATTGTGAGAGTAAACCGCAACTAACTCATTTAACAGACCACAACAAAAAGAAAGAGGAGATCCTATCATGGAAAGAAACGAACCATGCTGGTGCGGCAGTGGCAAAAAATACAAAAAATGCCATATGCCCATCGATGAAAAAATACAGCTTCACGCAGACCGCGGGGAGATCGTCCCATCAAGAGCGATCCTCAAGACCCCTGCACAGATCGAAATGATCCGCAAAAGTGCTGATCTTAACACAGCGGTTCTCGATGAAGTAGCAAAGCACATCCGTATCGGAATGAGTACCGCTGAGATTGATGAAATTGTCTACCGTTTCACAATGGAGCATGGAGGAATCCCGGCACCTCTGAATTATCAGGGCTTTCCGAAAAGCGTATGCACCTCACTGAATAATGAGATCTGCCACGGAATCCCGGATGAAAATATCATGATCCAGGACGGAGATATTATTAATGTAGATGTTTCTACTATTTTAAATGGATATTTTTCAGATGCATCCCGGATGTTCAAGATGGGAAATGTCTCTGAGCGTGCCGAGCGTCTTGTACGTGTTACGGAAGAGTGCGTCCAGCGGGGACTTGCAGCCGCAAAGCCATGGGGACATCTGGGCGACATTGCCGATGCCATCAATACGCACGCACAGGCCAATGGTTATTCCGTTGTAGAAGAGATCGGTGGTCACGGGATCGGACTTGAATTTCACGAAGATCCTTTCGTAAGTTACGTTACACCAAAGGGAAGTGAGATGCTCCTTGTTCCGGGTATGATGTTTACCATCGAGCCTATGATCAACGAAGGCAGTCCTGACTTTTTTGTGGACGAGGATAACGACTGGACAGTCTATACGATCGATGACGGTCTTTCCGCACAGATCGAGTACATGGTACTGGTAAAGGAAGACGGCGTCGAAGTACTGACCAAATAATAAAAACCTGGCAGGAACTCGCTCTGCGTATTTTCTGTGTTTTAATATCTTTATCGCATCATCTTAACATTTACTAAATTTTTTAAAAATTTTACTTACTTTATGGTAAATTATCACAAAAAATAGTATAATGAAATGGAAGTATTATGAAAGAGAGGGCTTTATATGAAACAAGATAACATGTTGGCTATGATTTTAGCAGGAGGACGTGGTACAAGACTTCACGACCTGACAAAAAAAGTGGCCAAACCGGCCGTTTCATATGGTGGAAAATATCGTATTATTGACTTTCCGCTCAGCAACTGTGCAAATAGTGGTATTGACATTGTCGGTGTCCTCACTCAGTATGAATCTGTTCTCCTCAACAGCTATGCTGCTGCAGGAAGAAGATGGGGACTCGATGCAAAGGATAGTGGAGTTTACATACTTCCTCCTCGTGAGAAAGCAGATACAGGACTTGATGTATACAGAGGAACTGCCGATGCGATCTCCCAGAATATCGACTTTATCGATTCTTATTCTCCGGAGTATCTCCTGATTCTTTCCGGAGATCATATTTACAAAATGAATTACGATAAAATGCTTGAGTACCACAAAGCAAATCATGCTGATGCAACGATTGCAGTCATTGAAGTACCAATGAAAGAAGCCAGCCGTTTTGGCATTATGAATACAAATGAGACAGGCCGTATCGTAGAATTTGAAGAAAAACCTGAGAAACCAAAGAGTAACCTTGCATCCATGGGTATTTATATCTTTAACTGGAAGCTTCTTCGCAAGATGCTTCTTGCAGATATGAAGAACGCAGATTCCAGCCATGATTTTGGTAAAGATATCATTCCTACTATGCTGAATGACGGTAAGAGCCTGTATGCATACAAATTCAAAGGATATTGGAAAGATGTTGGAACAATTGATTCCCTCTGGGAAGCTAATATGGACCTTCTTGATAAGAACAATAAGCTTGATCTGAATGACCCAAGCTGGAAGATTTATACAGAAGATGCAACAGCACTTCCACAATATGTCGGAGCTGATGCAGTTGTAGAAAGAGCCTTCATCACACAGGGATGTGTAATTGATGGGGAAGTTAAGAATTCTGTACTGTTCACTGGTGCGAAAGTTGCCGCCGGTGCAAAAGTCATTGATAGTGTCCTCATGCCGGGTGCTGAGGTTGCAGAAGGTGCCGTTGTTACACGCGCCCTTGTTGCCGATGGCATTAAGATTGGAAAGAACGCTGTTGTCGGAGACGCAGCCAGCGAGAATATCGAGCTCGTTGCAAAACGAGTAAAGGGGGACGAATAAGATGAGTAAAGCTTTTGGAATTATCAACTTTGCAGGAAACAACATACAGGTAAATGACATGCAGGCATACCGTCCGATCGGTGCCTTCTCTTTCCTTGGAAGATATCGTGTAATCGACTTTCCAATTTCTAATATGAGTAACAGTGGAATCGATGTAATGCAGGTTTATATTCGTAGAAAACCTCGCTCTCTCGTAGAACACCTTGGTACAGGACGTCATTACAACATCAACTCCAAACGCGGCAAACTGGTTACTCTCTTCCAGGAGAGTAACATTGATAATGGTATCTACAGCACAGATATCGCTGCTTACATGGAAAATATTGACTGCTTTGATGAGATCAACTCTGAGTATGTTGTGATCGCACCTAGCTACATGGTTTACACAGCTGACTACAGCGCATTCCTCAAAACACACATTGACTCCGGTGCTGACATCACTCTGATGTATCATTCTGTTGACAATGCGAAGGATCATTTCCCGAACTGTCAGACACTGAACATCAACAAACAGAAGGGTGTTCTCTCCATGGAGCCAAACCTTGGAAATGCAAAGAACAGAAATATCTTCATGGATACTTATGTAATGAAGAAAGATCTGTTCCTTGACCTGGTTCAGAAGGCACACAAACTTTCCTCCATGTACACACTGGCTGATATCGTGAATGAGTCTTGTGAGGAACTTGATGTTCGCGCATATCCACATCGTGGATACTTTGCAACAATCTCAGACTTCAATAGTTACTATGAAGCAAACCTTGAACTGATCGACCTGAAAAAAGCAACAGATCTGTTCCATGATAACTGGCCGATTTATACACGCACAAACGACTCTTGCCCGACACAGTATTTCGAAGGCAGCAAGGTTACATCCTCTGTTATTTCCAACGGATGTCTGATCGAAGGAACTGTTGAGAACTGTGTTATCGGACGTGGATGTACAATCAAAGAGGGCGCTGTTATTAAGAATTGTGTCATCGGTGCAGACGTTGTTATCGGAAAAGGTGTTCATGCTGAGAACCTTGTGATCGACAAACATGCACGCCTGATTCGTGGTAAGCGTATTATCGCATCCCCTGATAAACCGGGATACATCAAACGTGGTGACAGACTGTAAGCTTAAAATCGTTTTTTTACAGAATCTTATAGGAAAATAATTTTCCTATAAATATGTGTCGTTAATACATATACATAAAAACCGGAAAGTAAAAGATAAATTTAAATTCTTTTACTTTCCGGTTTTTCAGTTTATACTCAAATTTGATTTACATTTTTATTTGCGTCATCTTTTACTTACGGTTCTTTTTGTAAATAATTGCAAGTCCTTTCAGGAGCAGATCATCGTCCAAGATAATCTCTCTTCTACAATGAGGAACAATCTTCTTCGCCAGTCCGCCTGTCGCGATCACAGTTGCCTCTCCCCCAAGCTGTTCCTGCAGACGATCAATAATTCCATCCATTGCGGCAGCGCTACTGTAGATCAGACCACTCTTCATACACTCTGTAGTATTCTTTCCAATCATATGCTCCGGTGCTTCAATACTGATTCCGCCAAGCTGAGATGCATGAGCTGTCAGAGAATCCAGAGAAACTCCGATTCCAGGATAAATCATACCTCCGATATAATTCTTATTTTTATCAATCACGCAGACTGTATTTGCTGTCCCAAGATCAAAGATTAGAAGTGGAGCCGGATACTCAACAATTGCTGCAACAGAATCGACCACCAGATCACTTCCCAACTGTGCAGGGTTATCGATTCGAATGTTCAATCCCGTCTTAATTCCGGCTCCCACAACAAGAACATTCTTCTTCAGGATCTTCTCTACCGCCAGCTTCACGATGGTTGTAATCTGCGGCACGACAGAAGAAATGATTCCGCCTTCGATTTCATCTCTATGAATATGATAAATATCAAGTACATTCTTAATATCGATTGCATACTCTAACTCTGTCTTCGTACGAACAGTTGACAAACGTTCTACAAAAAGAGTTTTATCTCCATCAATACAGCCCAATACAATATTTGTATTTCCAATGTCTATTGTCAGTATCATCTTTTAAACTTCCCCTCTCTGTGCAAGAATCTGATCGAGGATTCGATCTGCTGTTTCCTCTTTTGTCAACTTGCCGAGCTCTTTTTCAAAATCTTCTGTGATCACTGTGACCACATTCGTATTCCCGCCAAACCCGGCGCCTTCCATTTTCAAACTGTTTGCTATAATCATGTCCAGGTTCTTTTTCTTCAGCTTCTTTCTGGAATTTTCGAGCATATTTTCTGTTTCCATAGAAAATCCACAGAGGAACTGACCTTCCGTTTTATGAGTGCCAAGATATGCCAGAATATCATCTGTGCGTTCCATCTCAAGTGCCAGATCATCGTCCTTTTTCTTCACTTTCTCATCACTGACATAGCGAGGTCTATAATCCGCAACTGCTGCCGCCTTGATAATAATATCCTGTTCTTCGGCCCGTCCTGTCACCTCTTCAAACATTTCTCTCGCCGTTGTGATTGGAACAACATTTACAAAATGTGGCTTCTCAATAGAAGTCGGTCCTGTGACAAGTGTAACATCCGCTCCACGCTGCATACATACCTTTGCAATCGCATATCCCATCTTTCCTGTAGAATGATTTGTAATATAACGGACAGGATCAATGGACTCCTGTGTAGGACCTGCTGTAACCAGAACACGCAGTCCTTTCATATCCTTTTCTCTTGCGATCTCCCGCAAAATATATTCAAGCAAAAGCTCCGGTTCCGGCATTTTCCCTGCTCCTGTATCTCCACAGGCAAGATAACCAACCGCCGGGCTAATCACTTCATAATTATAATGCTCCAGTACCTTCAGGTTATCCTGAACGATTGGATTCTCAAACATATTCGTATTCATTGCAGGAGCAACGATCTTCTTACATTTGCACGCCATGATTGTTGTTGTCAGCATGTCATCCGCAATGCCATGAGCAATCTTCCCAATCACATTCGCACTTGCCGGTGCCAACATAACTACGTCCGCTTTCTTCGCTAATGATACATGTTCTACACTATATTGAAAATTCCGGTCAAATGTATCTACAAGACACTTATTTCCTGTCAGTGTCTCAAATGTGATCGGATTAATAAAATTTGTCGCATTTTCTGTCATAAGCACATGCACATCTGCATGCAATTTCTTCAGCGCACTTGCAAGTGACGCAATTTTATATGCTGCAATACTTCCTGTCACTCCAAGAAGTACAGTTTTTCCCTTTAACATGAGTACATTTTTCCTTTCTGTTAAACTCTTTTTTTAGTTTAGCACAACAAATATTCTTAGAAAAGTCCTTTACCGTTATGTTTTTCACAAAATACCGTATAATTTTGTATTTTATCCACATTCTATATAAAGAAACCCACATTCTTTTCTTATAACTGATGCACGTATCCCATCTTTGATATTATTTCGTAACAAATAACACACCATAAAAAGGAGGATTTCATCATGGATGAACAAACACGAAAACTATATGAAGAATGCAACACCGGATGTCAGATGGCAATCGAAAGTATGCAGCAAATTAAAGATTTCACCCAAGATACAACCTTATTCCAATTAATTGAAAAATACATTGATCGTCATTCTCGATTAGGCGGTAATGCAAAAGACCACCTGATTGATTCGGGAAATGAAGTTAAAACTCCGGGAATGATGGCTTCCGCATTTTCCTGGTTCAGCACAGAACTTAAACTGAATCTGAATGATGATAACTCCAAAATTGCAAAACTTCTGATTGATGGATGCAGCATGGGAATTAAAACACTCGGAGAACGTGCCAATACATTGAACAGGGCTGACAAATCTGCCGATGCGCTGGCAAGAAAAATTATCAAAACAGAAGAAGAAATGATACGAGAATTAGAATCATTTTTATAAAATTTGCTTTCTCTTATCTGTAATGTTAGTATAGTGATATTAAGTTATTAACATTACAGATAAGGAGCATTCTATGCTGAAATCATATATTGCATTTGACCTGGAGACAACCGGGCTAAGTCCTCAGGAACATGAAATTATAGAGATTGGTGCCCTCAAAGTCCGGGAAGGAAAGGTCGTTGACCGTTTTATGGAATTCGTCCATCCAGACAAACCGATCACACCGATGATCACCAACATCACACATATCACAAATGATATGGTTGCAGGAGCAAGATCCTGCCCGGAAGTCATCCACGATTTTCTCTCCTTTTGTGAAGATGACGTGCTGATCGGACACAACGTCATGTTTGACTATAGCTTTGTAAAATGCAGTGCAGTCAGAGAAGGTCTTACATTTGAAAAAATGGGGATCGATACTTTAAAAATTGCCCGCAAAGTACATAAAGACTTTGAGTCTAAAAGTCTCGGTGCGTTATGCGACTATTATCATATTGAGAATCCTGCTGCTCACCGCGCATACTATGATGCACTCGCAACCGCAAAGCTTTATCAGACACTGGCACACTATTTTGAGCCACAGGATCCGAAAGTGTTCCAGCCTCTTCAACTTCAATATAAAATTAAAAAAGTGCAGCCTGCCACACCAAAGCAGATTGCACTCTTAGAACGTCTGACGGAACAGAAAGAACTGATACCTGACTGGGATACAGCTACGCTGACAAGAAGCGAAGCCTCCCGAATCATTGACAGGCTTTTGAAATCTTAATCTTCCTGAAGTCTCTGTACCATTGCCCAGATTGCCTTTGCTGAATTGAAGTTCACTGGCATCATCTCAGAGGCTTCAATGCTGATATCAAATGCATCCTCCAGCTCTGATACAAGTGTAATGATCGCGAAAGAATCAAGAAGCTGATCATCAATCAGAGCTGTCTCGTTCTCATAGTCAATACTATCATCAATCTCATTTAAAATCTCTAATAATTCTTCCATTTTTTCTTCCTCTTTTTCTATCATTTTGAATCTCATTATATTCTTCGTTATATCACAAATATCTTTTTATGACAACTGTTCTACCATGTTCAATTCGTATGTTTCCTGCTGTACTCTTGCCTGAATCCATCCCTCTTCCTCGCTGTAAAGTACAACTCCCGGAAGTTCATGACTCAAGAATAATGCCATTCCTTCCATCGCTGAATATGCACCGGTTCTCTCGAATACAAGGATACTGCCTTTTTCCAAACCTCTCAAGGTAATTTCATTGCATAGAACATCATTCAATGTACATAAGGATCCACAGACTTTCCATGTCTTATCCTCTGTATTCTTGTCCTCAGAGTCTTCCGCATCCTTCATTGAAACTTCTTTCGGAAGTACCTTCACATATGGCTCATACATTCCCTTAATCTGTCCATCGTAATTAATCTGATGACAGCCTCCATCAACAATGCAATAATGAATTCCATCACTTGTCTTTGTATCTTCCACTTTGGTCAAATAATAGCCACACATCGCAGCCAGCGCACGCCCCAGCTCTACTGTTACATGCCCCTTCCACTGCATAGCCTTCACAGCGTCCTGAAGTCCCTTTAATCCAGCTTTTTCAAAGGTCTCTGCCGTTTTATCGCGGAAATACGGAACTGCCGTTCCAGAGCCGTATTCCAGACATCTCACATCGATCTGCTCTTCTGCCGCTTTCTTTAAAAATTCATCCAGATATGCAAGTTCCTTCTGATGGCGCTTCAGATTCTTCTTTTGTGTTCCTGAGAAATAGTGAATTCCTTCTGCCTCGATTCCCGGAAGTTCCTTTGCCTTTTTCAGAATTTCTAATACCGTATCTTCATCCATTCCGAACTGATTTCCACTTGTAAGCCGCGGGTATAACCGAAGCACACCATCCTCCGGATGTTCCTCGATCCATTCTGCAAAATATTGGAAATGCAGTGGGGATTCAACCGTATATGCACATCTATTTCCACAATATGCAAGTATCTCCCGGATATCATCCCGTTTTTTCATAACACCTGAAATAAATAATTTTTCCGATGGTACCTGCAGTCTCCGGCAGATCCGGAATTCTCCCATGGAGCAGACTTCGATGCGGTCTGCCCACTGAGCCATATATCCTGTCAGAAATGGATTCGCCTTCATTGCATAACAAAGGCTGATCTCCGGACCAAAGCCTGCACGAATACGCTCTGTCTGTTCTTTTAAGATATCCAGATCAAACACGTAAAGGGGCGTTCCATACTTTCTAAACGCCTCTTGAAGCAGTTCTTCTCTCATAACATTTATCCTTTCCCCTTATTCTTTTTCCTGTGATTAATTTTAAGACATCACATTCTATTTTTTTCCATAATTCTTAAAATAATTACGGTCTGTCTTGCCATTCTTATTCAACGGCATCTCATCTACCTGAATCAATTTTGTCGGAACCATATAGACCGGAAGTTTTTCCTTCATCTGTTTTCTGACATCTGCGGCTTCTTTCTCTCCAAGATAAAATCCCATAATACGATTTTTCTCCATATCAAAGACACAGCAGCTCTTCTCCACTCCATCAAGTGCTGTCATAGAACGCTCAATTTCCTCCAGCTCAATCCTGTGTCCCATATGCTTGATCTGGAAATCTTTTCTTCCGGCAAATATAATATTCCCTTCTTCATCATAACTTCCAAGATCTCCGGTTCGATACATTCTCTGTTCTGTCCCATCTACCGGATACAGCACAAACTTCTCCGCTGTCTGCTCAGGTTCTTTATAATAGCCATTCGCCAGAGATTCTCCTGCCGAGCAGATTTCCCCCTGTACACCAGGTTCTGTCACCTGTTTACCTTCCTCGTCTACAAGGATTACTCTTCTTCCCGGGAATGCCTTACCGGCCGGTATTTTCTCACTGTCCTCATACTGTCGCTCAATCGGAAAATACGTACAGTTACAAGTAATCTCAGTTGGTCCATATAAATTTACAAATTTTGCATCCGGCAGTTTTTCCTGCCAGATACGCAGCTGTTTTGCCGGCATTGCTTCTCCGCTGAACATAACTCTTTTCACTGATTCCGGTACTCTGTAATTCAGTCCTTTCAGTGCAGAAACAAGTGTCAATGCAGAAACAGCCCAAGTCAGATTGGTCACTTTCTTATCGCAAAGATAATCCAGAAGTCTCGGCGGTGTCGAGAAGTATTCTTTCGGTATCAAAACAAGCTGTGCCCCTGTCATGATGCTGGAATAAATATCTTTTACAGACACGTCAAAATCAAATGGTGCCTGATTTCCAATCACATCTTCTGATGTAATCTCAAAGATTTCTGTAAAATGACGGACAAACCGGCTGACAGCACCATGACTTACTACAATCGCCTTCGGAGTTCCTGTAGACCCAGAAGTGAAAATTCCATACAAAGCATCTGTCTCTTTCCATTGTCCCTGAATCTGTTCCAGTCTACTGCGCTGTTCTTCTGACAAATCCGTTCCTGTTGTCGGTAGAAGTATCTCCGGTCCGATCACTTTCTCTTCGAGTCCTACTCCGACTGCTGCCAGCTGCTCTTTTCCCTTCTCATCAGAAATGATCACTTCCGGCTCCAGCTTCTCCATAATCTTTCGCAGACGTTCCGCCGGGTTCATCGGATTCACCGGAACATAAAAACATCCTGCATAAACGATTCCAAGCATCACTGCCAGTGTTTCTGAACTTTTCTCTAAAAGAACTGGAATCGGATTTCCCGGTTGAACCTTTTTACTTAATTCTGCACCTATCACCTGAGCTTTCTTCACAAGTCCTTTCCAAGTCAGCTCCTGATTTACATCCGAAACAGCAACCCTGTCTTCATACTTTTCCGCTGTCTGCTCCAGGCTCCACAAAATATTCAACTCTTCTTTTGCTATCATTTTCCTACACCCGTTTCTTTTGCTACTTCTATTTTTCCTTTTATGCTTGCAAGGTTCTGCTTATACTGTTCGGCCAGCTGATTCCATGCTTCATACGTCGGATCGTTTCTATGATCTTCCAGTTCATAATTCTCTTCTAAATAATTTCCAAGATACGAAGTCACCTTCTCTGCCCCATAAACATTCAGATGATCGCCCTTATCCTGTGTATCTTCTGTCCAGTTCAGCCCTAATTCTTCCACCTTCTTATTCAGATCCAGATATGTGATTCCTTTTCCATCCGCATATTTCTGTATCTCTGCATGCCGTTTATGATTCCAGTTCTTTGGTGATGGCATACTTACAAGCAATAACTGCGCATTATTCTTTTCACACAGTTCTTCAATTTTCTCCAGATAAACCTTTACATACTCAGGCATTGTTTCACATTTTTTCTTTTTCTTCATATAATCCGGTTTTCCTTCATATGGATCAACCTCATCCCTGATCACAAACCCCTTGTAATTCGTATGCATTTCCGGCTCATCTACTACTGTCTTCCACAGATTATGATAACGGAAAACCGGCAGATAATACTGTCCTGCCTGCGTTAATATCTCCTGTGTACTTTTTACTGCTCCAATATCACGGAACAATGTATTTGTCTCAAGTATCACAATCTTTGGAGACTGTTTCTTAAATGCATGTTTCAGCATGTAATAAGTCTCTGGAATTCTCTGTGCTCCCTGTCCACAATCATAAGTTGTAATCCCTTTATCGTCCCACAATCGCATTGTTGATACGGAATTATAGCTTTCGCTGTCACCGGCCACCAGCAGATCCAGTGTATCTTCCGGCTCAACTGTAAGAGCCGCAAACGGACGGTTTCTTCCGGTCACTTCTCCATTCAGCTGATGCACCACATAATATTCCATCCCGACAGAACTTGCCAACAGAAATACTGCCAGTATTACAATAAAGAGAACTCCTCTTTTTATCTTACTCATTCTTATCACCTCAGAAACCGGCGTAAATCAGATCTTGAATCTGATATCCATCCCCATACGCTGCGAAGATTAAAATACCTATAATCAAAGCATAATACAATCCCCAACGCACCGGTACAGCCAGTTCTCCCATTTTCTTCTGCACAGAGATTCCGTGCTCTTTCATAGAACCCACAATTCCGACGATCAGGCATCCCACTATCACTGCCAAATAATCTGCCCGCTCAAGCCCGAGTGTATACAGTGTCCCATCTGTTAATTGTCCTGCATCAAAATGCTTTATCATATTGCAGAACATATACCATCCGGCCTTCAATCCATTTGCACGGAAAAATAACTCTCCAACTACAATAATCACCCATGTCTTTGCAATCTGGATTGTTCTCCAGATTTTCGTCTCCGGATCAATATGACACACTTCTAAAATATGGTCTCGAACCGGTTCTACAGCAATCCCAAGCATGATCAGAACAAAGTAATACATTCCATAAAAAATATAATTCCACTGCGCACCATGCCAGACTCCGTTCGCAACCCACACTGGGAACAGGGCGATTGCAGAAGTCACCAGTCTTGTAATATGCTTTCCGCAATGCTTTCTTCCATACTGGTTCCATTTCTTAACCAATCCGGATACCGATACCGGATAAAAAATGTATGCCTTGAACCACGCGCCGAGTGTAATATGCCATCTGCGCCAGAATTCCGAAGGATTCTTCGCACAGAACGGCTGTCGGAAGTTTTCCGGAAGGCAGATACCAAACAACTTTCCACTTCCTATAATGATGTCCATACAGCCGGAGAATTCCATATAAAGCTGAATCACGTAACCAATCGCTGCTGCAAGAATCACTGCACCATGATAGTCTGCATAATGGTCAAATACCTGATTTACCATCAGTGCTATACGGTCAGCTATCACCATCTTTTTAAAGAGTCCCCAGAAGATTCTTACATAACCATCGATCACATTTCTATATTCCAATGATTTTCCTGTATACAATGTGTCTGCCACATCAGAATATCTTGCGATTGGTCCTTCCATGATCTGTGGGAAGAATCCAAGAAACAATGCGGTTCTCCAGATTTCTGTCTCTGCCTGTATGGTTCCCCAGTACACATCTGTCATATAACCAATAGCCTGCAATGTATAAAATGATATTCCAATTGGCATTAATAGATTTTCCGGTCTCCATCCTTCCAGAACCGGATGTCCAAACAGATGACTTAAATTCACCGTAAAGAAATCAAAATATTTCAGATAGCCGAGAATTCCAAGTAAAATGAAGATGCCAAGTGCAAGAACTCTTCGTCCTTTTTTCTGATATTCCATCTTCACTGCTTTCTTTTGTTTCCGTTCCAGACCTTCTACAGCCTTCGCTTCCTGCATCCGGATCACAGTCAGCCAGATGCCGATACAATGGGTCAGAAGCGTTGTTCCTAAAAGATAAACCAGTAATTTCCCACTTAGCAGATAAAAGAAAATCCAGCTGAATCCCAGCAGGACTCTTCCTCTCCATTTCTCCGGTGCAAGCTGATAGACGAACAGACAGACCGGAAGAAATAAGAAGATATATATGATCGAATGATATCCCATCTTTTGTAGTTCTCCTTCTTTTGTGAACTGTGTTCCCTGGCAACGTATCTATACAGGTACAAACGGTTCTGATTTAAATCTCTTTTATTATTTCATCAACATCTTAAAGCATACTCTCTACATTTCTTAAGATTTTATAAATTTATTTTTCGTTCAAAACTGGTATGGTTTATTTTTGTAAAAGTGGCTCTTTTTTATAGTCCACTTCTGTTGTATAGTATGATAAATCTTAAAGGAAAGAGGTTTTTGTTATGAATTCTAAGTCAACAGTAACATTAAAGAAACTTGTCATGGCTGCACTGTTCGCAGCGCTTGCCTGTGTTGCTACGATGTCAATCAAGATTCCTACTCCCGGAACAAGCGGATATATTCACCCGGGTGATGCGATTGTTATCCTTGCTGGTGTTGTTCTCGGACCTGCATGGGGATTCCTCGCAGGCGGTATCGGATCTGCTATGGCAGACCTGCTCGGAGGATATTTTGTCTATGTTCCGATCACATTTGTGATCAAAGGACTGGTATCCCTTTGCTCTGCCCTTCTTTACCGTAAAGTAGGTAAGAATTCCAAGAGCCGTTACACAGCAGTCATCCTCGGCGGTGTTGCTGATATCATTCTCGTTGCCGGCGGTTACTGCCTGTGCGAGTACTTTATCTACGGAGCCGGCGCATTCGCAAGCGTTCCGGCGAACCTGGTCCAGGGAATCGGTGGACTGGTTCTGTCTGCAGTGCTTTATCCGATTTTGATTGCAATTCCGGATGTAAAACAGACAGCACTTGCGAATTCATAAGTTTGTTTATTAACTGATAAGCCCTATAATATTGCACGCAAAATCCCCCATGGGAAGACAGAATCTTTACTTCTTCTCATGGGGGATTTTGTTGTATCTAAATACTTATTTTCACATAAAGAAAAAAGTCTGGAAACAATCATTTCCAGACTTTCTAAGAGGCGCAGACCGGATTTGAACCGGTGAATCAGGGTGTTGCAGACCCACGCCTT
>ERZ791852.1034-NODE-1034-length-18402-cov-5.353954_pt1:2500-18402 | contig 18402 bp, 10 predicted proteins | sample MGYA00510287_ERZ791852 | MGnify/ENA primary metagenome ERZ791852 (study PRJEB30046, sample SAMN00715257) | human gut metagenome | study: EMG produced TPA metagenomics assembly of the A metagenome-wide association study of gut microbiota in type 2... | reverse complement strand
CGCGCCTTTCTTACGATACCCAAGCAACTGTTGAAAAAGCACGTAAACTTATCGCACTTTATAATGCGGCAGGTGTTTCAAATGATCGTATTTTGATCAAAATTGCTTCAACATGGCAAGGTATTCGAGCAGCAGAAATTCTTGAAAAAGAAGGTATTAACTGTAACTTAACCTTATTATTCTCTGAAGCGCAGGCTCGTGCGTGTGCTGAAGCGGGTGTTTATTTAATTTCGCCATTCGTAGGCCGTATTTTAGACTGGTACAAAGCAAATACCGATAAAAAAGAATATGCACCAGCAGAAGATCCAGGTGTCATTTCTGTGACCAAAATTTATAACTACTACAAAGAATACGGTTATAAAACAGTAGTAATGGGTGCAAGTTTCCGTAATGTAGGTGAAATTATTGAATTAGCAGGTTGTGACCGTTTAACGATTGCACCTGCCTTACTTAAAGAATTACAAGAAAATTCAACCGCACTTGTACGTAAACTAGACTACAAAGGTGAAGTAAAAGCGAAACCTCAACCATTAACTGAAGCAGAGTTCTACTGGCAACATAACAGCGATGCGATGGCTGTTGAAAAATTAGCAGAGGGGATTCGCAAATTTGCAGTTGACCAAGAGAAATTAGAAGCAATGCTTTCAGCAAAACTTTAATTTTAAAAATATGAAAGTGCGGTTAGAAATAACCGCACTTTTTGTTTATACAGGGAACAAAAGTGATTTTTTGAAAACTAAAAATACGATTTCAATAATGGCTAACAAGAAGAGCAATCTCAAGGTTTAAATAAATTCTTTTGTAGTTATCTTTCAAGTTGGTTAGAATAAAGACAATTTTTTGTAATAGGAAAGTGGAATGAAAAAAGCACCTTTACTTGCGGTAGGCTTAATGGCAACGGCTGTTTTAACAGGTTGTGCAACCAAAGCTGATGGTGAACGCAATGATAAATTAGAAGGTTTTAACCGTACGATGTTTGATTTTAACTATAAAGTCATGGATCGCTATGTGTTGGAACCAGCAGCAAAAGGCTGGCGTGATTACGTGCCGACACCAGTCACAAAAGGTTTATCCAATGTGGCAAACAACTTGGATGAGCCAGTGAGCTTTGTAAACCGTTTATTAGAAGGTGAGCCGAAAAAAGCCTTTGTTCACTTCAACCGTTTTTGGATTAACTCAACCTTTGGTATCGGTGGTTTATTTGACTTTGCAAGTGCAAGCAAGGACTTGCAGGTTTATGATCAACGAAGCTTTGGTGAAACGTTGGGCACCTATGGGGTAGATGCGGGCACTTATATTGTATTGCCAATTTATAATGCGACGACACCTCGTCAATTAACGGGGGCAGTGGTCGATGCGGCTTATACTTATCCGTTCTGGAATTGGGTTGGCGGTCCATGGTCACTGGTGAAATATGGTGTCCAAGCCGTAGATAAACGCTCGAAAACATTGGACCAAACAGAATTGCTCAATCAAGCACAAGATCCTTATGTTACTTTCCGCGAAGCTTATTATCAGAATTTAGAATTTAAAGTAAATGATGGCAAAGTAAAAGAAAGCTCACAGAAAGAATTGTCTGATGATGTATTAAAAGAGATTGATTAAGAACACTCGTATAAGCGATAAAGTCACTTATATGTTAGGATAGCAAGCGTATTTATACGTCAAGATTAAAGGAGAATATCATGACTAAAATCATTCATACAGAAAAAGCCCCAGCAGCAATCGGCCCTTATGTTCAAGCGGTAGATTTAGGAAATTTAGTTTTAACATCAGGCCAAATTCCTGTTAACCCAGCAACGGGTGACGTGCCAAAAGATATTGTGGCTCAAGCACGTCAATCGTTAGAAAACGTGAAAGCGATTATTGAACAGGCTGGCTTGAAAGTGGGTGATATTGTGAAAACCACTGTGTTTGTGAAAGATCTTAATGATTTTGCCGCAGTAAATGCAGAATATGAGAAATTCTTTAAAGAAAATAATCACCCGAATTTCCCTGCTCGTTCTTGCGTAGAAGTTGCTCGCTTACCAAAAGATGTTGGCTTAGAAATCGAAGCGATTGCTGTAAGAAAATAATAGTAGGAAAGTGCGGTTAAAATCTGCAGATTTTTTCTACAATAGACTTTACAAGAGCGAGATTAATCACTATAATCTCGCTCCTAAATTACGCTTAGCGTAAAATTTCTGGTTGGTGCTTGACCTATTCAAGCCCCGTCCAAGACCGTAGGGAATGATTAGCAATAATCGTCTTAATAATCCTACGTAGATGGTGAACAGAATAAGAATATTTCTTGCTTCTGGGCACCGAAGTCGTCCTAGTCTGAAAGATAACTCTTTCGATGAGGTAAATTAATTCCGAGAAATCGGAGTGTATTCAGGAGCTAAAAGCCAATGGCATTAAATCTTCAAGACAAACAAGCAATTGTTGCCGAAGTAAATGAAGCAGCCAAAGGTGCACTTTCAGCAGTAATCGCGGACTCTCGTGGTGTAACTGTTGATAAAATGACTGAATTACGTAAAGCAGCTCGTGAAGCTGGTGTAACAATGCGCGTTGTTCGTAATACTTTATTACGTCGTGCGGTTGAAGGCACTGATTTCGAATGCTTACAAGATACGTTTGTAGGTCCAACACTTATCGCATTCTCTAATGAACACCCAGGTGCAGCAGCACGTTTGTTCAAAGATTTTGCTAAAGCAAACGATAAGTTTGAAATTAAAGGTGCAGCCTTTGAAGGTAAGATCCAAGATGTTGAATTCTTAGCAACATTACCAACTTACGAAGAAGCAATTGCACGTTTAATGGGCACAATGAAAGAAGCTGCGGCAGGCAAACTTGTTCGCACTTTTGCGGCATTACGCGACAAATTACAAGAAGCAGCTTAATCATTAAGCGTTTCTTACTTCATTTAACTTTATTAATTTTAGGAATTGATTGTTATGTCATTAACTAACGAACAAATCATTGAAGCGATCGCTTCTAAATCTGTAACTGAAATCGTTGAATTAATCGCAGCGATGGAAGAAAAATTCGGCGTTTCTGCAGCAGCAGTAGCAGCAGCTCCAGCAGCTGGCGGCGCAGCAGCAGCGGCAGAAGAAAAAACTGAATTCGACGTAGTTCTTGCTGAAGCTGGTGCTAACAAAGTAGCAGTTATCAAAGCAGTACGTGGTGCAACTGGTTTAGGCTTAAAAGAAGCTAAAGACTTAGTTGAATCTGCTCCAGCTAACTTAAAAGAAGGCGTTTCTAAAGAAGAAGCTGAAGCACTTAAGAAAGAATTAGAAGAAGCTGGTGCAAAAGTAGAAATCAAATAATTTTTGATTCACTTATGTCCTGTTTCTCAGGCTTAATGGCTGGTGGTTTACCATCAGCCATTTTGTGCTATCAAAAACAGCACAAAAAAACAGATAGGCATTTTCCGTTTAATGGTATCTGTTTCCACTTAAATTAATCAGACGTTTTAATTTAAGTAGCCCACTACAGAAGTAAGGTTCAGAGTGCGGTATCCGAAACGGCGTCAATCTCCGATATAAATAAAAGCGTCAATCAATTTGACCGCACTTTTTTATATCAACTCGGTCTCACTAAAATTTACAGAGGAAAACCAATAATGGGTTACTCCTATACTGAGAAAAAACGAATTCGTAAAGACTTCGGCAAACGTCCGCAAGTTTTAAATGTACCTTATTTATTAACTATCCAATTAGATTCTTTTGATAAATTCATTCAAAAAGATCCTGAAGGTCAACAAGGCTTAGAAGCTGCATTCCGTTCTGTATTCCCAATCGTAAGCAATAACGGTTATACAGAATTACAATATGTTGATTACCGTTTAGAAGAGCCGGAATTTGATGTACGTGAATGTCAAATTCGTGGTTCAACTTATGCTGCAGGTTTACGCGTAAAATTACGTTTAGTTAGCTACGATAAAGAATCTTCATCACGCGCAGTCAAAGACATTAAAGAAAGCGAAGTATATATGGGTGAAATCCCATTAATGACTGACAACGGTACCTTTGTCATCAATGGTACTGAGCGTGTTATCGTTTCACAATTACACCGTAGCCCGGGCGTATTCTTTGATTCTGACAAAGGTAAAACACACTCTTCAGGTAAAGTGCTTTATAACGCACGTATTATTCCTTACCGTGGTTCTTGGTTAGATTTCGAATTTGATCCAAAAGATAACTTATATGCGCGTATTGACCGTCGTCGTAAATTACCGGCAACCATTATTTTACGTGCGTTAGGTTACACCGTTGAAGAAATCTTAAACTTATTCTTCGACAAAGTAACTTTCGAAATCGCTGGCAATAAATTACTCATGACATTAGTGCCAGAACGTTTACGTGGTGAAACGGCGACATTTGATATTGAAGCAAATGGCAAAGTCTATGTAGAACGTGGTCGTCGCATCACTGCTCGTCACATCAAAGCATTAGAAAAAGATAATGTGACACAAGTTGAAGTGCCAACTGAATATATCGCAGGTAAAGTTGCAGCGAAAGATTATGTAGATCTTGAATCAGGTGAAATCATTTGCCCTGCAAATGGCGAGATTTCTTTAGAAGTGTTAGCGAAATTATCGCAAGCAGGCTATAAAGTGATCGAAACATTATTCACCAATGACTTAGATTACGGTCCGTATATCTCTGAAACATTACGTGTTGATCCAACTTACGATCGTGTAAGTGCATTATATGAAATCTATCGTATGATGCGTCCAGGTGAACCACCAACACCAGAATCTTCAGAAGCATTATTCCATAACTTATTCTTCTCTGCAGAACGTTATGATTTATCTGCAGTAGGTCGTATGAAGTTTAATCGCTCGTTAGGTATTCCTGAAGGCGAGGGTACGGGTATTTTAAGTAACGACGATATCATTCGTGTGATGAAGAAACTCATCGACATCCGTAATGGTCGTGGTGAAGTGGATGATATCGACCACTTGGGTAACCGTCGTATTCGCTCAGTGGGTGAAATGGCAGAAAACCAATTCCGTATTGGTTTAGTTCGTGTAGAAAGAGCAGTTAAAGAGCGTTTATCTTTAGGCGATTTAGATGCGATCACGCCACAAGACTTAATCAATCCGAAACCAATTTCTGCGGCAGTGAAAGAATTCTTTGGTTCTTCACAACTTTCGCAATTCATGGACCAAAACAACCCATTATCAGAAGTAACACACAAACGTCGTATTTCTGCATTAGGTCCAGGCGGTTTAACACGTGAACGTGCTGGCTTTGAGGTGCGTGACGTACATAACACCCACTATGGTCGTTTATGTCCAATCGAAACCCCTGAAGGTCCAAACATCGGTTTGATCAACTCACTTTCTGCGTTTGCTCGTACGAACGATTACGGTTTCTTAGAAACCCCATATCGTAAAGTGGTTGATGGTCAAGTAACCGAAGAAATCGAATATTTATCTGCAATTGATGAAGCAAACTACATCATTGCTCAGGCGAACTCAAACCTTGATGAGAATAACCGCTTTACAGATGCATTCGTTACTGCGCGTGGTGAACGTGGTGAATCTGGTCTTTATAAACCAGAAGAAATTCACTATATGGACGTTTCAACTCAACAAGTCGTATCTGTGGCTGCAGCGTTAATTCCATTCTTAGAGCATGACGATGCGAACCGTGCCTTAATGGGTGCGAACATGCAACGTCAAGCGGTTCCGACTTTACGTGCTGATAAGCCGTTAGTAGGTACAGGTATGGAAAAACCAATCGCACTAGACTCAGGTGTGGCGGTTGTCGCGAAACGTGGTGGTACAGTTCAATACGTTGATGCTTCTCGTATCGTGATCAAAGTAAATGAAGACGAAACCGTAGCAGGCGAAGCGGGTATCGATATTTATAACTTAATTAAATACACCCGTTCTAACCAAAATACCTGTATCAACCAAATTCCTTGTGTGAATTTAGGCGATCCAATTAACCGTGGTGAAGTCTTAGCAGATGGTCCTTCAACAGACTTAGGTGAATTAGCATTAGGTCAAAATATCCGTGTGGCGTTCATGCCTTGGAACGGTTATAACTTCGAAGACTCAATGTTAGTTTCTGAGCGTGTTGTACAACAAGACCGCTTCACGACAATCCACATTCAAGAATTATCTTGTGTGGCGCGTGATACTAAATTAGGTTCTGAAGAAATCACTGCGGATATTCCAAACGTAGGTGAATCTGCATTAAGCAAATTGGATGAATCAGGTATCGTTTATGTGGGTGCTGAAGTGAAAGGTGGTGACATCTTAGTCGGTAAAGTAACCCCTAAAGGCGAAACGCAATTAACACCAGAAGAAAAATTGTTACGTGCAATCTTCGGTGAAAAAGCATCTGATGTGAAAGACTCTTCATTACGCGTACCAAACAGCGTAAGCGGTACTGTAATCGACGTTCAAGTCTTCACCCGTGATGGAGTAGAAAAAGACAAACGTGCATTAGAAATTGAAGAAATGCAGTTAAAACAAGCTAAGAAAGACCTTTCTGATGAATTAGAAATCTTAGAAGCTGGCTTGTTTGCTCGTGTACGTAATGTCCTTATCGCTGGCGGTATTGATGCGGCTCAATTAGATAAAATGGATCGCACCAAATGGTTAGAACAAACCATTTCTGATGAAGAAAAACAAAACCAATTAGAACAGCTTGCTGAGCAATATGAAGAATTACGTAAAGAGTTTGAACACAAACTTGAAGTACAACGTAAGAAAATCATTAAAGGCGATGACCTTGCACCAGGCGTGTTAAAAGTGGTTAAAGTTTACCTTGCGGTGAAACGTCACATCCAGCCGGGTGATAAAATGGCGGGTCGTCACGGTAACAAAGGTGTTATCTCAAAAATCAACCCTGTGGAAGATATGCCATACGATGAAAACGGTCAACCAGTTGAAATCGTACTGAACCCACTGGGCGTACCGTCTCGTATGAACATCGGTCAGATCTTAGAAACCCACTTAGGCTTAGCGGCGAAAGGTATCGGTGATCAAATCAATGCGATGCTCAAACAAAAACAAGATGTTGAGAAACTTCGTGGCTATATGCAAAAAGCATATGATTTAGGTCATGGCGCACAAAAAGTTGATTTAAGCACCTTTAGCGATGACGAAATCATGCGTTTAGCAGAAAACCTACGTAAAGGTTTACCGGTAGCAACACCAGTGTTTGATGGTGCTGATGAGCAAGAAATCAAAGAAATGTTGAAACTTGGTGGCTTACCAACCTCAGGTCAGATCACGTTATATGATGGCCGTACTGGTGAGAAATTCGAACGTCCAGTAACCGTAGGTTATATGTACATGCTCAAATTGAACCACTTAGTTGATGACAAAATGCATGCTCGTTCAACTGGTTCTTATAGTCTTGTTACTCAACAACCACTTGGTGGTAAAGCACAATTCGGTGGTCAACGTTTCGGTGAGATGGAGGTATGGGCACTTGAAGCATATGGTGCAGCTTACACCTTACAAGAAATGTTAACTGTGAAATCCGATGACGTGAACGGCCGTACGAAGATGTATAAAAACATCGTCGGTGGCAACCAACAAATGGATCCGGGTACACCGGAATCTTTCAACGTAATTATGAAAGAAATCCGTTCACTTGGTTTGAATATCGAGCTAGACGAAGAGTAATCGACAAACCGGTCTTCCCCTGTTCGCAGGGGAAGCAAAAGGAAGAAATCGCCGAAGTGCGGTTAAAAAACAAAATATTTTTGACCGCACTTTGAAACCCTTAACTCCGACAGGAGACTATTTGTGAAAGACTTAGTTAAGTTTTTAAAAGCACAATCAAAAACCAGTGAAGATTTTGATGTGATTAAAATTGGGTTAGCTTCTCCAGACATGATCCGTTCTTGGTCATTTGGTGAAGTTAAAAAACCTGAAACAATCAACTATCGTACGTTCAAACCTGAGCGTGACGGTCTTTTCTGTGCACGTATTTTCGGGCCAGTAAAAGATTACGAATGTTTATGCGGTAAATATAAACGCTTAAAACACCGTGGTGTGATTTGTGAAAAATGTGGTGTTGAAGTTACACAAACTAAAGTGCGTCGTGAACGTATGGGCCACATTGAATTGGCTTGTCCAGTTGCACACATTTGGTTCTTAAAATCACTCCCATCCCGTATCGGTTTATTACTTGATATGCCGTTACGTGATATTGAACGTGTGCTTTACTTTGAAATGTACATCGTGACTGAACCGGGTATGACCGATTTGGAACGTGGACAGTTATTAACTGAAGAACAATTCCTTGATGCAGAAGACCGTTGGCAAGATGAATTCGAAGCGAAAATGGGTGCGGAAGCAATTCAAGATTTACTTAAAGGTATTGATCTTGAAGTGGAATGTGAAAAATTACGTGAAGAGTTACAAGAAACTAACTCTGAAACAAAACGTAAGAAAATCACTAAACGCTTAAAATTATTAGAAGCTTTCCAACAGTCTGGTAATAAACCAGAGTGGATGGTGATGACGGTATTACCGGTACTTCCACCAGATTTACGTCCGTTAGTACCATTAGATGGTGGTCGTTTTGCAACGTCTGACTTGAACGATTTATATCGTCGCGTAATCAACCGTAACAACCGTTTAAAACGTTTATTAGATTTAATCGCACCAGATATTATCGTGCGCAACGAAAAACGTATGTTACAAGAATCTGTTGACGCGTTATTAGATAATGGTCGTCGTGGTCGTGCGATTACAGGTTCTAACCGTCGTCCATTAAAATCACTTGCGGATATGATCAAAGGTAAACAAGGTCGTTTCCGTCAAAACTTATTAGGTAAACGTGTTGACTATTCAGGCCGTTCTGTAATCACTGTAGGTCCATATTTGCACTTACACCAATGTGGTTTACCGAAGAAAATGGCATTGGAATTATTCCGTCCGTTTATCTATGCAAAATTAGAAAGCCGTGGTTATGCAACCACAATTAAAGCGGCTAAGAAAATGGTTGAGCGTGAAGACGCGATCGTTTGGGATATCTTGGCAGAAGTTATTCGTGAGCACCCAATTCTATTGAACCGTGCACCGACACTTCACCGTTTAGGTATCCAAGCATTTGAACCACTTCTAATCGAAGGTAAAGCAATCCAGTTACACCCGCTTGTTTGTGCGGCGTTCAACGCGGACTTCGATGGTGTCCAAATGGCGGTTCACGTACCATTAACACTTGAAGCGCAGTTAGAAGCGCGTGCGTTAATGATGTCAACCAACAACGTACTTTCACCTGCAAACGGTGATCCTATTATCGTTCCATCACAAGACGTGGTGTTGGGTCTTTACTATATGACCCGTGAAAAAGTAAACGGTAAAGGCGAAGGCATGTTATTGCAAGATCCACGCGAAGCTGAAAAAGCATATCGCACAGGTGAAGCAGAATTACATTCTCGCGTTAAAGTACGTATTACTGAATATGTGAAAAATGAAGCGGGCGAATTTGAAGAGAAAACCACATTAACCGATACCACTATCGGTCGTGCAATCTTATGGATGATCGCGCCAAAAGGTATGCCTTATTCATTGTTCAACCAAACATTAGGTAAAAAAGCCATTTCTAAACTCATCAACGAAGCTTATCGTCGTTTAGGTTTGAAAGAAGCGGTAATGTTTGCTGACCATATTATGTATACCGGTTTTGCTTATGCTGCACGTTCAGGTTCTTCTGTGGGTATCGACGATATGGTTATCCCAGAGAAAAAATACGAAATTATTTCTGCAGCGGAAGCTGAAGTAGCTGAAATTCAAGAACAGTTCCAATCTGGTCTTGTAACGGCTGGTGAACGTTATAACAAAGTCATCGATATTTGGGCTGCGGCGAATGAGCGCGTAGCGAAAGCGATGATGGAAAACTTATCTCAGGAAGAAGTCATCAACCGTGAAGGTAACCCTGAGAAACAAGCTTCTTTCAACAGTATCTTTATGATGGCTGACTCTGGTGCACGTGGTTCTGCAGCTCAGATTCGTCAGTTAGCAGGTATGCGTGGTTTGATGGCGCGTCCAGATGGTTCGATCATCGAAACCCCAATTACAGCGAACTTCCGTGAAGGTTTGAACGTACTTCAGTACTTTATTTCAACCCACGGTGCGCGTAAAGGTTTGGCGGATACCGCATTAAAAACAGCAAACTCGGGTTACTTAACTCGTCGTTTAGTTGACGTGGCACAAGACTTAGTGATTGTTGAAGATGACTGTGGTACACACGAAGGCTTAGTCATGACTCCATTAATCGAAGGTGGCGATGAGAAAGTTCCACTTCGTGAATTAGTGTTAGGTCGTGTTGTAGCTGAAGATGTGTATAAACCAGGTACAGAAGAAGTCTTAATTGCACGTAACACTTTATTAGATGAAAAACTTTGTGATGTGTTAGATGCAAACTCAGTGGACAGCGTAAAAGTACGTTCTGTTGTAACTTGTGATACTGATTTCGGTGTATGTGCGAAATGTTATGGTCGTGACTTAGCGCGTGGTCACCTCATCAACCAAGGTGAAGCAGTAGGTGTTATCGCTGCTCAATCTATCGGTGAGCCAGGTACACAGTTAACCATGCGTACGTTCCACATCGGTGGTGCAGCTTCTGCAGCAGCGAAAGAATCTAGCGTACAAATCAAAAACAACGGTACTTTACACCTTGCTAACGCGAAATTCGTTGTTAATGACGAAGGTAAATTAGTGTTAACTTCTCGTAATACTGAATTAACGGTGACTGATGCATTTGGTCGTACGAAAGAGCACTATAAAGTGCCTTACGGTACTGTATTAAATAAAGCAGATGGTCAAGAAGTATCAGCAGGTGAAACAGTGGCAAACTGGGATCCACATACTATGCCAGTTGTCTCTGAAGTATCAGGTTTTGTGAAATTTGTTGATATCGTGGATGGTTTAACTGTAACTCGTCAAACGGATGAATTAACCGGTCTTTCTTCTATCGTCGTACAAGACGTGGGTGAACGTGCAACAGCAGGTAAAGATTTACGTCCAACCATCAAATTAGTTGATGCAAAAGGTAACGATATCTTCTTACCTGAAACTGATGTTATTGCACAATATTTCTTACCAGGTAAAGCAATCGTAAGTTTAGATGACGGTGCAGAAGTAAAAGTGGGTGAACCACTTGCACGTATTCCACAAGAATCTGTAGGTACTAAAGATATTACTGGTGGTCTTCCACGCGTTGCTGATTTATTCGAAGCTCGTAAACCGAAAGAGCCAGCTATCTTGGCAGAAATTTCAGGTATCGTGTCCTTCGGTAAAGAAACCAAAGGTAAACGTCGCTTGCTAATCACCCCAACTGAAGGTGAAATCTACGAAGAAATGATTCCAAAATGGCGTCAGCTTAACGTATTTGAAGGTGAGATGGTAGAACGTGGTGACGTGATTTCTGATGGTGCAGAGACACCACACGATATCTTACGTTTACGCGGTGTTCGTGCGGTAACTGAATATATCGTTAACGAAGTGCAAGAAGTTTACCGCTTACAAGGGGTAAAAATTAACGATAAGCACATCGAAGTGATCGTACGTCAAATGTTACGTAAAGCAGTTATCACAAAAGCTTATGACAGCGAATTCCTCGAAGGGGAGCAAGTTGAAGTGGCTCGCGTGAAAATTGTGAACCGTAAACGTGAAGCGGAAGGTAAACCACCAGTTGAATTCGAACGTGAATTACTTGGTATTACCAAAGCGTCATTGGCGACAGAATCCTTCATTTCTGCGGCATCGTTCCAAGAAACCACTCGCGTGCTTACTGAAGCAGCGGTGGCGGGTAAACGTGATGAATTACGTGGCTTGAAAGAGAACGTAATCGTAGGTCGTTTAATCCCAGCTGGTACTGGTTTTGCGTATCACCAAGGTCGTCACAAAAAACGTATTGTAGACGATGTTGTGATTAAATTGTCTGAAGACGATGAAGCAGCAATTGCTGATGAATTCGTGATGACTGCCGATGATGCAACAACTAACTTAGCAGAAATGCTTAACATGGCAGATGATGCAGAGTAATCGCTAATTGCTAAAAAGAAAACCCGAGTTTAGGCTCGGGTTTTTTATTCTTTTAATAAAGAAGTGCGGTCAGTTTTGATGAATTTTTCTTTTGGAAAAGTATCGTAAAAATGACCACACTTTCTTTTCATCAATAAAAAAGCCACCTTATCGGTGGCTTTAAAATATTGTGTTTAAGCTAAGATTACCAGCCTTTTACAACACCATCTTTAAAGTGTTTTTTCGCTTCTTGGTAAACTTCTTCAGTTTGGTATGCTTTTACGAAATCTTGGATCGCTTTGCTGTCTTTGTTGTCAGTACGAGCAACGATAATGTTTACGTATGGAGAATCTTTATCTTCTACGAATACACCGTTATCTTGTGCATTTAAGCCAACTTGACCTGCATAAGTATTATTTACAACCGCAAGATCAACATCATCTAATGCACGAGCTGCAACAGAGGTATCTACTTCAGAAATTTTTAAGTTTTTCGGATTTTCAACGATATCTGCGACAGTTGAAAGAAGATCGTTAGAATTTTTAAGTTTGATTAAACCTTGTTTCTCAAGGAGGATTAATGCACGACCACGGTTTGATGGGTCATTTGGTACAACAACTTTTGCGCCATCTTTTAATTCATTTACATTTTTGATGGTTTTAGAATAACCAGCTAGTGGGTAAACAAAGGTGTTACCAACGATCACTAAGTTATTTAAGTTTTTTGCTTTTACATCCTCATCTAAGTAAGGTTTATGTTGCATTGCGTTAGCATCTAAATCACCCTTAGATACAGCAGTATTTGGTAATGCATAATCATTGAATAAAACAAATTCAACATTTAAGTTGTATTTATCTTTTGCCACTTTTGCAGCGGTTTCGGCTACTTGGTGCTCAGGACCTGCCATTACACCAACTTTGATTGATGTTGCTGCAGGCGCAGTTGACGATGCATCTGCTTTTTTCTCTTCTTTACAACCTGTTAATACTAATGCTGATGCAATAGCGGTGATAGCAAATAAGTTTTTTAATTTCATGTTTTTTCCTTGTTGTGAATAAAATGGTATAGAAAATAATTAACGGTGATCCACTCGTTTTGCGAGCGTGTCGCCTAATTTTTGACTGAGCATCACGATAATCACGATAACAATCGTTGCAGCCCAAGTTACCGATGGCATATTGCGATATACACCATAGTTAATGGCGAGGCTTCCTAAGACACCACCGCCTTGCGTTCCCGCCATTGCGGTATAGCCAATTAATGTCACGAAAGTGAGTGTAATGGCATTAATAATCGTTGGTAAAGATTCAGGTAAATAGAATTTACGAATAATTTGCCAATTGGTTGCGCCCATTGCTTTTGCCGTTTCGGTTAAACCAGTTGGAATCTCAAAGAGTGCATTACTTGTTAGGCGAGCAAAAAATGGTGTTGCCGCTGCACTTAATGACACAATTGCCGCATTAGAACCAATGCTCCCGCCAGGAAGTAACCAACTGGTAAGCGGAATTAAAGCAAGTAACAAAATAATATAAGGGATTGAACGTCCGATATTAATAATGACGTTTAAGAACGTATTGAGTTTTTTATTTTCTAAAATCGCTCCTTTATTAGTTAAAAAGGTTAAAAAACCCAATGGTAAGCCTAATAAAGCCGCAATTAATGTCGATAATACCGACATATAAACCGTTTCAACGGTCGATACCGTTAATAAACTCGCAAAATTATCGGGGAATTGTTGGCTAAATGTTGCCCATAAATCATTGAACATAGCCTAGCACCTCTACTCGAACGTTATTTTCCATTAAATAAACTTTGGCTTGTGTAATCGCATCTTCATCACCTTCAACCTCTGCAATAGTAAAGCCAAATTTAACGCCACCGGCATAGTCAATTTGTGAGGTTAAGATACTAAGCTCTACGCCAAATTTTTTCGATGCTTGAGAAAGTAATGGCGCATCGACGGAGCGACCAGTAAATTCAAATTTGATGATCGGATACGATTTGGCGTGTTTTGGCGTATCAGATAAATTCTCTAAATATTCTTCTGGCAACGTAATATGGAAGGTCGAACGGATAAATTCTTGAGCCAATTCTGTTTTCGGATTAGAGAAAATTTCGCTAACCGTGCCTTGTTCAATCAGGCGACCTTTATCAATCACGGCAACTTGATCACAGATTCGTTTAACCACTTCCATTTCATGGGTGATAAGAAGAATGGTGATACCTAAAGTGCGGTTGATTTCTTTTAATAATTTTAGAATGGATTGAGTTGTGGCCGGATCCAATGCGCTGGTGGCTTCATCACAAAGTAAGACTTTTGGATCGCTTGCAAGTGCACGCGCAATAGCTACACGTTGTTTTTGACCACCAGAGAGATTAGCAGGATACACATTATGTTTATCACTTAATCCTACAAGCGCTAAAAGTGCGGTTGTTTTCTCTTGAATTTCTGCTTTCGATTTATTTTCTAATTCAAGTGGTAAGGCTACGTTTTCGAAAACGGTTCGAGAGGTTAACAAATTAAAATGTTGGAAAATCATGCCGATTTGGCGGCGTGTTTTCACTAATTCAGCGTCAGAAAGCTGAGTTAGATCCACATCATCGATGACAACGGCACCATGAGTCGGTCTTTCTAATAAGTTTACACAACGGATAAGTGTACTTTTACCTGCACCAGAAGCACCAATGACACCGCAAATCTGCCCCTTCGGCACATGTAATGAAACATTATCAAGTGCGGTCAGTTTTTTATCTGGAAGTGTAAAAATCTTCGTAATGTTATTTAGCTTAATCATATAAGCCCTTGTTCTCAGTTAATATTTGAATTTCATTTGTATTCTAGACGTCTAGAATGCTGTGTCAATATGTTACTGGATCTTTTTTAGACGGATCGGTTATGACTTATTATTGCTTATATTAAGGATAAAAGGGATAATTTTGCCTCAAGAAAAAGATAAATGAGAAAATATATGAAGAAAGCTGTTTTTTTAGATCGTGATGGCACTTTAAACATTGACCATGGTTATGTCCATAAAATTGATGATTTCCAATTTATTGAAGGCAGTATTGATGCATTAAAAGAATTGAAAGAAATGGGATACCTTTTAGTTTTAGTGACCAATCAATCTGGTATCGCACGTGGATATTTTTCAGAAGATCAGTTTTTACAACTTACAGAATGGATGGATTGGTCATTAGCTGATCGTGGTGTAGATTTAGATGGTATCTACTATTGCCCTCATCATCCGGAAGGGAAAGGCGAATATAAAGAAGACTGTGCATGTAGAAAACCAAAATCAGGTATGTTATTAGAGGCAATTCAAGCGCTGAAAATCGATCCTGCACAATCTATTATGGTTGGCGATAAGATTGAAGATCTTAAAGCAGGCATTGGCGCAAAAGTGAAAACAAATATTTTAGTGCGAACAGGAAAAGCTATTACAGAAGAGGGCGAGAACCTAGCCGATTATGTTTTGGATTCTATTGCTGATTTACCAAGAATAGCAAAACGATTAATTAAGTAACAAAAATGATCTATTTTTTGTGCGAATAGGCGAAAAGATCTTCAACCAATAAAAAATTTACATTTTTTTACAAAAAGATCTTGCAAAGGAGTCTGAAATGCCTATAATACGCCCCACACAACGACGCGCTGTTGTGAAGCTTTATAAAACCAGTGCGTCGTTATTTTTTGCTCTTTAACAATATATCAGACAATCTGTGTGGGCACTTGTTGATTGACTTGTTTTAAAAATATTTTTTAATTTTGAAGTCTTAATAGGTGCTAACTAGAAATTCATATACTTTTTAAGTAGTGACATTTTATGTCAGCAGTATTGAGCGATTGAACTTGAATTGAAGAGTTTGATCATGGCTCAGATTGAACGCTGGCGGCAGGCTTAACACATGCAAGTCG
>ERZ791852.1030-NODE-1030-length-18422-cov-18.330865_pt1 | contig 18422 bp, 19 predicted proteins | sample MGYA00510287_ERZ791852 | MGnify/ENA primary metagenome ERZ791852 (study PRJEB30046, sample SAMN00715257) | human gut metagenome | study: EMG produced TPA metagenomics assembly of the A metagenome-wide association study of gut microbiota in type 2... | reverse complement strand
CAGCACTGAATTTATACTCCCGCATAAATTCTACTATGGGAATTCCCATACCCTTAACTACAATTTCATTAATTCACTTCGTAATGATGAATCCATTTTTTCAAGAGCATATCTAAAAGTTGTTCTACTCAATATATTGACATTATCTCTTAAATATTTTTCTATGTCTTCGGGATATGTTAAATATGTATATTTTAATAGCCACCCTAATCCTTTTTGAATATGAATATGCTTGTCATATTTCAATTTTTCACAGATATAAAAAATCTTATCCAGATTATAATCAACTGAAAAATCAGATTTTGAAATTATAAAACAAACCAGTGATGCACGTCTAACATATACCTTATCTGAATTACACCAATTTACAATATTATTATATAGTTCAGCAAATTTTTCAATCATAGGATTTAAAACACGATAACAATAAGCATCACATTTGCCCCAACTATCTACATAATTAAATAACCATTTTTCATAATAATTAAAATATTCCATTTCATATAAATTTCTTTTTTTTACAAGAAACGTCATTAATAGAAATGATTCTTCTTTATTTTGTTTTAATATTTGATCAAATAAATCAAAAAAATTTACATTTGAATTTTTAATCATCTTGTCTATTCGATTTACATTCTTTACAACATCCTTATAATTAGATAGATTATATATTTCTGTTTCAATTTGTTTATTCATACTTATCACTACATATCTCCAGTAAATTACCATCAGGATCAGAAACATTGAAATAGTAATATGGTTCTACAATATTAACATACATAACTTCTGATACATCACATATTTTTAATTTCTTTATTCTTTCATATTCATCCTTCAAATTTTCAGTATAAAAATTAAATGTGACAATATTATTTTTTTTATCTGATTTTTTTGAATTAAAATCATCAATATATGCTTTATTGTAATTTTCCTCAATGTTGCTATTGTCCTTGATTTTTTGTTCATCAAACTTTTTATTATATAGAGCAATTTTATTTCCTAATTCAAATTCAACCCATCTGTTTTCACAAAAGACAATCGGTTCTATTTGTAATACTTTTTTATAAAAATTAATTGATTTCTTAAAATCCTCAGTCTCAATATATGCACTTATTAATTTCATTATTTAATCCCCTCCTTATGAATAATATATTCTCCAATCATAACCAAATACTCATATCAATAGGCAAGTTTAATTGTGTTTTTATATTAACCATTGCTAGTACTTTTCCAATAGTAGTAAGATTTGAACTTGACATTAAGCTATCATGCCAGGTATAGAAAAATGAAGCTACTGAATCATTATTGTCTAAAAACACTTTTTCAAAATCTTTATCAGACATAGTTAAATCCTTTATCATTTTACTAAAAATTTCTCTATCGTCAGGTGATATTATATCTAATTCATTATATGATAAAAAAGAGTCTACATTTTTAAATTTAATTTTATTATTAAAGTCAACATCAAAGTATTTTAATGTTCCAATATATTTACACAATTGAGGATAAGCACTTTTAAAGTTATCATATGATATTTCATTTAAAAAATAATAATTATATTTTTGTTTCATTATACTAAAAATATCAGTTTTTACTATTTCAATCTTTGTGATACATTTATTGTATTCTAAATGTTCAAAATCAATCTTGTTTAATGTATTGTTCTTAGTAAATGTTATAAAAAATTTTTTTATAAATTCTATTAATTCTTCTCTAGTTTTAACTCCCATAATAGACATTTCTTTAACAAAAAATAATAACGATAATGCATCTAAATGATTTTTCATTAATAATGGTGCTACCTTTACAGCCTCATTTAAAGATATTTGTAATATATTTTTATTGCTTTCAGAAATTCTTGTTTTTAATAATTCAATAAGCACTTCTTCTGATATGTCATCACCATATGATATGTATCCTTTTTGAGCCTCTATATAACATAATTGCATAGATGGATTCTTAAATTCATCTAATTTTATATTTTCTTTTTCAAGTTGATTAATAAAGTCATTTCTTAATTTTTCTTCTCTTTTTTTAGCTTCAACACTTGCTTCTTCCTTATATGAATCTAATTTATCAGTTATTAAATCAAGGCATAAATCTTTTACATCTTTATAAGATAAACCGGCATTAAATTCTTTTATTTGAATATTTGTAGAATCTTTTCCAGATTTTTGTTCCATTTTACTTTCTTTTATCATAATTAATTTCCCCAATCTGAATATTTGTAGAATTTTTACCAGACTTTTGAATATTCTTTTTTATGATAAAAGAAGTGCCAAATACTACTCCTAATAAAGCAACAATACTTCCTACAATCCATTCTAAATTTTCTAATAACCAATCCATAATAACTTCCTTTCTAATAAGACTAAATTTATAAACATTATACTATAAAATAACAAAATTCTCCATACTCCCATTGAAATTTAACAAGAATTCATATATAATATTTTTAGAAAGAGAGTGTTATGGTTCGTAAGCTGTTGCTTAATCGCTCCATAATGCGTTTTCGTCGAACTCTTTGAAAGTCTTGATAATACTAGAGTTCAAGAAAGCAGAAAGTGAATATCATTTCACAGAATATAAGTCGATTTAGTCGGCTTATTTTTTTGTCTTTTTTATAAGTAAAAGACAGAAAAAAGCCTCAACATATTGAAAAAAGGAGGTTTTTGTGATATGATAAGCACAATTAAAAGAAAAATAGTAATAAACGAAGAATTAAATTCAAAAATTAAATGGGCTTGCACTTTTAGTAATTGTGAACCAAAGATAACAAATGGTAATCTTAGAATGGTTGAAAAGACTAATATTGCTTATGTAGAGCCACATACTGCTGTTATTAAAGATAAAATTTATCTTTTCTTTAATGAACACGAGTATTTTTACATAAATAATTTAGCAAATAAATATCCATTATCAAGATTACGAGAAATTATCAATGATTAACTAACACTAAAAGTTCTTATTGTTTCAGCAGGTACAACAAATTTTATATAATAGAAATTATTAAGTGTTAGTTAGCAAAGGCTTTCTAGCACTTTTATGTTTATTGGAGGTATTTTAATGGAAGAAGTAGATTTAAAAAAGAATGTTGCAGGAATTTATATTCGTGTGAGTACAGAAGACCAAGCAAGAGAAGGCTTTAGTTTAGGAGAACAAGAAGAAAAATTAAGACAATTATGCCATTATAAAGATTTTGAGATATACAAAGTATATAAAGATGCAGGAATAAAAGAAATTGATGAAGAATATAGACAAAATTTAAATATTCCTAAATATATTTTAATGATTGTTGCTAAAATTACTGAATTAAGTAAGGAAGAACAAAATCAGATTGGATTATGTGTGTTTAATAGCATTTGACGAAACTGATGTTTTGACAAAATCAACATAATATGGTACAATATAAATATATGGTTCAAGAAACTATATAATAGTAAACCTTGTGTTTGCAAAATTAATAACATCAAAGTAAAAATTTTTTGGAGGTAAAGACAATGAAGAGAATTTATGTAAAAGATATAAGACGGGAAAACGAGACTTTAATGGTCTTTAGCAGATGTAATGGCTACAGGGATGTATATATTCTCCAGAAGGCAGACGGATCTTTCATATGCAGAGGTGCAGGTCTACTTTGCTCTTCGGATAATAAGATTCAGTCTAGAATTCTCAGAAAGGGGTGTCTTGTAAAGGTCGTCAATCCTTATAATGAGTTCTATGGTAAAAAGTTATCTGTATATGCAATCAACGGTGAGATGATTACCCTGTTAACACATGCAGGAAAGATGACAGTGTCTGCTGGTACACTGAAAGTCGTAAAATAATAATAATTCTCTCTTCAAAGAGCACTCTTGTATTTAAGAGTGTTCTTTTGTGTTTATTATATTTAATATAAACCGTATGTCTTGATATTTTTATTAATTTATGTTAGAGTATAATCAATAAATCGAATTATATAAAAGAGCTTGAAACAAGTATGTCACTTTTTCGAATACCTGTTTCGGAATTGCTCCAATTTAAAAGGTCTTATAAATATTATTTTTCAATATTTATAAGACCCTATTCATTTTTCTATTTTTGTTTTAATCTTAAATATCCAAGTTCTTCCCAGCTATTATAAGCAAGATTAATTTTAAATACCAATTTAGGTTTAGCACCTGCTCTGTTCTTATCAACAACACAAGCATAATATCTAACATCAGGATTTTCTGATTTTTCTAGGTCAAAAAATTTTGTATCTACTTCTTTTAAAGAATATTCATATTCATCTAAATGTTCCCTAGTTATTTGCTTAAACAAACATAAAGTATCTAAAACTTCTTTTACAGTTCTACTAACAGCTAGGTCGTTAACATCCAAATTGATAGGTGATGTTGCATTTTCTGCTAACTGTAGTGAAGAACATATAAAAATATTAAAGTTTTGTGCTAAGTTTGAAAGTATTGTTGCTGTTTTCTTGATTTCTTCTGGATTTCCAATATTGCTTGTATCAGTTTTTAGTGTATCATAAAATACATATTCAATATGTTCTTTGTAATAATAATTTATAATTACTTTTTTTAGTTCGTCATTTGTATGGTCTGTAATATTAATAAAATATATTGAATTATCTATTTGCTTACTAGCCCAGTCTATCGCTTTTATTGTTTTGTTAAATTCTGTTGATATTTCAGATAATCTTTTTATAAATTGTGTTTGTGTTTCTCCTTCTTCTTTTAGAACATATCCATGTTCATCAAGTTTGGCATCTTTTTTATGGTCAGGTCTAAATTTGAATTCTAGTAATTCTGTTTCTGAAACATGTACGTCTTGTCCATGAATTTTTTGAATTTCTGGGTTGTTTATAATTGTTGTAATTAAACATAATTTCATTTTTTCTTCTGACATTTCATTTGATATTACTAGAACTTTCTTTTTGTGTACAAGTGCTGTGTATGCTGCAATATCAATTGTTAACCTACTTTTACCATTGTTTGATGGCATTGCATATGCCATTGTTTCGCCTTTTCTTATTCCTTTAAATACCTCAGTTAACACTGGGAATGGATATGATAAACCATTTGCTAATTCATTTTCTCCACTTTCTAAGAAGTTTACAAGTCCATCACTTAAAACTGCAGATTTGAATTTTTGTGTTACTCTAACTTGTTCAATTGTGTCTTCAATTTCTTCGGGTGACATTTTGTCATATAGAGTGTAATCTGTAATTTCAACTATTTTTTCTTGTACATTTCTTTCAGGTGTTTCAGTATATGCTTTTCTAAGTATAAATAATTTCTTTAATTCATCATATACTTTTTCAATATTGTAATCCTTTCCTTTTACATCTTTTCTTAATTTATTTTTTAACTCATATACCGCTTCTGAGTCTTTTGCAAAGTTAAATTTGTCCTTTGCTTTTTCTGATGAATATTTTGATCCTTCGTTAAATAGTACACTTTTATATATATTCAACATTTCTGGGTCTTCAAAAACGCAGTCGTCAAATACAAAGTAATATTTAGAAATTAGTTTTGGATTGTCTAATAACATTCCTATAAAAATTGTTTCTAATTGAGGATTACTTAATTGTTGTGGATATGTTCCGTCTTCTTCTTCCTCTTCTGGTCCAAATTCTAGAAATTGTTGTTCTTCTATTTTGGCTTTTTCTTCTTTGTCTTTTAATTCTCTCATTCTGCTAAGTGCTTCTAAAAAATTCTTTTTTGCTAACAACTGTCTAATATTCGCTATTTCTATGCTGTTTTCTTTTGTTACTTCTATACTGTCAAGTAACTCATATATTTTATCAATATTTTCCATTATTTTTCTCCTTTCGCTCACTTCGTTCGCTCATCGTCATCCAAAATTTTTCAAATTTTGTCTGCCAAATCTTGGGTGTTCGCTCATTGTCATCCAAAATTTTTCAAATTTTTATTTTAGTCTTTCTACAACCTTAGCAAGCATATCTTTGTATTTCTCTAGTTTGTCTTTTTCTTCCTGTATTTTCTTTTCTGGTGCTTTGTTTACAAATCCTGGATTTGAAAGCATTTTTTCACATCTTGCAACTTCTGATTCAAGTCTAGTTTTTTCCTCTTCTAATCTCTTTCTTTCTTCTTCCATATCAACTAAATCTTCAAGTGGCATATATAATTCAATTCCATCTTTTAGGATACTTATTGCATTTTCTGGTATTCCAGCTTTGTCTTTTTGAACTACTATTTTCTCTCCAAGTCCTAGTTTTAAGATAAAGTCTTTTGCTTCCCAAATTTCATTTTCATATTTTTTTGTTACAAATATTAATTCTGATTTTTTTGATGGATGTATGTTCATGTTTGCTCTTACGTTTCTTATTTCTGTAATAATTTCTTTTATTTTTTCAACTGTTTGTTCCTCATCATCAAATGCAAATTTTTCTCTTATTGTTGGCCATTTTGATACTATTAAGTCTGCTTCATTGTATTTTACTAATTTGTCGTATATTTCTGATGTTACAAATGGCATAAATGGATGTAATAATTTTAATGATGTTCCAAATACATGGTTTAGTATGTCACTTACAGCAACCTTTGTTTCTTCATTTTCACTATAAATTCTTGTTTTAACCATTTCGATATACCAGTCACAGAATTCGTTCCAAATGAAGTTATAAATTTTGTCAATTGCAATTCCTAAATCATAATTTTCAATATTTCTTGTGATGTCTGCTACTAATTTGTCTAATTTATTTAGTATCCACTTGTCTTCTATTGTTAATAAATCTGGGTTATATGTTTTTGTTTCGTGATTATATACTTTGTGACAAAATTCTTTTACTTTTTCTTCATCTGGTGTATTCATTATTATGAATTTAGCAGCATTCCAAATTTTATTTGCAAAGTTTGATGCTTGTTCTAGTTTTTCTGGCATATATCTGATGTCATTTCCCATTGTTGTTCCAGAAAGTACTGAAAATCTTAATGCATCTGCACCATACTGGTCAATTATTTCAATTGGGTCAATTCCATTTCCTAATGATTTTGACATTTTTCTTCCTTTAGAATCTCTTACAATTCCATGTACTACAACATCTTTAAATGGATTTTTGTCTGTTAATTCTAATCCTTGTGTCATCATTCTTGATACCCAGAATGTTATGATATCATATCCTGTTACCAATACATTTGTTGGATAAAATGTTTTGTAGTCTTCTGATTCTGTGTTTGGCCAACCTAATGTTGAGAATGGCCATAATGCTGAACTGAACCATGTATCTAGTGAATCTTCGTCTTGATGTAATTTACTAGAACCACATTTTTCACATTTTTCTGGCATTTGTTTTGCTACATGTATATGTCCACATTCGTCGCAATAATATACTGGAATTCTGTGTCCCCACCATAATTGTCTTGATATACACCAGTCTTGGATATTATCTAACCAGTTAAAATACATTTTTTCGTATCTTTTTGGTACAAATTTAACTTGCGTCTTTCTAACTGCATCTGCGGCTCTTTTAGCTAAATCTTTCATTGATACAAACCATTGCTCTGAAATTCTTGGTTCTATTGTGCTATGGCATCTGTAGCATTTTCCAACATTGTGCGTATAATCTTCAATTTTAACTAAGTTTCCTAGCTCTTGTAATTTTTCTACAATTAATTTTCTTGCTTCTATTGCTGGCATTCCTTTATATTCAGGAACTAAATCTCCCATAATTGAACTATCATCAAATACTTCTATAATTTCTAAGTTATGTCTTAGTCCTGCTTGATAATCATTTGGGTCATGAGCTGGTGTTATTTTAACACATCCTGTTCCAAATTCTTTTTCAACAAATTCGTCTGCAATTATTGGAATTTCTTTATTCATAATTGGTAAGATACATTTTTTACCTACTAAATCTTTGTATCTTTCATCATCTGGATGTACTGCAACTGCTGTATCTCCAAGCATTGTTTCAGGTCTTGTTGTTGCAACTATAATATATCTGTCAGGTTCACCTGCAATTTGATATCTAATATGCCATAAGTGTGATGGTTCGTCCTCATATTCAACCTCTGCATCAGAAATTGTTGTATGACATGATGGACACCAGTTTATCATTTTTTTTCCTTTATAAATTAATCCTTTATTATACAATTGGATAAATTGTTCTAAAACTGCTTCTGATAGTCCCTCGTCCATAGTAAATCTGTCTCTATCCCAGTCACATGAACATCCTAATCTTCTTTGTTGTTTTTTAATTGTTCCACCATATTCTTTAGTCCATGCCCATGCTCTTTCTAAGAATTGTTCTCTTGTAATATCAGCTTTTGTTAAGCCTTCTTCCTCTTTCATTTTTGCAACAACTTTTACTTCTGTTGCAATTGCTGCATGGTCTGAACCTGGAAGCCATAGTGTGTTGTATCCTTGCATTCTTTTAAATCTTATTAAGATATCTTGTATTGTATCATCTAATGCATGTCCCATGTGTAATTTTCCTGTTACATTTGGTGGTGGCATCATTATGCAGTAACTTTCTTTTGTTTTGTCCATACTTGGTTTGAAGTATCCTTTTTCTTCCCATTCTTGATATAGTTTTTCTTCAAAATCTTGTGGATTGTACTTGTCATTTAATTTCTTATCCATTTTAAATTTACCTCCTTATTATTTTAAAATTTAATTGAATATTTACATTCAAATTTTTTATCTTTTAGTAATTCAATAATATTTTCTTTATCTTTATAAATTTGTGTACTATCTATTCTATCAGCCGTATTCTGCCAAGGCTCAATGCATACAAATGGAGCACCTTTTTTTGACCATAATGCTAAATATGGAAATCCTGTAAAATCAAACTCCAATATTTTTTGATTTGTTTCATGATTTTGTAAAACTACTTTATTTGATTTTAAATTTTTCATAATTACTGCATCATTATCAAAAGTATCTTCTTTTAAATAAATTTTATTATCTTGTAAAATATTTTGTGCTTTTTCTGTATCTATTAAACCATTTTTCAATTTAAGAAACACTATTTTATCTTCATTTTCTGAAAATACAATTTCGTATTCACCATTACTATAATCACAATTAAATGCTGGATGCCCTCCTAATCCAAAATAAATTGTTTTGTCATCTATATTTTTTACTTTATAGGTTACTGTTAAAATCTCTCCTATTATTTCATATATAACATGTAATTCAAATTTATATGGATATTTTTTTAATGTTTCCTCATTATCTTTTAACATATAGTGATGCTCATTTTCTGTTTTTGATATCTCTTCAAAGTCCATATCTCTTGCAAATCCATGTTGTGACATTTCATATATTTTATCCTCTATTTGAGTTTGAGAATTTTTAAGTTGACCTACTATTGGAAATAGTATTGGTGCTTGTCTTTTCCAATATATATTGCCATTACTATCTAACACTTTTGCTCCTTGAAATAACATTTCTTTGCCATTATATTGTACACTTGTTAATTCTGCACCTGATTTTTTTGTTTGAATTTTTAGCATTTTGAACCTCCTTTTTATATTTTATGTGACACGATTCGAAATTTTTTAGGGATTGGGGGACGGGTCTTTAATCCCTTTTTTTTACAATGAAGAATTGAAATTTAAAAATCTCTCTTTTTGTACACAAAAACTCGCCAATATGCTATTGTTTAGCATAAGGGCGAGTTTATATCTCACGGTACCACCTTAATTATTATTCAAATTTATATTGTTAACATTTTGTGTCAATTACTTGATTTTAAATAATATCTCTTTTACTTTAACGCAGTATTACGGATAATCTTGAGTTTATTTTCGGATTATCAACTCCAAAGTTACTTTCCATTTATCTTTATTTTAGAAGTTTCCAGCCTTTGACTTCTATTCTCTTTAAATTAGTTTTAAATGTACTTCTCTTTTTCTTTGTTTTTATTTTGTATTTCATTTTTTATGCACTTATTATATATCTTTTTGTTATTTTTGTCTAGTGATTTTTTGAATTTATTACGGTTGCTTACAAAATATTGTTACAATTAACAACATATAAAATTATTGATAGCATTAATTTTATTAAAATAAAAAAAATCATAACTACCCATTTTGTAGGTAATTATGATTTTCCTTTCACTAAAGATCTGATAATGATATCATTTCACATTCTTTAGCAGATATATGTTTATTATATTTATTAGAAACTTTATATTCTCCATTTCTTTTTCTTGAAAAAATATAATACCGTGAAAAATCTTCGGAGTCTTTCCCTGCCAAATATATTGGTACTTCTTCTTCAGTTTTTAATTTTATTTCTAATAAATAAACATTTGATAAAAAAAAGCCCATATCTACTTCCATATCATCTAAACATATTTTTCTTAAGACTTTTATTTTATCTTTTTCTGCTACAGGAACGAATACATCATCCGGTATTATTTCCCGGCTTCTAAGTAATGCATACATGCATTTTTCAGTTTTGTTACTATTTCTAATGCAATATATATTTTTATTAATTTTTTTTAATGATATATTATCTAATAATATATCTTCTTGGTTCATTGATGCGGTTTGAAATAAAAATTTTATATTTTCATATTTTCCTTTATCTTCAAGATAATTAGGAATCACTAATTCTATTTCGTGATTTCCTATTTTTTTTATTTCACTGCATTCTTTCCGTAATATTGCATCATTAATAAAAAATTTCATTTTTTTACCTCCAATTGTAGATAATGTTTATATTATATTTTTTTGTTGCATGTATATTATATCATCAATCAACATAAAATGTCAATTTTTAATACCAATATGCTAATTTCAAAAAAGAATTTATTAATTTTGTTTGTTCCTCAAGATCTTCTTCTTTTGACACACCATATTTTTGTGCTCTTATATTTCTTGAATCCAATGTCCATAAAAATGCCTTTAATTTAGGAAATCTTTTAACATTATTTTTCATAAATTCCATTAAATCACATAATTTTTTATATAATTCACTTTGTTCATTTTGCTCTTTATTATATTTATCTATATCTACTAGTAATTCAAATGGTTTTGAAATTTGTAATCTATAATTATCTCCATCCATTGATTCTATAAAATTTTCATAGCTTTCACAAAAAATTCTATACATTGTATTTCTCCCTAAAAGTTTTTAATTTTTTTACAAATTCATTTTTTTTGCTATCAAATAAATCTTCTCTATTTAATACTTCTTCTATAACATTATTTAAAATTTTTTTATTACATTTTGGTATTATTTGATTTAAATCTTCAATATCTTTTTCTGCTAATCTTATTATTTTACTAACCGCTACATCTTCTTTTGATAAAATATAAACATTTATATATTTAAATTCTTCTAATTTTGTTGCTCTTTCTTTATAATTTGGTGAAAGAATTGTGCTTTGGTATTCCAGCATATCATAGTCTCTTAATAATACGAATACTTTTCCATATTTTGCAGGATAACCTAAATCAACAAAATCTATATCAAGTGTTGCCCTTGTTGTATATTCTCCAAGTATACATGCTCCACCACCAATTAGGTATATATCAAATGGTTCTAATTTGAATAATTTTGTAACTTCTTCCATTTCATGTAATATTTCTAATAAATTATCTTTAATCATAAAAGCTCCTCACTTTCTATTGATATTATACACTTTAAGTGTATTTTTATCAAGAATTTTTGACTTTTTAATATATTTCATGTTATAATAAATCATAAATATTTTTTTACTTAAAAACAATAATTTGTGTTAAGAGGAGGTTACTATATGCCATTAAGAAAAGAAAAATATGCGGATATGGAAAAATTTACTAAAACCAGAAAGAAACAACGGAATAGATATTATAGAAAAACCGCAATTTACCCACCAAGCTTCTGGACTTCTGAACAGGATGAAAAAGTATTAAAACATGATATTCCAGATTCAGAATTATCTGCAATAATACACCATTCTGTAAAAGCAATACAAACAAGACGGTGTAATCTAAAAAAGGCACTAAAAAATGAATAGTAATGCAAAAATCATAACAATCGTTTTATAGATTGTTATGATTTTTTATTCCAAATACTTCTTTAAAAACTTACCAGTATAACTTTGTTCATTCTTACAAATCTGTTCAGGTGTACCAACAGCGACAACCTGTCCGCCACCATCTCCACCTTCTGGACCCAAATCAATAATATGATCACAAGTTTTTATTAGGTCAAGATTATGTTCAATAACAATAATTGTATTTCCCGTATCAACTAATCTTTGTAAAATATCAACTAATCTATGAACATCAGCAATATGAAGACCTGTAGTTGGTTCATCCAAAATATATAAAGTTTTTCCTGTTGCTCTTTTTGAAAGTTCTGTTGCAAGTTTAACCCTTTGAGCCTCACCACCAGATAATGTTGTTGATGGCTGTCCTAGTTTGATATATCCTAGTCCTACATCATATAAAGTTTGAATTTTTTGTTTTATTTTTGGTATTTTATCAAAAAATTCTAATGCTTCTTCAACTGTCATATCAAGCACGTCCGCAATGTTTTTGCCTTTATATTTAACTTCTAGTGTTTCTCTATTATATCTCTTTCCTTTACACACTTCGCATGGTACATAGACATCTGGCAAAAAGTGCATTTCTATTTTGTGAACTCCGTCACCATTACAACTTTCGCATCTTCCACCTGCTACATTGAAACTAAATCTACCTTTTTCAAATCCACGCAATTTGGCTTCATTTGTTCCTGCAAAAATGTCTCTAATTAAATCAAATACTCCTGTATATGTTGCAGGATTTGAACGAGGTGTTCTTCCTATTGGTGATTGGTCTATATTTATTATTTTGTCTATATTTTCTAGTCCCTTAACCTCTTTGCATTTTCCTGGTTTTTCTGATGAACCGTTTAGTTCTTTTGCTATTGTTTTATATAGTACTTCATTTACAAGTGTTGATTTTCCTGAGCCTGAAACCCCTGTAACACATGTAAATACTCCTAATGGGAATTTTACACTTATATTTTTCAAGTTATTTTCTGTTGCATTTTTCACTTCAATAGCTTTTGATTTTACAACTTTTCTTCTTTTTTTAGGAACTTCTATTTTCTTTCTACCACTTAAATATTGTCCTGTAACAGAATCTTTTACTAATTTTACTTCTTCTGCTGTACCTTGTGCCATAACATTTCCGCCATGAACACCTGCACCTGGGCCAATATCAATAATTTGGTCTGCCGCATACATTGTGTCCTCGTCATGTTCTACAATTAATAAAGTATTTCCCAAATCTCTCAATTTTTTAAGTGTTGCAATTAATTTGTCATTATCTCTTTGGTGTAGTCCTATACTTGGTTCGTCCAAAATATACATAACACCTGTAAGTCCTGAACCTATTTGAGTTGCCAAACGAATACGTTGTGCTTCTCCTCCTGATAATGTTCCAGCACTTCTTGAAAGTGTTAAATATTCAAGCCCTACATCTATTAGAAATTGAAGTCTTTTATTGATTTCTTTTAAAATCATGTCTGCAATCATTGCTTCTTTTTCTGTTAATGTTAATGTACCTAAAAATTCTTTTAATGCCTTGATTGACATATCTGTAACTTCATTTATGTTTTTACCATTTATTTTGATACATAATATTTCTTTCTTTAAACGTGCTCCATTACAGGTATGGCAATGAGAGTTTGTCATATACATCTCATAAAATGCTCTCATTCCTTGTGATTTTGTTTCACTATGACGTCTGTCAAGTGTTGGCAAAACTCCCTCAAATGGTGCAGTAAACTTTCTTACACCGGCAGCAGATGAATATTCAAAGTCAATTTTTTCGTCACCTGTACCATATAAGATTTTTTCCATAAACCATCGTGGTAATTTCTTAATTGGAACTCCTTTTATTTCAACACCATAATGTTTTCCTATGCTTTCAAAATACATTTTGGCCATTGTATCGCCCTTTTTCATTGTACTTGAACCAAATGCTTTTATTCCATCATATAATGTTTTGTTTTTGTCTGGAACTATTAAATCTTCGTCCATTTTCATTAAATATCCTATACCCATACAAGTAGGACAAGCACCATATGGATTATTAAATGAAAACATTCTTGGTGTGATTTCTGGAAAACTGAAACCACAGTCAGGACATGCATAATTTGAACTGTATAAAACTGTTTTGTTTTCCTCTTTTGTTATAACATTTACTAACACCAAATTATCAGCATGTTTTAACGCAATTTCAACAGACTCTGTAAGTCTACTTCTTATTTCTGGTTTTACAACTAATCTGTCTACAACTAATTCAATTTCGTGTTTTTTATTTTTATCTAATTTTATTTCATCTGATAAATCATAAACTTCGCCGTCAATTCTTGCTCTTACAAATCCATCTTTTTGATATCCCTCTAATTGCTTTACAAATTCACCTTTTCTACTTCTTACAACTGGTGCTAAAATTTGAATTTTTGTACCTTCTTCAAGTTCCATAATATTGTCAACAATCTGGTCAATAGACTGTTTTTCAATTTTTTTGCCACAGTTTGGACAATATGGTACCCCTATATTTGCATATAATAGACGAATGTAATCATATATTTCTGTTACTGTTCCAACTGTTGAACGTGGATTTTTTGATGTTGTTTTTTGGTCTATTGATATAGCAGGTGATAGTCCTTCAATTGATTCAACATCTGGTTTTTCCATTATTCCCAAAAATTGTCTTGCATATGAAGATAAACTCTCAACATATCTTCTTTGTCCTTCTGCATATAATGTGTCAAATGCAAGTGAAGATTTACCAGAGCCTGAAAGTCCTGTTATTACTATCATTTTATCTCTTGGTATTTCTAAATTTATGTTTTTTAAGTTATGTTCTTTTGCGCCTTTTATTATTATTTTATCATTCATTTTTATTCCCCCATTTTTGATGTCCTCAAAAGGATATTTTTATTATACTATAATTTTAAAATAAAAACAAGAGTTTGGTAAAAGTTTTTATTGGCAATTTTTTAAAATCATGTTATAATATTTATGTAAAATATTTTAATAACTATTCTAATATCAGCAACGGAGGTATCATATGAACAGTGCAAATTATGCAACATATCAAAAAGAAAAAAAGAAAATGATGGAAAATTTTGCAAAAGGTCTATCGGCCTTTCCACTTGAAGTTTCAATTTCATATTTAAAACTTCAAAGGGACTGTCTTGATGACAAGCAGTATGAAGCATGTTGTAATATGATTGCATTTTTATCAAAACGTTCTGTAGATGATATAAAACATCTTGTTAAATCTGCAGAGTAGTCAAAAAGGATCCACAAAATGGGACTCCTTTATTTTGATTTTTCTGGTAATTTAGGAAAATCTTCAAAAATATTATTTTTTGCACTCTTAAGTAATTCACCAACTGCTTTCCAAATCATATCTTTGGTTTCGTTATCTATATTTTTATAAGAGGCCATCATAGTTCTGGCACTTGTAAACCAATTGTTTTTTATCTCTTTCATAGTTTGAGCATCAGTTGCATTTAAAATGTCAAAAACAACATCTATTACCTGCTCTCTTTTTTCAGGTTCAACATTTTCAAGCCATTCTTTAATTGTTTTATCAACAAATTCACTTCCATTTGTAACTTCCTCTAATGTAATAAATTTCGTGCCAAGCACCTGCCAACTGTACAAATCGTGTTGCATTATTCCCTTTTGAACACTTTCTACAACTGTATATTTTTCTCTATGGTTCATTAGTCTTCCTATAACAGATGACTGTGGAATATATGTATGAACCTTTTTTATCATTTCATGATATTCTGGTGTTTCTATTACATCATCACAAAATCCAGGTCCATCGTTGTTATACACATTGATTATTCTATCTTTTATTTCTTGGCTTACAAATGTTGCGGCATATACTGCTATATTTCCACCTTTTGAATGTCCACCTATTCTTATTTTTTTATCCGAATATTCTTTTGCTATCATTTCTAAATATTTTTTTGCTGATAATTGTGAAGCTATATGACTTTTAAAACTCATATTTAAATCTTCTTTCCATCCTACTATTGTATTGTCTGTTCCTCTATATGATATGAATATTGTGTCATCTGGCATTAATACTGTTATTGCTGCAAATTGTTTTTCTTGTTCTGGATCTATTTTATTGATGTATTTTGTTGCTAATAATTCTCCAAATCTTTTTGATTCACCTATTAACGGAAATAAATCTACATCATCTTTCCATAAAATTGGAAGTTTTGTTACGTCTTGCTTTTGAAATCTTTTGCTTAGTTCTTTTATTGTTACTATTTCATTTTCTTCTATTATTTTGTCAAATGGAAAGTATGAAAATCTTGATAATATTAGGTTGTCTATTTCGTTAAATTTTGATTGTTCTAATGTTATATCTCCTCTCCATTTTACATAATCGCATACATTTGCCATCTTGGGTTCCTCCCTTTAATCTGCTTTTAGGTATTTTTTTCTTTATTTTAATTTATTTTATTGAAAATGTAAAGATAAAATGGTAAAAAACCAGAATTAAGATTTTGTATGCAGTGAAAACTGCTACAAAATCTAATTTCTGCGATAACTTTCCTAGAATATAAAAAAAAGAGTAGCTCTTTTGCTACCTTTTGTTGACTTATGCAAGTCCATATTTCTTTTTGAATTTGTCTGCTCTTCCACCTACTGTTTCTTGTCTTAGGTTTCCTGTCCAGTATGGATGGCATTTTGAACATACGTCTACTTTTATATCTTTTTTTGTTGAACCAACTTCTAAAACGTTTCCACATGCACATGTGATTGTTGTTTGGTTGTATTCTGGATGTATTCCTTCTTTCATTTCTATTTCACCTCTTTTTCGTTTTTATAACATGACTGTTTTTTATAATAACATATTATCTAAAATTTTTCAAGTATTATTTTTGAGTATTTGTATTTTTTTCATTATATACATATTGTGCTGATTGTAGCATTTCTTTGTTTAATGATAATTTATGCACTAATTTATTCATAACATTGAAAACACATGCGATTATTAGTATTAACATTCCTATCTTTTTCCAATATTTTTTTAGCATAATTTTACTTCCTTTCAAAATAATACATTACTATTATACTGGTTTTTGAGTAAAATGTCAATGTTTTTTTAATTTTTTGTGTTGCTCGTTTTTTTATTGATTTTATACTTTGTTACAATTCACTGCTCATAAAATTATTTTTTTACTAATACTGCCCTAAAACCATCATGGTTCATGCCCCAACCTTCATGATGTCCAAATAGAAACATTCCATCATTAGATTTATCCATAAAATTACCTCCACGAACAAAAAAAGTATAATGAAGTGCCGGAAAGTGTGTAACATTACCAAACCATGCGCTATTTCCAATCCCACTTGTAGATGTTTCTGCTATTGCATCTCCATATATTTTTGCATTTGATAAATAGTTTTTCATCCTTGCTTCATCTAATTTTTGATTATCATTTTCTGCTATATTATAAACTGTTATATATCTACTACTTTTTCCTTCTTTTAGGTCTTCTTTTAATGATTGTCCAAATTTATTAAGATTCTCATTATCATTATTTATTATTGCTGCCGTTCTTTCCCAAGTTCCTCCTGATAAATCATATATTCCGTATATCGTTCCTGTATTACTTGCACTTTGTCCTTCTTTTTTTGTCCACCTATATGCATTATCTATTCCAGTTTCTGAGGCACCATCTTCTTTAGCTGCGTACCCTGTTACTGCAAATACAAAATTTGTCATATCATTTACATTAACATTGTTTATTCTTATGTTTTTCTCATTCAGTCCATATTTGCTTTGCCCTAAATAAGCCACTGCTCCCCATTCACTGTTCTTCATTAAGTGACTGTCTGTTATTTTTTCATTTAATTTATATATATTGTTTGATTCTGTTAATACTTTCGATATACTATATGCGTCTCCATGGCTTATGGAATTCATTGAATATTTTGCTCCTTGAAATGTTGGATATTTTATTGATGTTGTTTTTTTTCCGTATATTTTATCAATATAGTTTCTAGCTTCTAATCTCATTCCAGTTCCATCAACATTTATTTCACAGTAATCTTGTGTATAATTCACTGAACTTTCTTGTATCTTATCTTTATCTTTTTCTTTATCAAAATACCCTGCTTCAAACTTTGCTACCCAAATCCCTGTTAATTCTTTATTCCATCCTCCATTGGCATAATCGATGTTACTTTCATTTGTGAAAGCCGGATGTACTGTATACTTATCTGTTTTTGTTGAATCTGTTTCTATTACTTGATTTTTTTCTGTTTGTCTTTGAGCAGTCTGTATATTTCCGTTATCATCTATATAATTATCAGTTGTTCCAATTAAGAAAACAATGTCAAACTTTCCGCCTTTTGATTTATCGCTTGGGTCATTGTACACAACTTTATATGCATATCTTGGTATCCATACCCACATACTTCCATCTTCTGTTTGTGCATT
>ERZ791852.1020-NODE-1020-length-18548-cov-4.394960_pt1 | contig 18548 bp, 18 predicted proteins | sample MGYA00510287_ERZ791852 | MGnify/ENA primary metagenome ERZ791852 (study PRJEB30046, sample SAMN00715257) | human gut metagenome | study: EMG produced TPA metagenomics assembly of the A metagenome-wide association study of gut microbiota in type 2... | reverse complement strand
TAACGCTACGGATACTGCTAATACTAACCACAATAGTGAAAATAACACTAGCAGTAGCAGTGAAAGTTCAACAAATACTGTTAATGATAAAGGGTCAACGGTTGCCACACCAACTCCAGCACCAACTGAAGGGAATAACGCTTCAAGTTCTGAAGCACCTAGTGGCTCATCAACTTCAGCTGAATCTTCTTCAACAAGTTCAGAAACACCAAAAGTGTCTGATGGAACTTCTGGAACAGGTGTAAGTTTGCCAAGTAGCGAAGGAACAACATCTTCTGAGAAATCATCAACTTCTCCAGAACTGTCTGAAACTGCTACAAACACTCCTCATATTCTTGACGGAACCAATGGAACTGGTGTCTCTACGCCATCTGAACATAAATCAGACAATCGTACAGAAGTAGCTTCAACTTCAGCAGCAACTTCAAACAAGGTGGTTGAGTCTCCTAAAACTGAAGGAACTCCTAAAGTTAGCGACACGAATGTTCAAGAAGCACCTAAACCAGGAGACGTTTCTCCTTCAACAAAACAAGTTGTACTTAATGTGACTCCTAGTCAACCAGTCGTTACAAATACTGGTTATAAAGTTGTCTCAACAAACAATAGTGATCTTGTCGTACAAAACTTCGATGGTTCTGTAGCCTCAGTTCCAGCTTCACAGGCAGGAGGAGCAGTGAATGAGGATGGAACTGTCTCTGTTAAGACCGAGGCAGGAGAAATGGTAACACTTCCTGAAACAGGGGAAGCTGGAACAAAACTCGTTACCTTTGGATTCTTGATTTTGGCAGCACTTGGTCTTCAACGTACAGCTGTAAAACAAGATAAATGGTACTCAAACTAAGAAAGGTGATTATTTTAAATGTTTAAAGACTCAAATAACACGAAAGGACATGGCTCTATTCGTAAGAATAAGGTCTATGGAGCAGTAGGTGTACTTGCACTCGGTGCTGCAGCAATCGTTGGGGGCACTTCTCAAGCATCCGCAGATGAAGTAACTGAGGCTCCTGTAAATTCAGAACCAGTGGCGACCTCTCAAGCAAACGCAGACAGTCTTATGTCACAAGCTACAGCTGTTGCTTCTTCAGATGTCTCTACTCCAACAACCACAGCGACTGCAACAAATACTACTGATTCACAACCTACTGAAACAGTAGCAGAAGTAGCTACTACACAGCCAGTAAGTACTAATGATAATAATGCTTACACTGAAAAGGCTAATACATCTACTGAAGCTGAAAAGGTAACTATCGACAACACAGCTGTCACAGATGCAGTTGCTACTGCCAAAGACAGCGGTGTTAAGGTGACACAAGATGCTACGCAAGACAAGGGGACACCAACTACAAGTGAAGATCTCGCAACAAAGCAAGCTGAAATCAAGGCCGACCAAAATGAACAAGTAGCTACAATCAAACAAGCTACCCAGGACGCATCTGGACGCCAATCAGCCTATGATGCAGCTGACAAAGCTCACGACACACTTGAAACTCAAGTAGACAAAGCGGTTAAAGATAGTAATGGACTTATTAAAGCTGAAGCTACTGAAATCTCAAGTGGGGATGGTAAAAATGTAGGTGATTACAACACCTATACTGAACAGGTTAACAAGCAGATTGCTTCGAACAAAGAAACCATCGACAAATTTAACAAAGATTATGCTGCTATGAAGGATAATGCTAACGTTAATGTTGACGGACGAGTAACAACACAAAATGTTGACCAGTTGACTTATGGTAACTCTGTTCAAAATGGTAGTGTTAGTCCAGACGGGACCTTCTCATTCACGCACGATATGAATGACTCAGCTAATGATAGCTTGGGTGTTTTGGGTACAGGTACCCTTAATGGTAAGGTCAATTTCACGTCTGCAGCTAACGGAGACGGTTCGACAACCGTAACACTTAATAGTCTCGATTTGTGGAACTATGCTTATACAAGTAACCGTCCGAACACTGGTGTTAACCAAAATCTTAACTACCACGTTTATACTGATGGAGAAGAAATCTACTCAGTAAACCACGACGGTAACTCAAGCTTTGCAGAAGATATTAATCGTAGTATTGCACTTAACAAGTCCTATGTCTTGAAACCAGGCGAGACTACTGGTATTATCCCAATCCTTAACATTGATGATAACTGGATTATCAATACTCATGGTCAGTTGAGTCTTGATTTCACTAATCCAAACGTGGTTCCATCAGCTACAGTTAAAAAGGTTAGTGAGCCTGTTAAACCAGAAATTCCATCTGTAAGCTATCATGATTACAAGATGGACTACCAACCAACTGTTACTAAAACAGTTCTCAATAGCGACGGTGAAAATGTTAATGGTAAGATGATTCCAAAAAATGATGAACATACCTATGTTTTGAACAATGGAAACATCTTTGCTAATGCTAAAGTTGGCGACACTGTGACAACTCGTGATCCACTTGAATTCGGTGAAGTTCCAAATATCGAAGCCAACAAGACTGAAAATGAGGCTAAAGGTTGGAACGTTGATTATGATGAGGCTTCTAAGACCTACACATTTACCGCCAAATACGATGGTAAAGCTCTTGAAGCACCTACAATCAAGTTCGTAGCCTCAGATGACAACGGCTTCTATGATAATACTTATAAATCTGGTCGCAATGGGTATGAAACCTTCTCTAATACTGTCACTAACAAGACACCAACGGCACCTAAGCCACATAAGTCTGTTACAGATTCAAAAGGAAATGACATCGACGGTAAGACTACTGAAGATGATAAAGTAACCTTCCATTTGACGACTGACTACAGTCCATATAAAGACATGGCTGCATCTAAACAAGCACTTAAATTTGCACTCCTTGATGATGTGCAAGATGGTGCCTTCACTGTAGATGAAGATGCTATTACTATTGTCGATAGCAAAAACAACGATGTCAAAGAACTCTTTGATATGTATCACGTACTTTCGGATGAAGGACGTACTGATGCCATCAACAAGATCCTAAATGAATCTGGTCTTAACCCAACTGGTGAATTCTATCTCTGGGTAGCCAAAAATCCAGTTGATTATTACCAAGACTACATTCTAAAAAACAATAATGTAACAGTTAATCTCCCTGCTACATTGCAAGTCCCTGCAGGTACTACTGTAGAAAATGATTTCTATCAGATTGATTTTGGTAATACTTATAAATCAAATCTTGTTTCATTCGATACACCACCAGCAGCACCAGTAGGAGAGTCTGGCGGACCTACCTCTACCCCAGTAACTCCAGTAGAAGAAGTGCCTGTCCAACAACAAGCTATTAAAGTTCTTCCTAATACTGGTGAAAAATCAACTTCAGCTATTGCTACTGCAGGTGCAGTTATTTTGACTACTGCACTTGGCATGCTTGGTTTCTCTAAACGTAGTAAAGAGTACTAAGATAGCACCCACTTCTTAAAAATCCTTTTCCCTATTCTAAATTCATAATTCCCTAAAAACACAGCTCAAAAGAGTTGTGTTTTTTTAGGAGGTGTCACTGGGTTACAAATAGATATTTGTTTTCCTATAATTAGGGAGTACTTTAAAACGAACTAGGAGGGAAGTTGTTGCTTATATGAGGACTGATAATTTATATAATTATGGACTGATAAAATCAAGACCATATAAGTAGAAAGAAGGTGTCTTTTTGAAAAATAATAAATTAATGTTCATGTTACTGATGAAATGGTTTGCTGAAAGTATTTATTTTCTTGAAATCATATTTATAACAGCCACTTCAGTTCTGTTATTAGCAAACAATATTCTCAATGTTTCAACAAAGACGATTCATATTATCGCCCTGGTATTACTGGTAGTTTATGTATGTATTGGTTTGTTATTAGCTAATCGAAAAAATAAATTTACGATGTCAGTTAATTACTTTAAATTGATAGGAGCATTGGCATATATCGTACTTATCACCACTCTAAAAGGTATTGTGTTTGATATTCTAACACACCCTCTAGTTACACTGGGGATTGCACTTCCTTATGTTGTAGCTATTGCCTTAAGAAACTTCAGCAAAGGTCAAATCAATAAAATCATTTTTGACGATAGACACAATGCAAATATCAGAGGACGATTTGACACCGTAGACAATATCAAAGAGTCGATGCGTTCATCTATTGCTAGTAGTATTTCTCATGAATTTAAAGGTCTTACGGAAATCAGAGATGAAAAGTTTAGACAAGATACAGAAGGAAATGTAGCTGGTATGTTCAAAGTGTTACTGAAATCTGGCTTTTGGGGGCTTAAACACATCCCATTGACTAAAGTAACACTGACATTTAACTTAGAATAAGAGGTAATCACAATGAAGAAAAATATTTTAACAACGGAACAAGCAAGTTTTTTGAAGCAGTACAATTTCTCTCTATACCAAGAACGTTTTGAGGTATTATGTAAAGCTCAAAAAGCTGAAAAGGACGGGCATCTAAATTTTGCCTCGGACGATGAATATAAAACATTTATTGATGCTGTAATGACTGGAGAATGGTCTGAAGAACTCTTTATGATCAACCTATCAAATCCTATTGGATGCGAACACTTCCTTGCAGCACGAGAAGATGGCAATGGCGGACTAATTTGGGATGTCGTCGATTATAGTGAGGGAGACCGCTTCACTAAAGAACAAATCCAGACGATTGTTCCAGAGGCATATCGATATAGTGCCTTTATGGTCTCTGAGATTGCTGCAGAAAAAGACTGGGGTCCAGAAGCTCAACACCAACGACTTGAACAAGCTAAAAAGCAAGCCCAAGAACATGAAAAGCCTATCGAGAACTTTCCAAAACCTCGTGTAATCACAGATGAAGAAAGACATGATGAACTTACACAAAGTTCTATCAGAACAGTAGCAGCAACCTTGAGAACTGTACAATAATCATAGGACTAGCTAAGGATAGCATATAGTGATGCTATCCTTTTTGTATTGAATCATATACCACGCGCAACACTTCACAACTCGTCAGCAATCTCTCAGAAAAAATTTTTTAAATCTATTGACAGAAACAAAAAAGCATGGTACATTACTACTTGCAGCTAGATTTCAACTACATTTAAGTATTGTGACTAGAATATACAATAGGAGGTTCTATCATGTCAAATACAGAAAAATATGAAAACGGATTGGGTCTTGTATACAAATTTGGTGAGAGATTTGATGGAGAACTTAGCGCTAGAGAAGGAATAAATATTTATGCCCTTCACGCCAAGGAACACGATGGGAAAGTCCTTTTAACAATGAAGAGAGGACCAGAAAAAAAGAAGAGACACGTGATAAAAAAAATCATTCTTACTGTAAAAGACGGTAGTTATGCAATAATTGCAGATGTAGAAGATATAAGCAAGGGAACAAAAAGACCAATCCCCAATGGCTATACCGTTCCGTCAATCTGGGAAAAAGAGCCGGAAAACATGCACTGGTTCGCACTCTATAATGTAGAGCGCATTAAAATAGAGCCGGGCACATATACTTGCGCAACTACAGGCAACGATGTATTGCAAAGTATCTCTGGGACCAATTATATGGTATACGTAACACTCTAAGAATGAATAACACAGTTATTTCATACGAACTAATAAATTTCTTTAATTCCTCTTTTTACCCCTTTTAAAATGAATTAGAATACTACTGAAAAACGCCAATTACATAGTTATTGGTGTTTTTTTACTCTCAAAGACTATTGGCAACGTTGTAACACTTGAAAACCTCACTAAAATAGTCTATACTTTTGTTAGTTTATATACTAACAAAAGAGGTGACACATGGGATATTTTGATTACACTAGGGAACCTCGCAGTGATATTGCCTTTATTGATATGAAGTCTTTTTATGCTAGCGTCGAATGTGTTGAGAGAGGACTACATCCTTTAAAGACTTCTTTATGTGTTATGAGTAGAGCTGATAACTCTGCAGGTCTTATCCTTGCTTCTTCACCGATATTTAAGAAAGTGTTTGGAAAATCAAATGTTGGAAGAGCATACGACCTCCCTTTTGATGTTCAAACAAGAAGGTTCTCGTATTACAATGCCAAGAGACAAGGACTGAGAACAGATCCAGAATACGTGCGATTCATTGAAGATTGGGCAAAAGTAACTTTCATCGTTCCTCCCAGAATGGACGAATATATCTCAGTTAATATGGAAATCCAAGGCATTTTTCAGAACTATGGTAGTCCTAACGATATTTACCCTTATTCTATAGACGAGGGTTTTATCGACCTGTCTAGTTCTCTTAATTACTTCGTTCCAGATAAGCAGTTATCTCGAAAGCAAAAACTCGACCTTATTTCTGCGAGGATCCAGAGAGACATCTGGAGACAAACTGGCATCTATTCAACCGTTGGTATGTCAAACGCTAACCCCTTACTTGCTAAACTAGCCCTTGATTATGAAGCAAAGAAAACACCAACCATGAGAGCTAATTGGTCTTATGAGGACGTGGAGCAGAAGGTATGGTCTATTCCAAACATGACAGATTTCTGGGGTATCGGTAATAGAATGGAGAAACGCTTCAACACGTTAGGTATCTACTCAATCAAAGACTTGGCAAATGCTAACCCAGATATCTTGAAGAAAGAGCTAGGAGTAGCTGGTCTTCGATTATGGTTTCATGCTAATGGTATTGATGAAAGTAACGTTCATAAACCCTATAAACCAAAATCAAAAGGTCTAGGCAACTCCCAGGTTCTTCCTAGAGACTATTTTAGACAACGAGATATTGAAATTGTCCTTAGAGAGATGGCCGAGCAAGTTGCTATCCGACTGAGAAAGATAGGCAAGAAAGCGACTGTTGTTTCAATACACCTTGGCTACTCTAAGCATGAGAACAAGCGTTCTATCAATACCCAAATGAAAATTGAACCAACGAATAACACCGGCATGCTGACAAACTATGTCCTGAAGTTATTCCATAATAAATACACTTCAGGAGCAATCCGAAGTGTAGCGGTTAATTATTCTGGGTTTGTAGATGAATCTTTTGGTTTAATCTCACTGTTCGATGATGTCGAACAAATCGAAAAAGAAGAAAGGCTCCAGACAGCAATAGATTCTATCAGAGACCAATTCGGTTTTACCTCTCTGCTAAAAGCTAATGCACTTGATAGTGCATCGAGGAGTATTGCCAGAAGTAATCTCATCGGAGGACATTCAGCTGGAGGATTGGATGGTTTAAAATGATTGATCGTTCCTATTTACCATTTCAAGCAGCAAGAGAATATCAGGACCCTGGGATGCAGAAGTGGATGGGGTTCTTTCTGTCCGAGCATACCTCATCATTACATGCTGCTAAAAATCGTGTTGACTTCTCAACAGACTTAAGTAAGCCTCAGAAACTCTTATTACTTTCTCAACTCTATGCCAACCAACTTAAAGGGCAGTTCACTATCAAACATCGTGATAGGAAAGTTACTTTATTTGGCGAAGTGAGAGAACTGTCTCGTAAGGAAATATCAATAAAGACTAGTGAAGGATATAGATTGGTTCAACTCGACAATATTCTTCAAATTCAGCTTTGGGAAAATCACATACACTAAAAAAGCAGCAACCTATATTATGTGGTTGTTGCTTTTTAACTATGAACAATAATCTATTCGTTTTTCTCCATTTCAGCTAAAGCAGATAAGACACCATCCTCATAGCCTTCTTCACGACCTTCTTTAAAGCCTTCATCGTGGCCTTTAATACATCCAGCATTATAACCTTCTTCATAGCCTTGAGTATAGCCTTCTAAGTATTTGTTATTTTCTGGCATTGTTCTTTCTCCTTTGTTTTTGTTAAGTACAGTATACAGAATTGTATTTTAGCTGTCTACTATTAGTTTATACCATTTGGCTCTAGACTCTAAAAAGGAGCATTATCACCTTGATATTGTTTCGTTTCAAATAGTTTGACTAAAATCAACCGTAATGAGGTTATCATCTTTATCAATAATAACATCAGGATCTTTATCTGCTTCATTCAATAGGTTTTCAGCATATTCCTTTGCTTTAGTTTGCTTGGTAGTTTCTATTTCCTTATTGTTTTTAAATCTGTTCCATAAAACTTTAGCTAATATACCTACAGTACAGATGCCACCACCAATGATAGCACACTTTTTCACGGCATCTTTTTGACCATCTTTGTAAACTTTCTCAATTAGTTTTTCTGGACCACCACAATTACTCGCTATCTTTGTTAATGCTGCATATTCCCATTCCTTATTGTTTTCATTGATCTCTTTTTTAATTTCATTCATTGTATAATTCTCCTTCATCTTTATTAAGTATAGTATAAAGGAAATTATTTATGTTGTCGTTCACAGTTTGTGAAATTTTTTTACAGTTTCTAGGAAGTGTATAGCATATGGGTTATTAATCCTAGCTAAGTCATAAATTAATTTATAACCAATCAATTGATTAGTTGCAAAGTCCTCATCATTATCGACTAAGTCACAAATATACCTTAAAACAAAAAAGTAATCAGCAACCTTACTGTATTTTTGAGTTTCCTTTAGTAATTCAATATTAGGTAAGAAAAACTCATTAATTGCTTTCTTAAATTGAGGTGTTTTTATCTCATTATCATTGATGTTGGGTAAAACAACATCCGTAATCAGACCTTTTATATCCTTCTTATTTTTATTTTTTTTCGATTTAAAATCTTTCATTTGGTTACTAAATTTATCACTAAAAGTAGAAGAATAACGTAGAAGCTTGAGGCTCATGACATTTACTAGAGTCACTAAAAATGCATCACTATTTTCTTTATATTCAGTTAATGCCTTTCCGTAAGTATCTGCAATAAGATCAACATCAACTGTTTCTTTTTCTTCAAGAGAACCAAAAAGTAATTTTTCATGTTCCTTATAAGCTTTGAGATATTCTGGACAGTAGGTGTCATCTAATTCATATATAGGAAAAATTTTTATCATTTCCTGCAAAATTCTATCCGGATTGTTTATAAAGGCTACTAAATCAAGAGAATTAGAAGAAAAATCTACTGACAATAAAGAATCTACTGTAACCCCATAGCGCTTAGCAATACTCTTGAGTATCTCATCATCATTTGGTTTTCGAGTACCACTCTCATACTGGGAAATTGTACTGTTTCCCACGTGTAATGCTTCTGCCAAACTTTCCTGTGTTTCTCCGAAAGACGATCTTAATAATTTTAAATTACTTGCAAAATAGTCCATAATCTAAATCTCCATTTTCTTCCTATTAGAATTTCTACAATACAATATGCATCGTGTATAGCAATGTTAAAGTGACAATAAACTACAAGTCACTCAGTGCTTCCTTAGTCGTCTCTGCAGCTACGTGTGCATAAACTTCTACCATTGCAGTCCCCTTGTGTCCCAATTGTTGAGAGACTAGGAGGCTGTCTTTTGTTTGCTCATAGAGACGTGTCGCAAGTGTGTGTCGCAGTTTGTGAGGAGTAGTAGGCTTACCATAGGCCGTAGATAATTTCTTCACCAAAAGCTCTACTGAACGTGTGCCAAGTCTTGCAGGCACTTTATTCTGAGTCGTTAAGAAGAATGCTTTATCTGAATCACTTGCCAAGTAGACAGATATTTACAATGTCTCCCCTTCCACCTTTTTGAATGGGAGACAACGAAAAATAAGAAGACCTCGAAAGAGCTAAGAACTAGTTTATCAACTTTAAGGTCTGCTCAATAAAGTTATATGTCCTAACACTTCTTTTTCCAAAAAAACTGTTAGGCAAGGGCTAACCATTGTTCGAGGAAGCTATGACACTTACCAAATTAACAATCTCATCAAGTATTTCAGAAAAAGAAATCCCTTTTGTGTAACTATATTTATTTGAATAGTTTTGCCATTGTTGTTGTTGAATAGGGTCAGTTTTGAAAGATTCCATAAGTTGAACGATTTCATTATAGTCAAGTTCTGTTTCACGATAAGAGAAGGTTCTTTGACAAGCAACATTTAATTGTCTAAAATCAATGTCGTTTTTCTTCAACTTAGAAAGGATATAGACATCGTAGAAATCTTTGCTGCGGCTATTCAAAAAGTTTCTTGAGTAAATAGTTTGTAACTTTTCAGCCAAGATGGTTTCAATTGTGTAAGCTATGATTGAAAAGCTTTCATCGTTAAAAATGGCTTTATAAGCATAGGTTACAGGGTGAGGTGTGACAATATCACCGGTCGCAATATCTAAATGAATAATTTGTTTAATATTTTCCAGTTGACATAATATGGTTGCTCTATAACCGCCATAATTATCACTTTCTTTTATAGATGATATAGATTTAATAGAAAATTGAATATCATCTTTCGATTCGGTTAAAATTACTTCTAGTTGCTGTTGAACATTTTCTTCAGATAAAGTCTGCTTATGAAATAAAAAGTCAATATCTACCGTACTACGGGACTCAACACCTATGACATTCGAAAGTAAAAACCCACCCTTAAAAATATAGTGATCTGCATAAGAACTTTGACTTAGTTTTTTCAAAATAATTTCGAGAAAATAATAGGTCATTACTGAATTAAAAGTTAACCCTGTTTGTTTTGAAATTTTATGACAGAGAGCTGTTAACTTTGCTTTGTTCATAATAGCACCTCCAAGGTTCGTTTAACTTCATCCGATATATTCAATTTTTGAGCATATTCATAGAGATTTACAAGATTTTTTTTAGGGAAGCTACTATACGTTTGAAGTGTTTTAACAAAGAGCTCGGTATCAATCTTATCTCTATTACGGATAAAATCACACAAAACACGTTCAAAATCATAAATATTAACAGTGTTTCCCATAGAAGTTTTTACACTAGTGATACCAAGGTTGAAATTCTCCTTTGAAACACTGTGAATATTGATATTTAAGGGTGCATTCCTAAAACGGTATCCCTTGGGAACTGTTACTTCAAAATATTGTGGAATTTCATCTGTAAGTCCCTGTAAATAAAGGGAAGAGATGTATGAAAAGACAGTTCTAGGATAACGATATTGAAAGAAATAGTATTCATCAAAGTCTCCATTAGCAGATAAATAGATCCCTTTTGCAATCCTAAAAATAACTCCCTCGTTCTCTAGTCTTGATAGATATATGGTAGGAATACCAATTTTTTTACAATCCTTGTAGGTAATCATGCCATTGTTCCTATCTAGATAGTCAAGTAACAGTTCTTTTTTTGACATGCCTGTCCTCCTTTTTGTTGCTTTTGTACTACCATTTTAGCAATTCGGAAGTACAAAAGCAACATTTTAAATGGTATCCAACATCATTTATTATTCTCTTACTATAAATGATGCCAAATATCTAACATTTCATTTTCTGAATGGGAAAAGCTACCGTACTTTTTGTACGGTAGCTTCTAAAACCATGAACCATGATATCGTCTCCACATAAGAGAATAATACACATAGGCAATCAGACAAATAATGTACATATACCCCGCTATAATGTATATCCGGTATCTTTAAAAATTGGTGTGATAATAGTCCTACATCACAAATCACTCAAGGCTTCCTTAGTTGTCTCTGCAGCTACGTGTGCATAAACTTCTACCATTGCAGTTCCTTTGTGTCCTAATTGTTGGGAGACTAAGAGACTGTCTTTTGTTTGCTCATAAAGACGTGTCGCAAGTGTGTGTCGTAATTTGTGAGGAGTAGTAGGTTTACCATAAGCAGTAGATAACTTCTTCACTAATAGCTCGACAGAACGTGTTCCAAGCCTTGCAGGCACTTTATTTTGAGTCGTTAAGAAGAATGCTTTATCTGAATCGCTTGCTGCGTAGCGTCCCTTCCTAATTTCTAAATAACGCTCAATATAAGGGATACCAAATGGAGCGATATTTACAACGTCCTTTTTCCCACCTTTTCGGATAACTGTAATCGTCCTTGTGGCCAGATTGACATCTTGCATATCTAGGTTGACTAATTCAGATAAACGGACTCCAGTTGAGAGTAGAAGTGCTACGACAGCAAGGTCACGCTCTTTATTTTTGAAAAACGATACCTGGGCACGTTTTGAGATTTTCTTTTCATGCTCATTGTCAATATAATCTAGGAAAGACTGTGTATCGTTTAGAAAGAGTTTTTCTTTCATGTTATCTGCACGACTAGCCAAGGTATCTTTAGGCTTCTTGATTTTCACCTTAACCATGACATTTCGGTAGAAATAAGGCTCACCCTCAGCATCCTCAGTTTCTTGAGTAAGATACTTAAATAAACTAGAGAGAGCATCTTTAGTCCGAATAATGCTGACTTCAGAAATTGAACGACGCTCAGTATTTTCACGAAGGTAAACAAAGTAGCCTTCGATAACAGACTTTGGTAAATGGGCCAGCTCATCAATATGAACATCGGCAATCGTATCATAGTCTGCATAACGTACAGTTTTACCTAGTTCCTCATGATCGCTAATCAACCATTCAAAAAATCGTCTATATTCCTTTAAGTACTCATATAGCGTCTTGTAGCTATATGGAATAACGAGCTTTGCTTGATAATATTCCTTAACATACCAAGGCATAATCTCGAGCAACTCGTTTATATTTTTCATAAGTGTTTCTTGTTTCATATTAGCCTCAAATCTAACAATTTTCTTGTTAGTAGTAGTTTATCATAACTAATATGTGTGTTCAACAAATAACTGTTTTCCGAATAGATGTATGGTTCCCTATGTGAATAGGAAATATTATCGCTGGGACGTATGATATCACTGAATCTGTAAAAGCATTAATTTTTGATAAATTGCAAGATTAAGTGCAACAGTTATTAGAACTCGTCCCCTAGAACTTCACAAGGAGTCCTGTAAGCTAAGTATTTTCGTGGTCGGTGATTGATATCATATATAAAGCCTTTTTCAAAGCATCCTCAGAGATAGTGGCTAAATCTGTTTTCTTTGAGAAATATTCTCTTAGTAAGCCAATTGGTTTTTCATTGCTTCCTCAGGGTAAAACCAAAAAAGAGGAAAAGACACCCTTTTCCTCTTAAAAAGACAAACACTCAAAATAGCATTTGTCTACTTTATAAATTAACTAGCTCATTTGCTTGTTTTCTGATTTATAAATATTACTTATCAATGCTTAGTTTTTTGAGGTTTACAAACACACAATAACACAGAAGAATAAACAGAGCAAAAACAGCAAGACTTCTGAAAACTAAAACAAGATGACTACTTAAAAAGGCAAAACTTCCTATTACTAAAACAGCAATTCCTGAAAATACAGAATGTAAGGTCTCCGAGTAAATATATAGTTTCTGTAATTCTTTCATGTTAAGTGACAACTGAAAATAATTGGTTTCGATTATCCCCATCATTGTCTGACCTATCGCTAGAAAAACATAACTCATTAGTACTGTATAAATGTTCGAAGATGTACTAAATAAAAGTAGATATAAAACATAAAATGAAAGACCCAAGGCGAAAGCTTTTATATGAGAACTTATTTGTTTCACGAAGCTAAGAAGGAAGCTAATTACTAAGAATGAAACTGCTAAAAATGATAAGGAAAAGGAATACATAGAATCACTAATACCGAGATACTTTGTTAAATAAACAACTTCATAAGTATCATAAACAACTCCAATTGATCCCACAATAACTCCAGATAATAGAACTAATGCAATTTTCTTGGATCTCAGAAGGTTAAATAATGTAATGTCTAAACTTTGCTTTTTTCTTTCTTCTTTTAAATTTAAAGTCGAAATATTTGGTAAAAATAAAAGACTAGTAGCTCCCACTATCAAAAGAAAAGCATAAACTGCAAACAACAAAAAGTGACTTTTATTAATCAATAAACCAACAAACAACGGTGCTAAAAAATAAGATACAGAACCAATGCTTGTATACCTAGCGTTAAACTTAATCAATGAATCCTTGTCTATAATAATTGGTACACAACTATATAATAAACTGGAAAACAATACATTGACAACCTCAATTATGAATACAACTAATAGGACAATTATATGGTTTAATCCAAAACCTAGTAAGAAAAGTAAGATTGCCTTTGTAATTTCTAACAGAATAAGCAGGTATTTTCTGCTCAGTTTACTATTTGAGATATTAATCCTATTTGTAACTATTGCAGCTAAACACTTTACCACCCAAAAATACATAACTAATTGCACAGAAATTCTAGACAATAGAATGTTGATCAAGATAGTATAACCATACTCTGAGATTAACGATGAGAAACGATTAAAATAAATACTCAATGCTGCATATTTTTTTATTTTCAATATTTCCTATATCCTCCTTAATTTTGATTTAACAAATTGAATAATCTGGTAAAAAATGTGAGCATTATCACTTCCAACCATAGGATTGTACTCAACTATATCACAAAAATATACCTTATCAGAACAAAAAATTTTGGAAATTATTCCAAGAAAATCGTTCATTTGAAATCCACCAATAATAGGATATGATACTGAATCAAAAACAGATGGATCCAAAACATCAATGTCAATTGATAAGTAAATATCTTTTGACTCATCAATATAACTATCTAACTTTTTCAAAACTCTACTCTTATTTAACCAATACTCCTCCATTGAGAGGATGATTATTTTATTATCAAATGAACTAGGAATCTCAAAATTCCTTTCCCCGATGATAATTATTTTTTCAAAAATATCGGTTAAAAAGCTTAAAAAATTCCAATTTTTTACAACACTTTCAAAGTCTTTGAAGTAGTCTAAATGAGCATCTAAAACAATTAAATATGCTCCCTCTCGAACAGTGGCCTTTGCTAATAAATAAGTAACTGAATGATCTCCTCCTAAAGCAATCTGAACTTTAGATTCGGCAATAGTTCGACTTAGACTTTCTAAATCAATAGAAAATAAATCTTGGTTACCTAAATTAATTGTAATTATATCAGAATCTTTCCTATCATATAACATCGCTTCTTGATAATATTTTGTGGGAGCAAATCTCGCTCCTGGAATTCTACTTCCACCATCATAAATAATAGATAATATTTTCATAAACTCATTGACTTTGGCTTAATCCCAGTTAAATTATATGCTAACTTGCACTCCTGTATATCGGGACTCCCAATAGAACCTCCGAAAAACTGAGCTCTACTTCTACACCCACCTTGACAAACATAATTTGCAGGGCATTCATTATAATACTTACATCTTACATTTCGAATATGATTGAAAAACTTCGAATTAATCCAAATATCATTTAAAGTCTTTTCATTAATGTTACCTCCACAAAATTTAGTGGAAGATAATGTCGGACAAAATCCAACATCACCTGACGAATTTATAAACACATAAGAATTGCCAGCACCACAATAAAATGATTCAAATGTGGATTCGGATATATTATTACAATTTGCTTGAATATTGGGAATACACAAGATAGCATTATTAAATTCTTCATCACTAATTGATAGTTGATTATTCCTTTCAAAAGGTAAAAACCTATCAAAAGCATATTTTACATCTAATCGATCAAACAACTCTAAAAAATACTTCACTCCACTAATATTCTTGTTATTCAAAACAACATTAACAGTAACAGGTACTCCTAAACTCCTAAAATATTCAATATTCTTAATTGTTCTCTTAAATGTACCTCTTCCTCTAATTGAATCATGTATTGTTTCATTCCAACCATCTAAACTAACTTTTAGTCTTATACCATCATATCTTTGAATCAATATTTTAAAATCTTCAGGAATATAGACAGCATTTGTAAAAATTGTTGTACACATTCCCTCCTTTAATACTTCCTCAATAATTTCACTTAATCCTTGTAATAATAATGGTTCGCCTCCAGTGAAATCAACATCCATTACTCCCAGCTGCTTAGCTTCATATACTATACTTGAAATTTTCTTCCTATCGAGCTCCTTTGAATAATCAGGTAAATAACAATGCATACATCTTAGGTTACATTTGTTCGTAACCTCAATCTGTATCACTTTTAATGGTATTTTCGTTGAAAATTCAACAATTTTAGTGTTGGTACTAGAGAGTGATATTTCATTGTTATTTAGAAAATCTATAACATTTTTTATTACCTGACTCTTTGAGTCAGAAAACTTTTTCAATGAAAATTGGTACATAAATTTTAAAGCTAAAAATGTAGCTAAATTTAATGAAAATAGTTTATTATTCCTATTATTCCTAAGTATTCCTTGCTTATTGTACCAATTAAAAAAAATCGAGTAAACATTGCTCGTCATATTAATTCCCTGCAATCTTCCAAAAATATTAATATAAAAACCAAAGGATTAGAGATAGACTCTAATCCTACAATCAGTTCTATTAGACACGCGGTGGGCAACGACCTTTGAGTACATCAATCAACTCTGTAGCAACAGAAGGTTTAATTTCCATAATGTCAATAGATAGACCGCTAGAAACAACTTCTTCTTCTGCTAATTCAATTTGTGCAATAGCATCACTAACTTGCATCGTAATATCCTCCATTATTTATTTAAGAATCAATAAGTACCCATAACAAATCATAGAAATCATTCTTTATCTATAAAATTTAGCTGAAAATGCTTTGAAATTGTCTTATTAAACTGATTTGCAATAATAAAGTATATGTTATCTGTTCGTATATATGATATTTTTTTATAAACATCTTCACAAACTCTCTTGTAAAGATTCCAAAATTGATTTGCTTGTGAACTTGTATAAGATAAGGGTATACTTCCCCATCTAAAATCTAAATAATATATATACCATTTTTCATATTCTTTAAACTCTGTAGTGCTATCGACAGTCTTTGTTCGATAATACTCTGATAAAGTGTTTTTAAAATCATTTTGATATTCAATCTCATATTTCAGCCTTTCCTCTGAAACATGCAAAGACGGACTAAAAACTGGAACCCCAGTTTTAATATATCGTAAAACTACATCTTCTATATCCTTGTACCTCTGCCCCTCACCAAGGTTCAGTTGAAATGTCGGACAAGGAGTAAAAGAAACAACATAGAAGTTCTGAATTTTCTTAATATGAAAAGGATATAATTCACAAGTTAATGGCTTGTTCAAGCCTAAATCATTTATCGTACAACCCAATTCAGAATGAAACCAGCACTTTTTACCACAACTCAATAATGAAACACTATCATCACTAACAATAAAATCTTTAAGATACGTGCGTTTTAGAAAACTTGCTGTCTTTGTATCAAGTAATAAAGAATTATTCACATGACAACAAGAACCTCTACACTTTTCACAATTATAAGAGATAATATCATCTAGAAACGTATAATGAATGATATCTTCTGAAATCTGTTCAGGAAATTTAATAATTCTCATATCAATAATATATCATTTAATTTTGACACTGATAATTTATATCATATACACAAATCCAACTACATTTTTAACACTCCAGATAAATGATTTTCAAATTTTATAGCTAAATTCTCACTATTAGCCAGCTTCATTGCAGCAATGCACTTCTTCATTTCTAGAATAGCTTTATTACTCCTATTCTTCTTTAATTCATATAAATTTTTTGAATAATGAAACACTAATTTCTCGTAAATCTCAGTTTCCGTAAAACAACTATGATTTAACTGTTTTTCAAAATACAACGCATCAATATATTCATCTCTCTCAATACTTATGATATAACAATTTAATAGCATTGTTGAGTGTAACCTTCGGTAGTTTGGTAAATCCTTGTAAAATTCTGAACGTTTACACATTTCTCTTGATAAAAGCATCATTGTTTGATGATTCAATACATCTACAGTATTCGCAAATAACAGTAGTTCGTAACAACCCCAATATTCTACAGAGAATAGGTAGTCTGATAAATATTGGATATCAGATTCATCATAGTAACTTTTGTCTGATAAGTCCTGTAAACGAATTTTTATTAAAATAGTATTTAGAGTATAAAAAGTCTCACGCTTTTCGATTTTTTCTACTTGAGAGATTAATAACTTTTCCATACCTGACACGTTCCTTGCTGAAACAAATAGACTAATCTTTTCTAAGATTTCATTAAACTCATCTCTCTGAAAGTCGTTTGCTGCATACATAAACTCATCAATAGGCATATTTATTGCATTTAAAGCTAACATAAACTTACTAATTGTCAAATCTGTATTTTCACGTTCAAAGCGGGAAATATGAGATACTGATACGCCTAACTTTGCGATATCTTTTAAGACTAATCCCCTAGACTCTCTAAATTTCTTAAATAATTTTCCATAATTTTTCATAAAAAGCACCTCTTTTGCATATACGAGAATTTCCCAGATAAACTTAAAAGTATTATATCATATAGTGAGATAGGAGGTTAATTTCTATGAATAAAGAAAGTTTTTTTGCAATCTTACTTCTAATTTTTGAAAGCATTATTGTAATTGCTGTTGGCTAAACAAATAGAAAAAAGACACCACAAAAGTTAGACTTTCGATGTCTAACTTTTATGGTGCAGTTGAAGGTGGCTCTATAATTTCTGTAGTGGGTAAAACCACTGTAGAGATTATAGAGCTTTTTGAGTGTACACAAAAAGTCCCATAAGAACTATAATGAAAAGCGACGAAACTACCATTAGGAAGAACTTATGAGACTTATTAAGAATACCACAGAATTAAT
>ERZ791852.1010-NODE-1010-length-18645-cov-4.414793_pt1 | contig 18645 bp, 16 predicted proteins | sample MGYA00510287_ERZ791852 | MGnify/ENA primary metagenome ERZ791852 (study PRJEB30046, sample SAMN00715257) | human gut metagenome | study: EMG produced TPA metagenomics assembly of the A metagenome-wide association study of gut microbiota in type 2... | reverse complement strand
AACCCTGCACACCCTGATTAAGAGTCAGGTGCTCTACCAAATGAGCTAGAAGCGCAAACATCTGTGTGAATATCTGTGTCACACGGACAAATGATATTATACACAGGGTTTTACAAAAATGCAAGTACTTTTTTTGAAAAATTTAAAAAATTATAAAAAAGACTTTAAAACACTAAGTACTCCGTTTTCCCAGTAAGGCGCACAGGTGTGTTTTGCGGCTGCGATAACTTCCTGGCGAGCATTTGACACGGCGTAGCTTATACCGGCATTTTGAAGCATCTCAATATCATTCAGATTGTCACCGAAACAGCATACTTCGTCCGCAAGCAGGTCGAATCTGTCTATGAGGTATGAGAGTGCAGTCCATTTGCTGACACCCTTTGCGTTGCAGTCTACCCATTCCTTGCCGGCGGCTGCCAGGTGAGCTTTTTTATTCCATGCCGGAATGAAAACCGGTGTACACAGCTCTTCGCATTTGTCGGGATGAAAGACAGTGAATTTGATGATGTCATTTCTGTCAAGCCTTGTGATGTCATCAACCTCACGCATCTCAAAGCCGTATGAATCACGAAGCAGATGAAAGATTGGGCTGCCACCATCCTCTGCAAAGCAGAAATCAGGAGTAGCAGCAAAGTAATCGCATGCAGGCAGCTCATCGCGGACCATCCGGCACATGCCCTTCCATATATCCTCGTCCATAGGATAGGTTTTTAGGATTTCCTTTGGAGTGCGCACGACTGTTCCTCCGTCTGTTATATACAAAAGCTTGTGCTTTATCGGAGCAAACAGCTTAAATTCGCTTGAAAACTGTCTGCCGGAACAGACTACAAATATTATTCCTTTGTCTATGAGCCTGTCAATGACAGACATGTACTCAGGATCTATGAGCAGTGAGCCGTCCTTTACAAGTGTTCCGTCTATATCTGTTGCTATTAGTTTTATCATTATTTATCTCCCCGGGCGTATATCTTTTGAATATTCAACTATATCATTATAAGAAATTATAATCTCATATGCAAGGGACTTATAGGGTATTTATTACTGTTTGTGAAAGAAAAAACAGAACAAAAAAACAGAATATATTGAAAGTTTCCTGCTCATATTGTATCATAGTAATACTGGCTTCATCTTTAACGCGTTGAAGCAATGAAAAATAAGGGGACGATATTTACTATGATAGTAGAACTTATTGAAAAAATTTATTCTTTTTTGTGGGGAGATCTGATACACATTCCACTGCCCGGCGGTGGGAGCGTGGGAATCTCCCTGCTTATAATTCTTTTAATTCCGACAGGAATTTATTTTACTGTAAGGACAAGGCTTTTACCAATCAGAATGTTTCCGGACATGATAAAGGCACTGACAGGCAAAAAGGAAAACAAGGACAGCCTGTCCACGTTCCAGACACTCATTGTCTCTACGGCGACGAGAGTGGGCATGGGTAATCTGGTTGGTGTTGTGGCTGGTGCGGTTTTCTGGATGTGGATACCAGCCATTATAGGTTCATCCACGGCTTTTGTGGAGGCTACACTGGCACAGCTTCACAAGGAGCCGGATCCATTGTACTCAGGCTATCGAGGAGGTCCGGCGTATTACATACACCATTACTTTGAGGATAAATCAGGTAAAAAGAAAAAACATGTGCTTATAGCTGTTTTGTTTGCTATATCCGGACTAATCTGCTGGTGTGGCATAAGTCAGGTTATAAGCAATTCTGTCACATCATCCTTTGAAAATGCATTTGGTGTACCACCTATTTATACTACAATAATCCTGGTGGCAGTGGCTGCTGTAATAGTGCTTAGGAAAAATGCTACGGTAAAGGTGCTTGACATAGTTGTTCCTATCATGGCGGTGTGCTATTTTGTCATAACCATTTTTATCATAATTAAAAATATAGGCATGATGCCCTCAGTTTTTTCAAGGATATTTGAGGAAGCCTTCGGTATCAGGCAGGTGGCTGCGGGAGGATTTGGAGCGGTGCTCATGAACGGTGTAAAGAGAGGTCTTTTTTCAAATGAGGCAGGTTCAGGCTCAGCTCCATGCGCTGCAGCGGCGGCAGAGTGCGATACTCCTGTAAAGGCAGGACTGACGCAGGCGCTCGGTGTATTTATAGATACGATAGTGATTTGCAGCTGTACGGCAATGATCATGCTCACTGCACCGGAGAATATAGTGGCAGGGAAAGAGGGCATGGATTTATTACAGTCAGCTATGAGGTATCATCTTGGAGATTTTGGAGTTATTTTTATAGCAGTCACATTGTTTTTATTCAGCTTTTCCACCTTCCTTGGTATACTTTTTTATGCAAGGAGTAATGTTGCGTACCTGTTTGGGGATAACTGGATTTCACAGACCATGTACAAGGTGCTGGCTCTTGTTATGCTGTTTGTAGGCGGTATCGCGGCATACACATTTGTCTGGGATCTCGGAGATGTAGGAATCGGCCTTATGACTATATTCAATACAGGTATTCTCTATCTGATGGGTGGACAGGCAATAAAGGAGCTGCGAGTCTTTGAGGAGAGTAATAAAGCACAAAGCAATAGTCAATGCTCACAGCAGGGTGATAACGTAACGCAATAACAATAGGAGATATATATATGAAAAGAGAATCATTTAAATCACGTCTGGGATTTATACTGGTAAGTGCAGGATGCGCTATAGGAATAGGCAATGTATGGCGTTTTCCGTATGTGACAGGGCAAAATGGTGGAGGCATTTTTGTGCTGTTTTATCTTATATTTTTGGTATGCATGGGGCTTCCGGTGCTTACCATGGAGCTTGCTGTAGGCCGAGCCAGCAGAAAAAGTGCTGTGATGAGCTACAAGGCACTTGAGAAGGAGGGCAGTAAATGGCATATTCACGGATGGATAGCCATGTTTGGCTGCTACATGCTCATGATGTATTACACAACAGTCTCAGGCTGGATGGTTGCGTATTTCTTTAAATTCCTAAAGGGAGATTTTACATCAGGCATGAATGCAGATGATGCGGCAGCTGCATTTGGAAGCCTCCTTGCAGATCCAAAGCAGATGGCTTTTTGGATGATAGTTACGGTAGTACTTGGATTTTTGGTGTGCAGCCGTGGTCTGCAGAATGGACTTGAGAAAATCAGTAAATTTATGATGAGTGCTCTGCTTTTACTTATTATAGTCCTTGCAGTGCACAGTATCACGCTTTCAGGGGCATTGGAAGGAGTGAAATTTTATCTTGTTCCAAATCGGGATGCGGTTTCTGAGATTGGAATAAAGAATGTCATAACAGCAGCCATGAATCAGGCGTTTTTTACGCTGAGTCTGGGTGTAGCTGCGATGGAGATATTCGGCAGCTATATGGGAAAGGAACATACTCTTACAGGTGAGGGTGCCAAAATATGTGCTCTTGATACATTTGTGGCTATCATGTCAGGTCTTATCATTTTCCCGGCTTGCTTCAGCTATGGGGTGGAGGTAGGCGCAGGTCCGAGCCTTATCTTTATCACTTTGCCAAATGTATTTGTAAATATGCAGGGAGGCCGTATATGGGGTTGCCTTTTCTTCATGTTTATGACATTTGCCAGCTTTTCAACAGTTATAGCGGTATTTGAGAATATCATGTCGTTTGCCATTGATATGTTTGGCTGGTCCAGAAACAAGGCTGCGCTAATAAATGGTGTGATAATACTTATTGCAAGTATGCCGTGTGTGCTTGGATACAATGTGTGGAGTAATCTGCACCTCATAGGAGGCAGGGATGTGCTTGACAGCGAGGACTTTATGGTAAGCAATCTGCTTCTTCCGATTGGCTCCCTTGTCTATCTGCTTTTTTGCGTGACAAAGTGGGGCTGGGGCTTTGATAAGTATATAGATGAGGCAAATACAGGAGCAGGACTTAAGATTTCAAGGAAGCTTAAGCCGTATTTTCAGTTCATACTGCCGCTTTTAATTTTGTTTATTTTTATCCAGGGATTGATATAGTTATGTATTTTTTGGAAATCAGACAGGAGAGTGTAAAATATGTTAGATCAGAATACATTTATAGAGACAGTGCAGAGCGTGGCCGAGATTATCAGGACATCAGCGGAGCCTATTGGCAGAGATGAAATCATGTCTTATTTTAAGGATATGGAGCTTAATAAGGCACAGGAGGACATGGTATTTGAATTTCTCATCACACCACATGAGCAGGAGAATGAGGGTGCAGGCGATTATGAGGATGAATCACATGAGGATGAATTACATGAGGATGAATCGTCTGAAAATGCTGCATTGAACAATGTAATTTACTCAGAAGGCGATTCGATGGATGCCATAGCAGGTGGAAAAAATAATACAGATAATCAGGATAATGAAGCTGAGCCTGACATAGATGAGGACAGTCTCATACCGGATTCACCTATGTTCAGGATGTATCTTGAGGAGCTTGAAGAGATGCCTGATTACACGAAAGCCGAGCAGGACGATATGTACAAAAAGCTGCTCGCGGGTGATGAAAGTGTGATACACACTATATCAAATTTCTGGCTCAAAAGTGTGCTTGCCATGGCAAAGAAGCTTGCCGTTACATCAGAGGGCTTTGAGGACGTAGTACAGGAGGGAAACATGGGACTTTTCATGTGCCTTACTGAGCTCTGCGGCTGCGGGGATGAGATAGATGTGGAAAAAGAGCTTTTGGATGCCATAGAGGAGTCTATGAAAGAGTGTATCAGGGAGCAGACCGGTGAGGATGAGAGCGAGAATACTGTGGTAGGAAAGGTTTCATTGGTAAACCGTGCAGTGGAAAAACTAAAATCTGATAAGGGTTTCGAGCCGAGCCTTAGTGAGCTTTCAGGCTACACCGGCGTGGATGAGGAAGAGCTTGAAAAGCTTCTTGAGCTTATCAAAAAGGCAGATGTGGAGAAAAATAAACAGGACAGTAAATAATCTGTGGCATTTGTAGATTTGTGTCATATATTAAACCATACCTGAATATATGAAAGGATGGAAAATATATGGCACGATTTACTAATCAGGCACAGCTTCGTTATGGCAACAATGTAGCCAATTCAAATATAGCAGTCGGAGAAATACTGGAGGTGCTTTCTGCTACGAAAACAGCAGTCAAAAACACCTACAATCAAAACGATACAATAACTTATGTGGTGAGTATCGTAAACTCCGGAAATACCGCAATAAACGGTCTGACACTTTCTGACAATCTAGGTGCTTATACCTTTAACACCAACACTCTTGTACCATTAACCTATGTGAATAACACCGTAAAATACTATACAAACGGCACACTCCAGGCAGCGCCTGCAGTAACCCAGGGACCGCCTCTTAGCATCACAGGCATAAATGTCCCGGCAGGTGGCAATGCAACTGTCATCTATGAGGCAGCGTTAAATGAGTATGCTCCTCTTGGCACAGAGGCATCTGTCACAAACACCGCTACAGTAAGCGGCACAGGAATCACTCCGGTCACAGCAGCAGAGACAGTAAATGCCGAGGCTGCACCAAATCTTGCAATTACTAAGTCAGTAAGCCCTGTTCCTGTGACGGAAAACGGTACACTGACCTATACCTTCAGGATTCAAAACTACGGAAGCGTTGCGGCAACCAATACCACAGGAGTGGTTATAACAGACACATTTGCTCCGGTTTTGAACAATCTTACAGCCACATTAAACGGCACAGCCTGGACTGCAGCTACAGATTACACTTACAATGAGGCGACAGGCACATTTTCGAGCACGGCAGGTGCAATCACTGTTCCGGCTGCAACCTATACACAGGATAGCACAACAGGAGCGTGGGTTGTCACACCGGGTGAGAGCACACTTGTCATCACCGGAACAGTGTAGCAGCAGAGATGATTAATTTTAAGAATTGTTTAATTTAAGTGATAAAAGTTGAAATATTGATACTAAATATGTAAAATATATATAGCTATTTATGAATAAGATGATGAAGATGATCATCGGCAGTTTAAAATGATTAACCGGGGGATAAGACAAATGAATAATGCACAGTTAGTGATAGACGAAGTAAAAAAGGCAGTAAAGGGCAAGGATGATTGTATCATCAAGGCATTTGCTGCCTTTTTGGCAGGTGGACATATACTGCTTGAGGATGTGCCGGGAGTTGGAAAGACTACGCTTGCAGTAGCTTTTTCAAGGGCGATGGCGCTTGTGAATCACAGAGTACAGTTCACTCCGGATGTGCTGCCTGCTGATATACTTGGCTTTTCTATGTATCAGAAGCAGACCGGAGAGTTTGTGTACCACGAGGGTGCCGTGATGTGTAATCTGTTTCTGGCAGATGAGATTAACAGAACAAGTCCCAAAACACAGTCTGCGCTCCTGGAGGTTATGGAGGAAGGAAATGTCACTGTGGATGGAACAAGCAGGAAGGTCCCGGAGCCGTTTATAGTGATGGCCACCCAAAATCCAAAGGGCAGCGCCGGTACACAGCTGTTGCCGGAGTCACAGCTTGACAGGTTTATGATATGTATGAGCATGGGATATCCTTCACATGAGGCTGAGATGGATATCGCAAAGGGCAAAAGTGTGAAGGCTGATGAGTATACGATAAAGCCTGTTATGAATGCACAGGGACTTGTTGAGATGCAGGGAGAGGTTGAGCAGGTGTTTATACATGACAGTATTTATTCGTACATTGTGGACCTGGTTGATGCGACAAGGACAAGTCCGTACATCGAGCTTGGAGTGAGTCCGAGAGGTACGATTGCGTGTGTTAGGATGGCAAAGGCATATGCGTATCTGAGTGGGCGAAGCTATGTCATACCATCTGATGTGGTTTCTGTATTTGCGGATGTAACAAAGCACAGAATCGTGCTAAATACCAAGGCGAGAGTATCACATGTATCAGAGCTTTCAGTTATAGATGAGATACTAAAGGCTGTTAAACAGCCGACAACTTATGTGAAAAAGGCAGGTAATCGTGATTAGTTTTTTGATAGGAATAATTACTGCGGCAATAGTTTTTTATATGTCGATGATATACGGTAATGCTGCACTGGCACTGCTTGGCTGCTTTATGTGTGTGTTTATGGTGCTGACATTTATAGCATTGCTTGTAAAGGCGCACCGGGCAGTGGCAGCTATAAACATTCCGATAGCTATCGCCACACAGGGCGAGAGTATCAGGGTGAGTCTTTCCTGCCGGCTGAAGGAGGCTGGCTTCGATGGTGTTAAATACCGTGTAACGGTGAAAAATAATTTATCCGGCGAAAAAAGTACAAAATGGCTGTCAGGAGGCAGTGATTTTTTGTACAGCGTGAACCTGTGCGGCAATTATGAATTTGAGCTTGTAAGGATAAAGCTATATGATTTTTCGAGGCTTTTTTATGTCACGAAAAGAGTTAAAAAATATGCAAATGTTGAGGTAATGCCGCAGATTGATGAGATTCATGTGAGGATAACGGACAGAGTGAGAAATTTCTTTGGGGATTCTGATATCTATGATGATTTAAGACCGGGATATGATCCGTCGGAGCTGTTTGATGTCAGGGAGTTTCAAAACGGTGACAGGATGCAGAGTGTGCACTGGAAGCTTTCTGCAAGGACTGATGAGCTGATGGTAAAGGAAAACAGCCTGCCAAAGGCATGTGCGGTGGCCATAGTAGCAGATTTAAGGGGGATAAAGAAAGGCAGACAGGCTGATGCTTTTATGAAGCTTCTCGTCTCGCTTTCTTTTTCGCTTATGGATCAAAAATGCTCTCATTATGTGGCGTGGTATGATACCGCCATAAACGATATTGTGAGAGCCAGAGTGGATGACGAGGAGGGCTTTTACATATTTTTGAACAGTTTTCTTAAAATAAAGCCGGATACAAAAAATGATGCGCTTTTTTTGTATGAGGAAAAGTACCGGGCAGAAAAGCTTGTGTGTCTGCTTAGCGTGGACGGAAGACTTCAGATAAAAAGGGGAGAGGAGATAGTTGGCAGAGCGGATGAAAAAAACGAGATTGTCATTTAGGAAAAGCAGATGGCAGAGATCTGATACAAATGAGATAAAGCCTGATTATAATAATGCATTTACAGTGCTTGGTGTCCTGCTTACTGAACTTGCCAATGCAGCTGCAGCAGTACTTCTTACGGTGTGTGCAGTGTCTGTTGTGAATACGACCGTTTCACATGTGAGATGCCCATATTATGTGTATGTGTGGCTGTTTATTTTTTCGGTAATAAGCGGCTTTATAAACAGGCTTACATCGCTTGATACAAGAAAATGGGTGCGCCATGCGATAAATACGGGGCTGCTGCTTGTATTTTTGCTTGGAGTGTTTATTGCAAACTGGCAGGCTGCAGAGCATATAAAAGACGGCCTTTTGTATGTAAAGGGCAGGTATCTTGAGATAATAAATGTGTACTATGGCACTTCATTTGTCTGTCCAAAGGGCGATAAAGCCTATGCGGGGGCATTTACTGGCTTTGTATCGTTTATAGTTATGCTGTTTTTTGTGACACTGGCGGTTCAAATTAAAAGAAGACGCATGCTCACATTATTTCCAACGCTTATGCTTGCGGTACAGCTGTGCATAGGCAAAAGTCCAAGTGTCAGCGAGGTTGTTATGCTCACGCTGTGTACACTCTGGTGTCTTATCGCAGATGGCAACGCACGCACAGTGGCAGGATATGATGCAAATGGCAGTGCACAGGGCAATGAGGCTTTAAGGATTGTGCCGGCGTTTTTATACATGGCGGCAGTGTCTGCAGTACTTTTCTTATGTGTATTTGCGTTTAAACCTCTTGCTGATACGCTTGCCGATAAAAAGCCGCAGATGCTTGCCTTTCAAAAGGACTTGGAGGGCAGCGTAAAGTCATTATTCAGCTTGGGAATTGATTTGCAGGATGGCACGGTTAGCAACCACTATCCAAGCTACAGTGAAAAAACAGTGATGACGGTAGAAGCAAAGGCAGGAGCGCCTTCTAATGTTTATCTGAGAAGCTTCTACGGTGATACCTATGAGAATGGCAGATGGATTAAAAAGTCTGATTTTTCCGGGATGGAAAAAGAGTATCATGATGCTTCAAGGATGACAGCCTGGCAGACTACAATTGGATTAGCCACGCTGCTCGATGGTTATTATGATGATGAGACCAATCCGGCCACCGAAAAGTATACAATCACGATGGAGAAGCTTTCCACCAAATACACCTATTTGCCGTACTGTATCGACCCATACAGTATAGATGCCAAGGGTGATATAGATTTTGACGAAGACTTTTTTATCACAAAGGATAAAGGAACAAAGACTATCGAGGTGTCGGCGTGTCCAGGCTTTTTCGATGGTAGTCTGGAAATGTCTATCCTTGAGCCGGAGCAGCCTCTTGAGGTCAACAATGATTTCTATGCGGCATACAATGATTATGTAATGGAAAACTATACTGAAAAGCAGGGCGGTGACGGGATTGTTGCGGAGGATGCGAAGCTGCTTCTTAGGACAGGACAGCTCACAAGTAATATGATGTACACAGGCTATATAAGAGAAAATGATGCCAACAGGATTGCGGCAGCACGGCTGGTGCAGCAGTTTCTGACATCGAAGGCTTTTAAGTACAGCAAAAATCCTCCTTCCGCAGGCGGCAAGGATGTAGTTGAAAATTTTCTCTCAAATAGCAGGCAGGGCTTTTGTGTGCATTTTGCATCGGCTGGCACGATGATACTCAGACAGATGGGCGTTCCATGCCGCTATGTAAGCGGATACTGTGCAAAGGAGGACAGCTTCAAATCCGGTGAAAATGATGAGGATATATGTGAGGTGAAGGATTCGCAGTCGCATGCCTGGGTTGAAATATATCTGGATGATTTCGGATGGATTCCGGTGGAGATGACACCGGGATATTTTGAGTATGTGACAGGTGAGAATCCGTTTGACTATATTGGTGTCAAAGGAAAGAAAACGAATGCCGGTGATGCTTTTAATGATACTGAGAATATGAATGATGCTGCGGTAAATGAAGATAATGCATATGAAGATAATGCAGATGAAGATAATGCATATGAAGATAATGCAGATGAAGATGCAACAGACGAAGATACAGAAAATACAGATGTAAAAAATGATGGAAGTGAGAAGGCTTATGGTTCACAGTCAGGTGCGGATAAACGTACAGATGCTCAGAACTCAAAAACGAGACTTCATATACCACCGGTGATTTTAAAAACCTCACTCTGTGTGATTTTTCTGACTGCACTTACAGCCATCATAGTTTATATCAAAAGGCGAAAAAATATTTTGTGGGAAGCAAGACTTGCAAAAAGGGTGAAAAAAGGCCGCTACAGCAGGGCTGCAATAATGATAAACAATCGCATCTACAAAGGGATGGGACATCCTTCAAAAAACAGGACAGATGAGCTTTATCTGGCTAACCTTAAGGAAAAATACTGCGGACCGGATTATTGCGGAATCCACTGGGACGAGTACATGCGCATCATACAAAAGGCTGTGTATTCATCAGAGGGTATCACAGGTGAAGAATGCTTTATGGTAGTGGAGACATGGAGACGTTTGGAGAAAAAAGACATTAGACATAATTCACAAAAAAATATGTATAAAAACAGCATGATTAACAAAAAATAAATTCGCGGCGAAATTGTGTTGAAATGATAAAGCTTCTGTGATATAAACATAAACAGACGTGTTACTTTTAGGGAGGCATTTGTCGTACATAACTTTTAACAGGGTTAGTGTATGATAGGTGCCTCCTTTTTTGCCACTGGAGCATAAAAGAATTATAGGTGCAAATCAATACATACCCCGCATTTATAGGAGGAAAAGCTCATGAAAGACAAAATTTTTGGTGTCCTGCAGAGAGTAGGACGAAGCTTCATGCTTCCAATTGCAATCCTTCCGGTAGCAGGCTTGCTGTTAGGACTCGGAAGCTCATTCACCAACACAACAACAATTGAGACCTATGGTTTACAGTGGCTGCTAGGAGATAAGACTATACTTCATGCACTTCTTGTAATCATGAATGCGGTCGGAAGTGCTATATTCGATAACCTTCCACTCATTTTTGCGGTTGGAGTAGCAATCGGAATGGCAAAGAAGGAAAAAGAGGTGTCAGCACTTTCGGCAGTCATAGCATACTTTGTTATGAATGTATCAATCAATGCGATGCTCAAGATTTCCGGAAAAATCCTTGCAGACGGAAGCATTGCAAAGGATGTGCTCGATGGAACCATCACATCAGTATGCGGTATCCAGTCGCTGCAGATGGGCGTGTTTGGCGGAATTATCGTAGGACTTGGAGTGGCAGCACTGCACAACCGTTTCTACAAGATTGAGCTGCCGAATGCATTGTCATTTTTCGGTGGAACAAGATTTGTGCCTATCATATCAACAGTGGTATATCTTTTTGTAGGAATCTTAATGTATTTTATCTGGCCGACAGTGCAGAACGGAATCTATGCACTCGGCGGGGTGGTGACAGGAACAGGATATTTCGGAACACTTCTCTTTGGTATCATTAAGAGAGCACTTATTCCATTCGGACTGCACCATGTATTTTACATGCCGTTCTGGCAGACAGCGGTCGGTGGAACAATGGAGGTTGCAGGACATATGGTCGAGGGTGGACAGAACATCTTCTTCGCACAGCTTGCTGACTCTGCAAACATCGCACATTTCAGTGCCGATGCCACAAGATATTTCTCGGGAGAGTTCATTTTTATGATTTTCGGACTTCCGGGAGCAGCGCTTGCAATGTATAAATGTGCAAAGCCGGAAAAGAAAAAACAGGCAGGAAGCCTTTTGCTTTCAGCAACACTTGCATGTATGTTTACAGGAATCACAGAGCCTCTTGAGTTCTCATTCCTTTTCGTAGCACCTGCTCTCTTTGCAGTACAGGTAGTGCTCGCAGGAAGCGCATACATGATAGCACATATTTTAAACATTGCTGTAGGACTTACTTTCTCAGGCGGATTACTTGATTTCTTCCTGTTTGGTATATTACAGGGCAATGAAAAGACAAGCTGGATGCTCGTGATTCCGGTTGGAATAGTATATTTCCTGCTGTATTACTTTATTTTTAGCTTCTTAATAAAGAAGTTTAACTTCAAGACTCCGGGCCGTGAGGATGATGATACAGAGACAAAGCTCTACACCAAGGCAGATGTAAACGCAAGAAAGGCTGCTAAGGATACAAAAGCTTCTGACGACAAAGCGACTGTAGACGAGCTCTCGCAGACTATATCACGAGGTCTCGGCGGCAAAGCCAATATCTCAGATGTGGACTGCTGTGCAACAAGGCTTCGTATCACAGTAATTGACCCTGACAAGGTAAACGATGCGCTTCTTAAATCAACAGGAGCATCAGGAGTTGTGCACAAGGGACAGGGCGTACAGATTATCTATGGACCAAGAGTAACAGTGATAAAATCAGACCTGGAGGATTATCTTGCGAGTGTGACAGAGGAGCACTTCGAGGATGATGCAGTAGAAAATAATACAGCAGGCACAGATGAAGCAAAGAACGAAAATGCAGCTTCGACCACTGATTTAAACCCCACTTCTGATAAAGCACAGGGTTCGAATGTTGAAAAAGAGCCGACAAGTACAGTCATCATCTCAAGTCCTATGACAGGAATTGCAGCAGACCTTTCAACAGCGCCGGATGAGGCATTTGCCAGCAAAATGATGGGTGACGGAGCGGTAGTCACACCTGAGGAGGGAGTTGTTGTAGCACCTGAGGATGGAACGGTTTTATTCGTTTTTGATACAAAGCATGCTTTGGGATTTACAACCGACTCAGGAATTGGTATGATAATCCATGTAGGAATTGATACAGTAAAGCTCGAGGGTAAAGGATTTGACGTACAGGTTGAGGCAGGATGCCATGTTAATAAGGGCGATGTGCTCATGAAGCTTGACCTTGACTACTTAAAGGCGAACGCACCATCAGTTACAACTCCTGTTATCTGCACAGAGCTAAAAGATAATCAGAAAATCCGCCTCATCACAGACGGAGCAATTAAGGCGGGAGAGCCTCTCTACGCAGTTGACACCTACGAGAAGTAATAAGATGTCAGGGGAACGATATGTACAGAATCACAAAGGTCTTAAATCACAATACAGTGCTTGCGGTAAAGGACAAGAGCGCAAGAGAATATCTTATTGTCGGAAAGGGTGTGGGTTTTGGAAAGAAAATTACACAGTCTGTCGAGCCAACGGAAGAGGATTCACTGTATGAGCTGACCCAGACAAGGGACAGAGGTCCGGCAAAGGATATAGTAAAATCCATCGAGCCGGAGTACCTGGAGATTGCAAACACACTGCTCGATAATGCAGAGCATGAGTTTGGTCATATAGACAGAAGCATATTGTTTCCTATGGCAGATCATATAGCATTTGCTGTAAAGCGTATGGAAAACAAAGAACAGATCAGCAATCCTTTAAACGATGACATCCGTGTGATGTTTTATAGGGAGTACAAGATAGCTGAGAATATACGCCACATACTAAAGGATAAAAAACAAATTGATATAATTGATGATGAGATCGGCTACATTACTCTTCATATTCATACATCCTTAAACAATTCAAAGGTATCGGATGCCATGGAGATGGCGGCAGCAGTTCGAAAATGCGCCACATTTATAGAGAAAAAGATTGGAAAGCACATAGATGTCACTACTATGGCCTACAACCGCCTCATGAACCATATCCGCCACATGGTATCAAGAGCCGCGACCGGAGAAAAATTAAAGGTTGATCTCAATCAGTTTATCGAGAAAAATTATCCGGAGTCATTCGCACTGGCCAGTGAGATATGTAAGGAGCTTGGAAAGGACTTAAATCATGAGTTTTTGGACAATGAAACAGGCTATCTTGCCATACATATCGAGCAGATTAAGTGCGATGAGATGGTAAGTGAATAATAAAATGTGAAAACCTTCCCGCACATCAGGTTATGTGAGGGGAGGTTTTTTCGTAAGATTATATACAAATCTTTTACAATGTGGTACACTACATAGTTGTATCAACAAACATCATATACACAAAATACATATGAAATCAATTTAAAGGAGATATATATACCATGAAACTCGGAATCGTCGGACTTCCGAACGTCGGAAAGTCTACATTATTCAACTCACTCACAAAGGCAGGAGCGCTTTCAGCAAACTATCCTTTTGCTACAATCGACCCAAACGTAGGTATTGTTTCAGTGCCTGACGAGAGAATCGTAAAGCTCGGAGAGCTCTATCACACAAAGAAGGTTACACCTGCAACAATCGAATTTGTTGATATCGCAGGTCTTGTGAAGGGAGCAAGCAAGGGGGAGGGACTTGGAAACCAGTTCCTTGCAAATATCCGTGAGGTAGATGCAATCGTACACGTAGTGCGCTGCTTTGAGGATACAAACATTATCCATGTAGATGGCTCTGTAGATCCTGCAAGAGATATCGAGACAATCAATCTTGAGCTTATTTTCTCGGATGTTGAGATTCTCGACAGGCGAATTGCAAAGATTGCAAAGCAGGCAAGAATGGACAAGACACTTGCAAAGGAGCTTGAGCTTGTTGAGGCAGTAAAGGCTCATCTTGAGGACGGAAAAATGGCCAGAACCTTTGAAGTGCCTGATGATGAGGATGCACAGCTTTGGTTCAAGGGCTATAATCTCCTTACGGCAAAGCCTACCATCTACGCAGCAAACGTATCAGAAGACGACCTCGCAGAAGACGGCGCAAGCAATCCGCATGTTGCAAAGGTAAGAGAGATGGCAAAGGAAGAGGGCGCAGAGGTATTTGTTATCTGTGCACAGATTGAGCAGGAGCTTGCAGATCTCGATGAGGACGAAAAGAAGGAGTACCTTGAGGATTTAGGTGTTGAGTCAAGCGGTCTCGATAAGCTTGTAGCAGCCAGCTATTCACTTCTCGGACTGATTTCCTTCCTCACAGCAGGAGAGGATGAGTGCCGTGCATGGACTATAAAGAAAGGTACAAAGGCACCACAGGCAGCCGGCAAGATACATACTGACTTCGAGCGTGGCTTCATCAAGGCGGAGGTAGTCAATTATCAGGATCTTCTCGACAACGGAAGCCTTGCAGCCGCAAGAGAAAAGGGCATCGTAGGCATGGAAGGAAAAGAGTACGTTGTCAAGGACGGAGATGTAATTCTTTTCAGATTTAATGTATAATCTTATGAATAAAACGCTTTTATAAGCACAAAATCAAAAAGAACGCATAAGATAGACCAAGGGAGGTCTGTTTTATGCGTTTTCTGGATTTATGCGAAAAAGAGGTTGTGAGCGTGGAGGAGGGCAGGTTCATAGGGCATGTGCGGGATTTGGAGTTTGACCCGGTCTGCGGCAAAATCTGTGCGATTATCGTGCCGGGACCGGGAAAATATATGGGAATATTTTGCAGGGATTACGAATATTGTATTCCATGGGTTAAGATTGTTAAGATTGGACCCGATATAATATTGGTAAATATATGTGAGTCTGATATGCGGCGCAAGCTGTTATGATTTTATAAATACAAAAAATTATAAAAAAGTCAAAATCAGTACAAAACATATTGACAACGAAAATTAGTATATATATACTAAAATATGTATAGGTCTTTTTAAATACAGATGATGATTTGAAGTATTATAATGAGAAACAAAGATATTTTGCTTCTTCATACTATATGATACCTACGGAGGGTACAGCATGAAGTGTCCATTTTGCAGTAGTGACAACACAAGGGTAATAGACTCAAGACCGGCTGATGACAACAGCTCTATCAGGCGCAGAAGGCTGTGCGATGATTGCGGCAAGCGTTTCACTACATATGAGAAGGTGGAGACAATCCCGCTCATCGTTATAAAAAAGGATAACAACAGAGAGCAGTATGACCGCTCCAAGATTGAAAAGGGCGTGCTTCTTGCGTGTCACAAGAGACCGATTTCAGCAGATACAATCTCAAAGCTTGTAGATGAGGTCGAGATAGAAATCTTTGCCAGAGAGGAAAAGGAAATCCCTACATCACTCATCGGAGAGCTGATTATGGACAGATTAAAGGACCTTGATGCGGTAGCATATGTGAGGTTTGCATCGGTTTACCGAGAGTTTAAGGATGTCAATACATTTATGACAGAGCTTAAAAAGATGCTTGACACCAAATAGTGTTTAGGCAGCAGGATTTATTTAAAACAGGATGGGAAGGTGCGTATGAACATTTCCGGTATTCGCCCGAGCGAAGGCTTTTATTCATACAATTCCATAAGGGTAAACGAGCTTAGAAACAGCCAGATTATGAGTTCGAAGCAGGCAGTGGATGACACAGCTTCACAGCAATCCATTGCTGATGATACGGCTGATTATGAGGCTGCAAGGGCAAGGCAGAGCTTTACCTCGCTTGATTATGCAAATACATATGATTCCAATGCGAGCTATGAGCTTAAGGGTGCTGACAGTGATATCAGCACACTTGATGTCGCAAAGGCTGTATCCGATTTAGACAAGGATAAGGTATTGCAGCAGTATCAGCGTTTTGTTGGCAGTGCGGATGTCACCGTTATGCAGCAGGCAGCCTTGAATGAACAGATTAACAGGGAGACAGAGAATTTTATACTATGAGTTTTTTATACCCGGGAGAGTACATTGACTCGACATACAGCATAGATTTTGATAAATTATATAAGGAGGGCTACAGGGGCATTATTTTTGATATCGACAACACCCTTGTGACTCATGGTTCGCCTGCTGATGAGCGGGCGATTGCTTTGTTTAAGCACCTTAAGGAGCTTGGTTTTTCGTGCCTTGTGCTCTCAAACAACAAAGAGCCGCGTGTGAAGAGCTTTGCTAAGCAACTTGGGATAAAGTATATCTACAAAGCAGGAAAGCCCAAGCCATCAGGCTATCGTACAGCAATGGAGAGGCTTGGCACAGATACGAAAAACACTCTTTTTGTGGGAGATCAGATATTTACAGATATCATCGGAGCTAATCTTACGGGCATCAGATCAATACTTGTAGCACCTATTGACCCGCATGAGGAGATACAGATTGTGCTTAAGCGCTTTATTGAAAAGCCTGTAATTGCATGCTACAAGAGGCATTTAAAGAAAGTAAATAAATAATTTTTAACTAATAATTTAAAATTTGGAGGCATATATATTATGAAGATTGCAATCGGAAACGATCACGCAGCAGTTGAGCTTAAAAAGACAATAATGGAGTACGTTGAGAGCATGGGTCACGAGGTGACCAACTTCGGCACAGATTCAAGTGAGAGCTGCAATTACCCGGAGTATGGTGAGAAGGTGGCTAATGCAGTGGCGTCAGGCGAGTTTGACTGCGGAATACTGATATGCGGTACCGGTGTAGGTATCTCAATAGCAGCCAATAAGGTCAACGGAATCCGTGCGGCAGTTTGCTCAGACACAGCCACAGCACGCCTTGTAAAACAGCACAACAATGCTAATATCATAGCCTTTGGTGAGAGGATTGTGGGTGTTGAGCTTGCAAAGGATATTGTAAAGGCTTATCTGACAGCCGAGTTTGAGGGCGGCAGACATGCAAAGAGAGTAGCTATGATATCAGATATCGAGGCAAGAAACTAATATAAAACAAATATAAAACCAATACAAATTCATACAAAATTCATACAATAGAAAATAAATACTTGAAATGTATTGCTTTTTATTGTAGAATGGACGAATGAGAGAGCTTAGGCTCGCACGATTTAAGGAGGAAGTAACTAATGATTTCAGCAGGAGATTTCAGAAACGGTGTTACTATCGAGTTCGAGGGAAACATCTATCAGATTATCGAATTTCAGCATGTTAAACCAGGAAAAGGTGCAGCATTTGTACGTACAAAGTTAAAGAATATCATCAGTGGTGGTGTTGTTGAGAAGACATTCCGTCCAACAGAGAAGTTCCCACCAGCACATATCGAGCGTACAGATATGCAGTATTTATATACAGATGGTGATTTATATTACTTCATGGATGTAGAGACATTCGATCAGATTGCATTAAACGAAGATATGATTGGTGATTCTCTTAAGTTTGTTCGTGAGAACGACATGGTTAAGATGATTTCTCATAACGGAGATATCTTTGCTGTAGAACCACCTATGTTTGCAGAGTTAGAAGTAACAGAGTGCGAACCAGGAGAGAAAGGTAACACAGCAACAGGAGCAACTAAGCCTTGTACAGTTGAGACAGGAGCAGTTGTATATGTACCTTTATTCGTAAATCTTGGCGATAAGTTAAAGATTGACACAAGAACAGGAGAATACTTATCCAGAGTATAATTTTTGTTCATTTCGAAATATCTTTATGAGGTTTCGGGACTATGCAATAAGTTAAAAGCAGGCGGAAATCATACCTTGATTTTCGCCTTTTTTACAGGAGGCAATTATGAGAAGAAAGAAAAAGTCGGGTGCTGGTAAGATGATTGCAGCAGTCGTTGTTGTAGTCATATTATTATGTGGCATTTTTGCAATTATGAAGAATCTTGCTTCACCAGCATCTGCAGATAATAAGGCAGGCAATAAGGAAGGTAATTCCGCAAAGGCAACAGAAGCTTCTACAGAAGCACCAGATAACAGTGTGCCAATGACAGGTTTAAAAGTTACAGCACCGGCAACAACTATTCGTGTTGGTCAGACCATGCAGTTAAAAATCAGCCATGAACCATCCAATGCTACAAATACA
>ERZ791852.1008-NODE-1008-length-18651-cov-24.062379_pt1 | contig 18651 bp, 20 predicted proteins | sample MGYA00510287_ERZ791852 | MGnify/ENA primary metagenome ERZ791852 (study PRJEB30046, sample SAMN00715257) | human gut metagenome | study: EMG produced TPA metagenomics assembly of the A metagenome-wide association study of gut microbiota in type 2... | reverse complement strand
ATTTGGGATTATAAACGAGTAGTACAAGGAAAGTGATTGAAAAATTGTGAGATAGTGCTTGTGCACATCGAACGATTTTGAAAGAAACTTGACGAAGTAATACGAAGTTTAGAATCACAAAGAAAGCACATTGAAAAATATATAGATGAAAAATAAGGTAAACTAGAAATAAAATATTCGAATATTTTATCTCATTAGTAACAAAAACCGAAAAAAGTTTTAGGACAAAGAACCGATGAAAATATTAATAATTTGCACAGCATAAACGAAAGTTTAGGCGAAGCAAAGAGGTTAAGCTACTAAGAGCATAGGGTGAATGCCTTGGCACCAAGAGCCGATGAAGGACGTGATAAGCTGCGAAAAGCTATGGGGAGGAGCAAATATCCATTATATCCATAGATATCCGAATGAGGGAACTCAACTGGTGGAAAAAGACCAGTTATCCATACATAAGTAAAGTAGTGTATGTGAAGGGAACGTGGGGAACTGAAACATCTAAGTACCCACAGGAAAAGAAAGAAAACTCGATTCCTTGAGTAGTGGCGAGCGAAAGAGGAAGAGCCTAAACCAGAAGAAGTAATTCTACTGGGGTTATGGACTACATAATTGATTCATGAGATTTAGCAGAACTGTTTGGAAAAGCAGACCAAAGATAGTGAAAGTCTAGTAAGCGAAAAATCAAATGACATGGTAGTATCCAGAGTAGTGCGAGACACGGGAAATCTCGTATGAAAAATGGGGGACCACCCCCAAAGGCTAAATACTACTTGGTGACCGATAGTGAAGCAGTACCGTGAGGGAAAGGTGAAAAGAACCCCGGGAGGGGAGTGAAAGAGAACCTGAAACCCTATGTTTACAAGCAGACAAAGCACGTTAAGGTGCGATGTCGTACTTTTTGTAGAACGGTCCGGCGAGTTATTTTATATGGCAAGGTTAAGTACTTAAGGTACGAAGCCGAAGAGAAATCGAGTCTGAACAGGGCGACTAAGTCATATGAAATAGACCCGAAACCGGGTGACCTATCCATGGTCAGGTTGAAGCTTGAGTAAAATCAAGTGGAGGACCGAACCCATAAGCGTTAAAAAGCTTCGGGATGAACTGTGGATAGCGGAGAAATTCCAATCGAACTCGGAGATAGCTGGTTCTCCTCGAAATAGTTTTAGGACTAGCCTTGTTTAGTAGTACGTGGGGGTAGAGCACTGAAGGAGCTAGGGGCCAAACCAGGTTACCGAACTCTATCAAACTCCGAATACCATGTATGTAAGAACAGGAGTCAGACTGTGGGAGCTAAGTTCCATGGTCAAAAGGGAAAGAGCCCAGATCGTCAATTAAGGTCCCAAAGATATAGTTAAGTGGAAAACGATGTGATTTTGCGTAAACAACCAGGATGTTGGCTTAGAAGCAGCCATTCATTTAAAGAGTGCGTAATAGCTCACTGGTCGAGTGAAGTTGCGCGGAAAATTACCGGGGCTAAACTATACACCGAAATTGCGGATTCATACGTAAGTATGAGTGGTAGAGGAGCATTCTGTTGTAGGACGAAGCATGATCGAAAGGACATGTGGACGAAGCAGAAGAGAGAATGCCGGAATAAGTAGCGAAAGCATGGTGAGAATCCATGCCATCGAAAGTCTAAGGTTTCCTGGGGAAGGTTCGTCCGCCCAGGGTAAGTCGGGACCTAAGGTGAGGCCGAAAGGCGTAGCCGATGGACAGCAGGTAGAAATTCCTGCACCACCGATATACTTAAAAAGCACAAGGGACACAGGAGTGGAAGAGAAGCGAGGAAGAGGAAAAACTCGTATCGAAAGATATAGTGAAAATAAAGTAACGAATTCTCAAGAAGCACACTGGCGAGAAAAGCTTGTGAGTATTGTATATAGGTGCCCGTACCGCAAACCGACACAGGTAGATGAGGAGAAGATCCTAAGATGAGCGAGAGAAGCATTGTTAAGGAACTCGGCAAATTGACCCCGTAACTTAGGGAGAAGGGGTACCGGTGTAACAGCCGGTCGCAGTGAATCGGTCCAAGCAACTGTTTAACAAAAACACAGGTTTCTGCTAAATCGAAAGATGAAGTATAGGAGCTGACGCCTGCCCAGTGCTGGAAGGTTAAGGGGAAGGGTTATTCGTAAGAAGAAGCTTTGAACCAAAGCCCCAGTGAACGGCGGCCGTAACTATAACGGTCCTAAGGTAGCGAAATTCCTTGTCAGGTAAGTTCTGACCCGCACGAAAGGCGTAATGATTTGGACACTGTCTCGACAATGTACTCGGCGAAATTGTAGTACTAGTGAAGATGCTAGTTACCTGCGACAAGACAGAAAGACCCCATGGAGCTTTACTGTAGCTTGATACTGGGTTTCGATAATTTATGTACAGGATAGGTGGGAGACTATGAGTCATAGGCGTCAGCTTATGAGGAGTCACCCTTGGGATACCACCCTTAAGTTATTGAAATTCTAACCATTCGTCGTAAACCGGCGAGGGGACAATGTCAGGTGGGCAGTTTGACTGGGGCGGTCGCCTCCAAAAGAGTAACGGAGGCGCGCAAAGGTTTCCTCAGCACGGACAGAAATCGTGCGAAAGAGTGCAAAGGCAGAAGGAAGCTTAACTGAGAGACTGACAAGTCGACCAGATACGAAAGTAGGTCTTAGTGATCCGGCGGTAGTGAGTGGAAATGCCGTCGCTCAACGGACAAAAGTTACCCTGGGGATAACAGGCTTATCTCCCCCAAGAGTTCACATCGACGGGGAGGTTTGGCACCTCGATGTCGGCTCATCACATCCTGGAGCGGAAGTACGTTCCAAGGGTTGGGCTGTTCGCCCATTAAAGTGGTACGCGAGCTGGGTTCAGAACGTCGTGAGACAGTTCGGTCCTTATCTGTCGCAGGCGGAGGATATTTGAAGGGAGTTGGCCCTAGTACGAGAGGACCAGGCTGAACGAACCGCTGGTGCACCAGTTGTCATACCAATGGCACAGCTGGGTAGCTAAGTTCGGAAGGGATAAACGCTGAAAGCATCTAAGTGTGAAGCCCACCCTAAGATAAGATATCCCATACCGTAAGGTAGTAAGATTCCACGTAGACTATGTGGTTGATAGGTTGGAGGTGTAAGTACAGCAATGTATTAAGCTGACCAATACTAATAAATCGAGGGCTTAACCACAAAACGTTAAGTTAAGAAACAAAGTAATCGGAACGAAAAATCCTGAAACTAATTCATCTATGTATTTTTGAGTGTGCTTTAATTGCATACAATAATTTTCTAGTGATAATGACATTTAGGGTAATACCTGTTCCCATCCCGAACACAGAAGTCAAGCCTAAGTGTGCCGAAAATACTTGCGGGTTACCCTGCTGGGAAGATAGGTTGTCGCTAGATTTTTTTTATAAAATAGAATTAAAATAAAGGCATTTAAAAGTAAAGTTTAGAAATTTTATTTTTAAATGCTTTTATATCTATAATGAATGATAAATTATAGTTTTAAAGATTATTTTAAATTAACAACATAAATATATTTAAAGTAATGAGCATATATTATATGGTATATAATTATAAAAATATATTAAATAATTGCAAAAATATATTATATAATTATGAAAAAAATATTAAGAGGTGGTAATATGTCAAAAGTAATGTGGAAACCAGGAACATTTTTATATCCAATTCCTGCTGTAATGGTAAGTTGTGGAACAATGGAAAAATCAAATATCATAACTGTTGCCTGGACAGGAATATTAAATACAAATCCTGCAATGGTATATATTTCTGTAAGACCAAGTAGATATTCATACAATTTAATAAAAGACCAAGGAGAATTTGTAATAAATTTAACTACAAAAGACTTAGTTAGAGCAACAGATTGGTGTGGGGTAAAAACTGGAGCAAAAGTAGATAAATTTAAAGAAATGAACTTACATAAAGAAAAAGCAAATTTTGTGCAATGTCCAATGATTAAAGAAAGCCCAGTATCTGTTGAATGCAAAGTTAAAGAAATTAAAGAACTAGGGAGTCACACAATGTTTGTAGCAGAAGTTCTAGCAATAAATAGTGACGAAAAATATATAGATGAAAAAGGAGCATTTGATATATCAAAATGTGATTTAATTGCATATGCAAATGGTGGATATTATTCAATGGGCAAAAAATTAGGAAAATTTGGATTTTCTGTAAAAAAGAAAAAATAATTTCTGTAAACCATTGACATATGTGGAAAAAAATGATAAAATACTTAAGCGTATGTATATTACGGACATACGATCACATCGTTTAAAATAAAAAAAGTAAGGTAATTCGGAGGTGTATTTAAATGGCAGCAAAAGGACCAAGAGAAAATATAACATTAGAATGTACAGAATGCAAAAACAGAAACTATGTAACATCAAAAAACAAAAGAAATAACACAGATAGATTAGAATTAGTAAAATATTGTAAATTCTGTAAAAAACGTACAACACATAAAGAAACAAAATAGAAATAAAGCTATTTTAGGGAGGATACAAAATGGCTAAGAAAAATGAAAAAAATATAAAAGATAAGACAAGCTTTACAAAAAAATTTAAAGCAGAATTGAAAAAAGTAATTTGGCCAACACCAAAACAACTATTTAATAATACAGTAGCAGTATTATTAATAGTTATTATTACTGCTGTAATAGTATTTGTATTAGATATTGCATTTGAATCTATGAACAAATATGGTGTTAATAAAATAAAAGAAAGTATCTCAAACTCAACGTTAAATAACACAACAAATGAAACAACAGAAAATGCTGAATCAGATCAAACTAAAGCATCAAATGAAGAAACAACAAATACTGAAAACACAGTAGAAAATAAAGCATCTTCATCAGAAAACACAGTTGAAGAATAATAATAGGTCAAAAAATTTCAAGAGGAGGCTTAAAATAGATGTCTCAAAAAGATTACGATATGAATCCAAGATGGTATGTTGTGCATACATATTCTGGATACGAAAACAAAGTAAAAAAAGATTTAGAAAATACAATTAAAAACAGAGAACTTGAAGAATATTTCTTTGATATAATTGTTCCAATGGAAGAACAAATAGAAATAAAAAATGGAAAGAAAAAAACCAATCTAAAAAAAGTATTTCCTGGATATGTACTTATTAAAATGATAGTAACAGAAGAAACATGGTACATAGTAAGAAATACAAGAGGAGTAACAGGTTTTGTAGGGTCAGGAACAGATCCAATACCATTAACAGACGAAGAAATAAGAAATATGGGATTTGACATTTCTGAAATAAATGTTGATTATGAACTTAATGAACAAGTAGAAGTTATGAATGGACCATTCGAAGGATTTGTAGGAACAGTCCAAGAAATAAACAAAGAAAAAAACAAAGTTAAAGTTCTAGTATCAATGTTTGGAAGAGAAACACCTGTAATACTTGAATTCTCACAAGTTAAAAAAGTTCAATAATAAAGGAAAATTTTAGAGGAGGTGCCAATATAAAATGGCAGAAAAAGAAATTTCAAATATAATTAAATTACAAATAGAAGCAGGAAAGGCAACACCAGCTCCACCAGTAGGACCAGCTTTAGGTTCAAGTGGTGTTAATATTATGCAATTCGTAAAAGAATTCAATGATAGAACAGCAAATCAACCTGGAATGATAATACCAGTTGTTATAACTGTATACAAAGATAAATCTTTTGAATTTATAACAAAAGTACCACCAGTTGCAGTTTTAATCAAAAAATCAATAAAAATTGAAAAAGGTTCAGGAAAACCAAATAAAGATAAAGTTGCTAAAATAACTAAAGAACAAGTTAAAGCAATAGCAGAACAAAAAATGCCAGACTTAAATGCTGCATCATTAGAAACAGCAATGAGCATGGTAGAAGGAACAGCAAGATCAATGGGTGTAGTTGTTGTTGACTAGTTCAATAAATTAAAATAAATTGTTTATAATTTATTTACTAAAAGTAGGTATATTAAATAATTTTTATTTATAGTTTTTAAATTATATTTATGGACTATATTTATAAATTATTTGTAATATAAAAAATTATATAAAAATTGGGAGAGTAAAAACTCGTTAGAACCAAAGGAGGTAAAAAATGAAAGTAGCAAAAAGATATGCTGAATGTTCAAAATTAGTGGACAAAAACAAAGAATATGAAATCAAAGATGCTTTAGATTTAATCGAAAAAATGCCAAAAGCAAAATTTGATGAAACAGTTGAATTACATGTTAAATTAGGTGTAGATTCAAAACATGCTGACCAACAAGTTAGAGGTACAGTAGTACTTCCAAATGGTACAGGTAAAACACAAAAAGTATTAGTATTTGCTAAAGGACCAAAAGCTGAAGAAGCAGAAAAAGCAGGAGCAGACTTTGTTGGAGCAGAAGAATTAATACCAAAAATACAAAATGAAAACTGGTTTGATTATGACGTAGTTGTTGCAACACCAGACATGATGGGTGTTGTAGGTAGATTAGGTAAAGTATTAGGACCAAAAGGATTAATGCCAAACCCTAAATCTGGAACAGTTACAATGGATGTTACAAAAGCAATAAACGAAATCAAATCTGGTAAAGTTGAATACAGATTAGACAAAACTAACATTATTCACTTAGGATTTGGAAAAGTATCTTTTGGAGCTGACAAATTAGCAGAAAACTATGAAACAATAATGAATGCTATTATAAAAGCAAAACCAGCAGCAGCAAAAGGACAATACATTAAGAGTGTTTCAGTAACAACAACAATGGGACCTGGAATATTCATCAACCAAAAATAGAATTCAATTAAAATTAAATATTAAAGCCAAAGACAGTAGGCAAAAATAAGTCCTACCGAGGTTATAAATAACGTGTATAAAGCACTTTTTATAATCTCGTATTGGATATAAAAAGTGTTTTTAATTATATATTAGGAAAGTTATGCAACTTTACTAATATATAAGATTACATTGCACAGAAAATTTATTTTATAAATTTTCGCGCATGAACAAATCTACTAAAAAAATAAAGATTTTTTTAGATTTGTTCTTAAGTATATGGAATTAAGAATTTATAAATATTCTTAAAACGTAAAAAATCAGGAGGTGAAAATTAAAAAATGGCAAGTGAAAAAAACTTAAATCAAAAGAAAGAAGAAGTTACAAAATTAGCAAATAAAATGAAAGAAGCTAAATTAGTACTTTTAACAGATTACAGAGGAATTAATGTTGAAGACGTAACAGAATTAAGAGCAGAATTAAGAAAAACAAACGCTGAATATACTGTTATCAAAAACAACATAACAAAAAGAGCATTAGCAGAAGCAGGAATCGAAGGTTTAGAAGATAAATTAGTAGGACCTACAGCTGTAATAATGAGTAATGAAGATTACTTAGAACCATCTAAAGCAATCTATGAATTCACAAAAAACAATGACTACTACAAAATTAAAGGTGGAGTTATTGAAGGTAAAGTAATGACTACTGAAGAAATAATCACTTTAGCAAAATTACCATCAAAAGAAACATTACTATCTATGCTTGCTGGAGCATTACTTGCAAATATTCAAAAATTTGCAGTTGCACTTGATCAAGTTAGAATTCAAAAAGAAGAAGGTTCAGCTGAAGAAACAACAGCAGAAGCTTAATCTTATAAGAATTAGTATTGCAAACGAATTTGCATATAACTAAAAAGAAAAATTAAAATAAAAGCCTAAATAGATAGGCAAAAAATAAAAATAAAAGGTCAATATTTAAGATTGACAAAAATAAAAATTAGGAGGATTATAAAATGAGTAAAGAAGAAATGATTGAAGAAATCAAAAAAATGACAGTAGTAGAATTATCAGAATTAGTAAAAGCTATAGAAGAAGAATTTGGAGTATCTGCAGTAGCAGCCGCTGCACCAGCAGCAGGAGCAGCAGCAGGAGATGCAGCAGCTGAAAAAACATCTTTCAACGTTGTATTAAAAGAAGCTGGAGACCAAAAAATAAAAGTTATCAAAGTAGTTAGAGACGCTACAGGATTAGGATTAAAAGAAGCTAAAGAATTAGTAGACGGAGCACCAAAAACAGTTAAAGAAAATGTTTCTAAAGAAGAAGCAGAAGAATTAAAAGCAAAATTCACAGAAGTTGGAGCTGTTATCGAATTACAATAATTCTAATTAATAGAACAATTTTAAAAAATAAGAAGGACTATACTAAATTTTGTATAGTTCTTTTTTTCTGTTAAATAAATCATTAATATCACTTTACATCATTTATAAAATATAAATATTCATTTTAAAATATTCATGCTTTAATATTTACACAGTTAAACATTCATAATTTATTTTTAATTTTTATAGATATTAAATATATTATATGATATAATATTCACGAATGAAAACGGAGGTCTTTTAAATGAATAAAATAGGAATAATTGTTGCAATGGAAGAAGAACAAGAAGAAATACTAAACATAATGAGCAATATAGAAGAAAAAGACATATATGAAGTAACAGTAAAAACAGGACAAATAGGAAAAAATAAAGTCGTAGTAGCAAAATGTGGAGTAGGAAAAGTAAATGCTGCGAGAGTAACACAAATATTAATAGATAAACTAAATATCAATTGCATAATAAATGTTGGATCTGCAGGAGCACTAAATCCATTATTAAACATAGGGGATATAGTAATTGGCGAAAAATTAGTACAACATGACTTTGACATAACTGCATTTGACCATGATAAAGGATATATAACAGGAGTAGGAGATTACATATATAGCAATTTAGAGCTAATAGAAAAGTTTGAAAAGGCTGCTAAAACACTAGAAAACGAAGATTTTAAAGTAAAAAAGGGAACAATAGCAACAGGAGATATATTCTGTACAGATATAGGAATGAAAAACAAAATATATACAAAATTTGATGCAGACTGTGTTGAAATGGAAGGCGCAGCAATAGCACAGGTATGCTATTTAGACGAAATACCATTTATAGTAATAAGAAGTATATCTGACTCACCAAATGGAAAAAATCAAATTGACTTTGATAAATTTGTGCAATTAGCATCAATAAGATGTGCTAATATATTAGAAAATCTTTTAAAAGAGGAAATTTAAGGGGGTGAAACAAATGAAAAAATCAAGTATGGGGATAATAATAGTGATTGCATTAATTGTAATTGTAGGACTAATGTTAGTATCAAGTTATAACAGTATAGTTGCAAAATCAGAAGAGGTAGACAACAAATATGCAACAATAGATACATATTTACAACGTAGAGCAGATTTAATTCCAAATTTAGTAAACACTGTAAAAGGATACACAAAACAAGAACAAGACATTATAAATTCAATTACAGATGCAAGAGCAAAAATGGTAGGAACAACAAGTGTCTCTGAAAAAGCAAAAGCAAATGATGAATTAACATCAGCATTAAGCAAACTTATGGTAGTAGTAGAAAACTATCCAGACCTAAAATCATCACAAAATTTTATACAATTATCTGATGAATTATCTGGAACAGAAAACCGTATAGCAACTGCAAGAAAAGATTACAATGATGCAGTAAAAGAATACAATTTAAAAATTAAAAAATTCCCTGCAGGAATTATAGCAAATATGTTTGGATTTGAACAAAAAGAATATTTCCAAGCAACACAAGAAAGCAAGGAGGTTCCTAATGTTCAATTCTAAAAATATAAAAAGAATTATATTACTAATAATTACATTTTGTATATTGTTATCAGTAAAATCATTTGCAGTTGTATCACAAACAAAAGACTTTTTTGTTAATGATTATGCAGGAGTCTTAACAGAAGAAACAAAAAACTATATAATACAAACAAATGCAGAATTGCAACAAAAAACAGGCGCTCAAATCGTTGTAGTAACTGTAAAAAGTTTAGATGGACAAAGCATAGAAGAATATGCAACAGAATTATTTAGAAAATTTGGTATAGGGGATTCTCAAAAAAATAATGGAGTACTATTACTATGTTCAACTGGTGATAGACTATTTAGAATAGAAGTAGGCTATGGATTAGAAGGAACATTAACAGATGGGAAAACAGGAAGAATTCAAGACCAATATATAATACCATATTTAAAAAATAACAATTATAATGATGGAATAAAAAATGGGTTTAGTGCCATTTTGGGAGAAGTGAGCAATGAATATGGGATAACATTAAACAATGTTGAGAATCCTGAAAAATTAAATTCAGATTCACAAGAAGAACAAACATTAGTGTATGTTATAATAGGTACATGTCTAACCGCAAGTACAATAAATCTTGTAAGAGAAAGAAAAAACAAAATTATATTTAGTGTAGTATATACAGGAATATATACATTAATTAGTTTTCTTACAAAAAATCCAATGATGATAATGGGATATATGTTTTTCATAGTTATATTTGTAATTGTAATTTTATTAGATGGAAATTCTAAACACAAAGGGAATTCTGGACGTGGAGGTCATAATAATTCATATAGACCACCATATAGAAGAGATACATATAGAGATTTTTCAGGAGGCGGATTTTCGAGTGGTGGATTCTCAGGAGGCGGAGGCTCTTCTGGTGGAGGAGGAAGTACAAGAGGATTTTAGATATATTCCACAATATAATAATAATTTTTTTAATTAAAAAGACTATTTCTTTTATAGAAGTAGTTTTTTTGATGTTGGTATTGAAAATATATGAAAAATATAAATTAGGAGATATGACTAAAGAAGAATGTAAAAAATTATTTAAAGATAATATTTGGAAATGTTTTAGGGAAAAAAGCCGTATTCTTAATACAAAATATAAAAGCATTAAGAGTAGTTGACTTAGCAAAATAATGTTAGGATTTAAAGGATATTTGAAAATATACTAATATAAAATAAGGTATAATACAACCCCCAAGTGAATACAATTAAACAAAAGTATTCGTATGGGGGTTTGACAATATGAGAAGTATATCAATAGATGAACGTGCAATAGAACTTGCACAATATATAATAGATTCAAAAGACACTGTAAGAGGAGCAGCAAAAAAATTTGGGATAAGTAAAAGCACAGTACACACGGATGTAACACTCTAGAACGGTAAGAATAAAGGACAACCTATTCCTGAAAGTATTGAAATTAAAGGAGTTTTCTTAAGTACAAAAAATCCTGTTGTTAAATTAGGATTATTAATTAAATAAGTAAGTAAAATGTAAGTCTTAAAAGTAAAATTTTAAGGCTTATTTTTTTACCCTAAAATTATACCAAATTGTATTTTGAATGCCACAGAATCGAACGTGGTGCGAATAAAAACTAAACGAAAGGAGAATATGATATGCAAAAATTAAAAGGTCTATGGATACCAGCAGAAATTTTATTAAATGAAGATTTATCAGATAAAGAAAAAATAATATTATCAATGATTTTATATTTAAGTGAAGAAAGAAAAAGTTGTTTTGCAAGTAATAAGTATATTGCAAATATTGTTAATGTTACTCATGAGAGAGTATCTAAAATTATAAGTGCATTAAAAGATAAAGGATATGTAAGTGTTAAATTAAAATATAAAACAGATAGCAAAGAAATAGAAGAAAGACAAATTACACCTAAAGTCGAAAATATCAATGGGTATAGTCAGAAACTTCAAGAGGGTATAGACAATAATAACTATTTAGATAGTCGAAAACAACCATACCCTATAGGTGAAAATGACAAAGATATAATAAATAATATAAAAAATAAAAATAAATATAATAATGACACACAGAAGTTTAAGAAAACAAAAGCTAATTTTGAAGAAAGAGCATACGAAGGATTTAACTTTGATACATTATACGCAAATTACAGTATGATGAAAGGAACATCATAAGCCATTACTATATATAAAAATAATAAAAGTTGAGATTTAAGGAAAAATCTCTGCTTTTATTATTTCTGCGAGGAAGTTTGAAACCAAGCGAGGTTTCATAAAGTCAATAAAAAATTTGAAAAATGTTTTTCTTGTCTTTTTCTTTTACCTAAATTGCGAAATGTGAATTTAGGTAAAACCTAAAAAATTGCGAGCAAGCAAATTTTTAGGCAATGGGGTGTGGGGAAATGTAATTTCCCTGCCATACGGTCAAACTTGTTTGACTAGTATGTTAGACATACAAAGTATATCTTGAGCAAAGAAGGAGGTAAAAGAAGATATGAGTTATGCAATAATAAGAAATGAAAAATTAACAAGAGCTGAATCATACGGAGCATATGTTCATAATGATAGAAAAGCAAAAAATCATTCGAATAAGGATATTGATTCAACGAGGACACATTTGAATTTCTATTGTAAGGAAAATGAAACAACATACATTAGAGAATTTGATAGAATGAAGAAGGAATATGACTTACAAGGTAATTTAAGAAAAAATAGTATTATAATGTGCCAAATGATGATTACATCAGATAATGAGTTTTTTAAGAAAATAGGTTTAGAAGAAACAAAAAGATATTTTATAGAAAGTTATAAATTTGTATGTAATTATAAAAATTTAGGGGAAAGAAATATAATATCTGCAGCAGTACATTTAGATGAAACGACACCACATATGCACTTGGTATTTATACCAGTAATTCATACAAAAGATGAAAAAGGCAATGCAATAGATAAAATATGTGCCAGAGATTTTTGGAGAGGTAGAGATAGTTATAGAAAATTACAAAATGACTTTCACAAATATGTAACATCAAAAGGTTTTGATTTAGAAAGAGGTTTACCAGTAGAAGAAACAGGGGCAAAACATTATAAAATAGAAGATTTAAAGAAAATAACAAACTTTGAAAATACTAAAAAAGTATTAAGAAATATTAATTTAGAATTGCCAGATGTTCCAGAACTAGCAGATATAAGTAAGTTTTCGATAAAAAGAGATGAAAAGATTTTAGAAGAAATTATAAAACCAAAAGATGATATTATTAGAGAATTATACAATAATAATTTAGCTTTGCATAGAGAATTATCAAAACAATCAAGAGTTATAAAAGAAGCAGAAAAATATCAAAAAGAAAGAGATACGATAATTGCTGATAATAAAGAATTAAATAATAGAGTTAAGGAGTTAGAAAACGAATATAAAGAAAAAAGCACTATTCTTGACACAAAATTTGATAATAGAAAAAGAGAACTTGAGAAAGAATTTAAAGAAAAGACTTATGATATGGAATATGAGTACAAAAGTAAAGTTCGAAAACTAGAAAAAGAAAATAGCAAATTACACAGAATAATAGATAAATTCTATGAAACTATTAATAGATTCATACATTGGATTTGCGAAAAATTTGATATAGGTGCAGAAGATAATCTAATTAGAGATTTTCAAAAAGAAACTAATACTTTTATAGACCCTAAAAAACAAATAAAAAAAGAAGAAAGAGAAAAAGAATGGGAGTATGAATTGTAAAGAAATATCTATAAAATTTAAAATATACTTTAAGTTTATTGTTTTATGTATTAGATGTTCATATATTTCTTTTATACAATAAAAAACAAAAGGACGTGTGCTACACAGCATACGTCCTTTTGCTAAAGATGCAATGCATCCTTAATGGCTTTTGTTTAAAAAGTGAATTAATGGTAGATAGACTACCAAATAAATCACAAACGGGACTGCGAATATTCCAACTCCAGTAATTAACCATCCACAAGAGGGAAGGACTACAGGAAACCAGAATTTAAAACTTATGAGCATACCCATTCCTTGAGCGATTGCACTCGCAATCAATGAAGCTATAAATACGCTGGAAATACCTTTCCGTTTTTTCATGGCAAAAACCTCCTAAATGTTTTGATACATTAATTATAACATAATTTGCTATATAAATCAAATTATGTTAAACCGTAATAAAAGTATATTTTAAATAAATTTATAATAAATATACATTTTATTTAAAATACATATCGCTTAATTTTTTTAATTCAATTTTAAATTCTTCTAATTGCTCATCAGTAAAATTTTTTCTTAATTTTCTAGCTTTTTTTGACCATTCTTTAAATTTATTTTCAGTAAATTTCTTTTGATGATTATAATGTAATCCGTGCATTCTTTTATATTCTCTGTTATATTCTATTAAAATTGGACTATTTTGTACTTTTTCTTTTTGTTTATTTAAAGCACCTATCTCTTTACAAGTTTTTCCTGTATTTTCAAATAAACTATTACAATATTTTTGGTCATTTCTTCCTTTTTGATTTGGATTATTACTACTAGTTATAGGTATAAATAGTTTACCACAATTTTCGCATTTATTTATAACAAAATTATTTTGAATTACTTTAAATAACTCAAATTTGATTTGTTCTTCACAATTATTTATCTCATAAACTTCTTCAACATATATGTTTTTTGTATGCATTACATCAATCAATTCTTCTACAGATAATTGTTTTTCTTTAAAAGTTATATCAGCATTGCAAATATATTTAGTCACAAATTTTGTGTCTAAAAATAATGCGTGGGCAGGATTAGTGTTCAAATAATGTAAATCAAACACGTCTTTAGCTTCATATAAATATAATCTTTCTTCATTGCTCAAATTTCGAACAAAAGAATTATTAGAATATTCACTTATTAATTCTAATCTTTCTTTCAAGTCGCTTTTTTGATTTATAAGGTCTTTTATTAAGTAATCCTTTATTGTTTTAAAAAATTTTATATATTCATTATGTTTCTTTTTCGAGATTTTATCTATTTCAGTAGTCCACTCATACATTATTGTTTGAAGTACATAATGTTTTTCTTCTATTTCTTCAAATATTTCATTTGGAATATATTCAGTATTATCAATATATACTCCAATATTATTCTTGAATAAAAGGTCACTTCTAAATACTCCTGAATTATATGTTTTTATGATTATATCTATTAAAGTTTGAGTGTAAAAATGTGTATATGGAGAAAAATTCAAACATTCTTGTACTTTATGAAACATTTCAAATAAAAAATTAACCTTTTTATCCATACCATTACATTCTTTATTGCTACAAACAATGTTAATTAATTCTGTATATAGAATTTTTAGTTTATCAAATTCATCATATTCCATAATTGCAAAATCATATAATTTATCCCCAATATTGTATTCAAAATCCAAAGTAGAACCAAAAAATTCCCCGTCCATTTTTTAAAATAATTTTATTGTTATTAAGTGTGAAATTACTTGTCATAACTGTGTTTCCTCCATTTTTAAATAGAATATAGCTATTTTAATTTTTAGTTTACATATAGACTTTGTAAATTCTATTTACAACACTATTTTAGCATTTTATAATGTTTTTAGCAAGATAGAAAATAGCAACTCGAAATAAATATTTTCTATCAACTGCACATTGAAAATTGAATAGCAAACTGCAAGACATATAATGATACTTCCGTCTGGCTAACGTGATGTAAAGGGGCGGTTCACTAAAGGTGAAATGAGGGAAAATCTCATATGGGTATATACCACTTGTAGTTTTAAAATAAAAGTAATATTTTTAAAACTTTAATAATAGTATTGAAATGGAAGAAGGTGAGAATTTTGAAAAAGAGTTTGAATATTACATTTATTAATCCTAATACAGAAGAACAAATAGTACAAGCTATGGCTGGAGTTCTTGCTTATAATTTGGCTGAGAATGATGATAAAATAACATTTGATTATAAAAATTCAAGTTCTTATCAAAATTCTCACGAAATAGAAGATGAACTAGAATTATGATGACAAAAATTCTTTGAAAAAATTTTGCAAAATGTCTTGTCAAATTAATAAAAAGTGTGTATAATGAATATAATAGTAGTAGATATTTAATATCTACTATAATTAAAAATGTGAGTCGCAACCCTATTTGCGAATTAAATGGATAGGTGAGAAAATGTGAGCCGCAACCCTGCTTGCGAGATATAAATGGGCAGGTGAAAAAATGTTAATTATAGTAAAATGTGGGGTCTATAAAAAAATAGATCCCATATTTTCATAAAAGGAGAAATGTAACAAAAATGGTAATAGAAGATGGAAAATTTTACTTTATAAAAGATGAATTTTTTGATGTATTTAAAGATTATGGTTTGATGGTAAATAAAGAAAATGGAAATAAAAGACCGTGTTACTTTTGTTTCAGAGATAGACAAAACAAAGAAATAATATGGTTTGTTCCAATATCAACTAAATATGACAAATATAAGAAAATCTATGACATAAAAAAAGTTAAAAGTGGAAAAAGACCAGTATATAACTTTGTTTTTGGTAATGTATTGGGAAAGAAAGCAGTATTTCTTATACAAAATATATTTCCTACAACTATAAAATATATAGAGAAAAAATATAGAAATTCTAATATGGATGTTGAAATTCCAGAAATTGTTAAAGAAGAAGTTATTACAAAAGCATTAAGAGTAGTAAATCTTGCAGAAGATGGTGTAAATATTCCATTTTACAATATAATAGAGATGAGAAATATATTACTAAAAAGATAGAACAGTGACAATGGCACACAAAATGACACTGAAAGAGAACTAATCAAATGTACTCGCCACCCTGTTGGCGACAATAAATTCACAGGTGAACAGATGTTACTCGCAAACCTACTTGCGACAAATAAAAGCGTAGGAGGACAAATTGAAACCGCTGACCAATATGCGGTATATAAGTAGTTGGGGTGTGAAGTGTAAAATCTATTCCAAAATAAAACGGAGTAGATTTTTTATTTTTCGTATTGTCTTTTTACAACTAATATGCTAAAATGTAACAGAACGAAAATTACGAAACAGAAAATAAAAAGCAAAAAGAAAGTAGTGATGTTATGAAAATTGCAGCATATTGTAGGGTATCAACTGAAAAGGAAGCACAAATAGATTCATTAGAAAAACAAATAGAGTTCTTTAATGAATTTACCAAAAAGAATGGCTATGAATTGTACAAGCTATATGCAGATGAAGGAATATCAGGAAAACAAATAAAACACAGAAAACAATTCCAACAAATGATGATAGATGCCAAAGCAAAAAAATTCGATAAAGTAGTAGTAAAAGATGTAAGCCGTTTTGCAAGAAATACAGTAGACCTATTACAAAGTGTAAGAGAGTTAAAATCTTATGGTGTACAAGTTGATTTCTTAAACAATGGAGAAGTAATGGAAGGTGGCTCTGAATTTATATTAACAATTTTAGGAGCAATGGCACAGCAAGAAAGTGCAAACATGTCTAAAAGAGTAAAATTCGGAAAAGATATCACAGCGAAAAAGGGCAGAGTGCCGAACCTAGTATTTGGATATGACAAAATTCCAGATGAAAGATATACTTTAAAAATAAATGAAGAAGAAGCAAAAATTGTAAAAGAAATATTTGAAAGCTATGTATATAAAGGAATTGGAACAACCAAAATAGCATGGAATTTAAATGATAGAGGAATAAGAACAAAGAAAACCAAATCAAAATGGGTACAAACATCTATTGTAAGAATGCTTAAAAATCCAATATATACAGGAAGAGTAACAAATAAAAAATCAGAAGTAACAGACTTTATAACAGGAACGAGAAAAGAATTGCCAGAAGAAGAATGGATAGTTGTTGAAAGACCAGAAATGAGAATAATATCAGACGAACTATTTAACAGAGCACAAGAACTTTTAGAGCAAAGATCAAACGAATTTAAATTAAATAACAAAAGAGAAAAAACAGAATATGTATTTAGTACACTTATATATTGCAAACATTGTGGTTATTCATTTAGAAGAATAAAGAGAAAATATACAGCTGATGGACCAGAATATATAAGATGGGTATGTAGTGGAAGAAATTCAATGGGAGTAAACCATTGTCCAAATACAACTGTTATTGATGAAGAAGAACTTTTAAATGCAATAAAAATCTATTTACAAAGTATAATAAAAAATAAAAAAGATTTTATGAAAGCTGTTGAAAAAGAATTTGAAAAGATTACAAAATTAAGAGAAAACAATGAAAGAAGTGAAGAAAGTCTTTTAAAAGAAATTGAAAAAGTAACAGTTAAAAAACAAAAATACATGGAAATGTTTCAAAATGAAATAATCAATATTCAAGAATTAAAGAAATATACAAATCCACTAAATGAAGATATAGCAAGACTGGAAAGAGAACTAAAACTAATTACATCAGAAATAAAAGAAAAAGATGTACTAGAAAAAGAACTTAATAAAACAATAAAAACAGTAGATGACATATTAAATAATCAAACAATAACAAATGCAATGCTAAAAACAATAATTGATGTAATTGAGGTTGATTCAGATTCAAATGTAGAAGTAAGACTAAAACTACTAAATGAAATAGGAACAAATGAGCCAGTAATAACAAAATTTGAAGACATTTACCAAAATGGAGAAGACACAGAAAACAAAGATGCCAATAATAATGAAGAATATCCTACCGTTACGAAAAGTAACAACAGTACACAAAGACGTATCAGAAAGACTAAAAAAAATAAACCCAAGTTTAGCAATGCAGGTAAGAATAATACTAGACGAAAATAAAGCAGAAAGACACATACGAGGAGGATTAGCAACAAAACTAAAATACAGTCATTTAAAAGAAGGGTAAAAAACAAAGCACAAAAAAACAAAACAGAATTAAGAGAAAAAACAAAAATAGCACATAAAAACATGGGTTCTATAATAAATGTTGGGGTGGTTAAAAAACTCCAACATTTTTTTGTAAAA
>ERZ791852.999-NODE-999-length-18741-cov-8.429680_pt1 | contig 18741 bp, 20 predicted proteins | sample MGYA00510287_ERZ791852 | MGnify/ENA primary metagenome ERZ791852 (study PRJEB30046, sample SAMN00715257) | human gut metagenome | study: EMG produced TPA metagenomics assembly of the A metagenome-wide association study of gut microbiota in type 2... | reverse complement strand
GCATCCGTCCGCTGTTCTACGGCTACTCCAAGTCCAGCCACCAGATCGCATTCGCGTCCGAGATGCAGAACCTCATCGGCTGGTGCGACGACATCCGGCCCTTCCCCATTGGCAGCTACTACTGCGACGGCCGCTTCGTCCGCTATGAGGACATCGCCGATGTGCCCGCCCCCATGGAAGACGACATGGAGACCACCTTGACCAACATCCGCGAAAAGCTCATCGCCGGTGTGGAAAAGCGTCTGGACGCCGACGCACCGGTCGGCTTCCTGCTTTCGGGAGGTCTGGACTCCTCGCTGGTCTGCTCCATCGCAGCCAAAAAGCTGAGCAAGCCCATCCGCACCTTTGCCATCGGTATGGACACCGACGCCATCGACCTGAAGTATGCCCGCCAGACCGCCGACTATCTGGGCAGCGAGCATCACGAGGTCATCATCAACCGGGAGATGGTCCTCCAGAGCCTGGAAGAGGTCATCCGCCTGCTGGGCACCTGGGACATCACCACCATCCGCGCCAGCATGGGCATGTATCTGCTGTGCAAGGCCATCCACGAGCAGACCGATGTCCGTGTCCTGCTGACGGGCGAGATCTCCGATGAGCTGTTCGGCTACAAGTACACCGACTATGCCCCCACCGCCGACGCCTTCCAGCAGGAGAGCCAGAAGCGCATCCGCGAGCTTTATATGTACGATGTCCTCCGCGCCGACCGCTGCATCTCCTCCAACAGCATTGAGGCCCGTGTGCCCTTCGGCGACCTGGACTTCGTCCGCTACGTGATGGCCATTGACCCCGAAAAGAAGCTGAACAGCTACGGCAAGGGCAAGTACCTGCTGCGCAAAGCCTTCGAGGGCGACTGGCTGCCGCCGGAGATCCTGTGGCGTGAAAAGGCCGCCTTCTCCGACGCCGTGGGCCACAGCATGGTGGACGACATCAAGGAGTATACCGAGAGCCTTTACACCGACGAGGAGTTCCAGCTCCGCCGGGCAAACTATTCGGCCCACTGCATGCCGTTCACCAAGGAGAGCCTGTTCTACCGCGAGATCTTCGAGAAATACTACCACGACCAGAGCCGCACCATCGTCGATTTCTGGATGCCCAACAAGGCATGGCCCGGCTGCAACGTCAACGACCCCTCCGCCCGTGTGCTGGCAAACTACGGCGCATCGGGGGTGTGATTTTTTATTTTTGCTCTAGATGCAACAATTTTGCATCTAGAGTTTTTTTGTGCAAACAAATAAGTTCAAAGAATTTTAGCAAATTCTAACAAGATTGATTTCAAAAAACAGCGGCCGCTTTCCAATTTGGAAAACTGCCGCTGTTTTGCTTTTTCTGCGTCTTGCACATCTGCTCCCAACATGCTACGCATTGTGCAGAAGGAAGCGTTCCCCAGCACTTTGCTGGAACGTCAAGTCACTTTTTGTTGTGCTAAGGTGTCCCGGAATTCCTTCCATAGGCCGCTGCGCCCGGTCAAACGGTCCGCTGTTTCCTCGCCGAAGGTGAGTTTCAGCTTTTGATAGGCTTCCCGCAGATTGACCGGCCGGGACGTGGTGTTATGTGCATCCGATGCTACCACATCAATGACACCGCTGCTCAGCCAGCGTTCCACCCGCCGCCGCTTCCAGAAGCTGCCCGGCTCCAGCACCGTGGAACCGTTCATCTGGCAGGCCACAGGATACCGGGCCTTCAGCTTTTCCAGCAGGCCCCGCGATTCCAGGCAACGGTAGCGCTCCACATGGGCCATCAGAATGGAGTAGCCGCACACAGCCACTTCTTCCAGCCCGTTTTCCAGCTCTTTGGCGGAAGTCTGCGGTAAAAACTCCATCAGCACCCAATCCGTACCGGCCAGCGTGGGCAGGCCGTTTTCTCTGGCCGCATCCCGCAGCATGGGGTTGTACAGCAGCTCCGCACCGGGGTACAGCCGCAATCCATACCCCTGCTGTTGACAATAGGCCTGCGCTGCATCCAGGTGGCGCTGGTAGCGCTCCTGTGGAAAGGCCTCCAGGCCCGGTGTCGCGTGGGTGGTGGCCACCAATGTGGTGATGCCGTTGGCAACAGCTGCGTCCAGCATCGCCCGCATCTGTTCTTCCGTGCGGGCACCATCGTCCACTCCATAGACCACATGCGTATGCAGATCTAAAAACTGTTCTGTCATGGGTTCAGCTCTTCTTTTCTTCTGCCTCTTTTTCGTAGGCCTTGTAATAACTGGAATAATGCGATTTGTAATAATACTTCTTGTTGGCAAAGCCCTCGTAATCCACCTGATTGAGGATGGTGCCGAGGATGGGACAGCCCGTTTGTTCCAACTGGTTTTTTGCGTCGATCAGCTCCTGCCGGTGGACCTGATTGTAGCTCACCACCAGCAGAATGCCATCGCAGACCTTTGCGATCTCCGCAGCATCAATGACCACGCCCACCGGAGCCGCATCCACGATCACGTAATCGTACTGCTCTGCCAGTCCATCCAGCAGGTTCTGAAACCGCTCAGAGCTCAGCAGCGGGATGGGATTCAGCAGTTCGTGGCCCATAGGGATAAAGTCCATGCCCGGAACGTTGGTGTGGAACAGGACTTCCTCCTTTTCGGCAATGCCGGCCAGATAGTGAGACAGGCCCTGCTTTTTGGAACCCGGCGCAAACTGCACCCCATAAACAGTGGTGATCATGCTCCGCCGCAGGTCCGTATCCACCAGGACCACCCGCTTGCCTCGCTCTGCCAGCTTCCGGCACAGCGTAATGCTGGTAAAGCTCTTGCCCTCGGATGCGTGGGAACTGGTAAGCATGATCTTTTTGATATTCCGACCCAAAAAGGAAACATTGGTGGAAAGGGTGTTGAAGGCCTCATTGACCGGGTAGCTCAACTGGGGAAGTTTTCGAAATTCAAGTCTGTTCACAGCGTTTTCCCTCCCGGCAACTTCAGGCCGATCTGCTTGTCTGCCCTCTGGTGTTTTGGCTCATCGCCCTTTTCCAGCGGGATCACCGCCATCGTCACCAGGCCGGTGTATTTCTTGATGTCCTCCGTCGTCTTGTAGGTATCGTCCAGCAATGTCATCACAACAACGACACCCGCACTGACCACAAAGCCCAGCAATGCTCCCAGCAGGATGCTTTTGGTCTTGTTCGGGCTGACCGGCTCCGTAGGAACCAGTGCTGTGGACATGATAGAGATCTTGTCCGTTGCCATCTTTTTAGCAATGTAGTCCTGCACCACGGTAACATACTCATTGGCGATGTCTGCTGCTTCCTGCGCAGACTCCGACGTCACGGTGATCTCCACCATCCGGGTGTTGGAGGCATTGGTCACAGAGAGCATCTTATCCAGCTGGCTGTAGGTATAGGGCAGGTCCAGGTTGGAGATCACCTTCTCCTGCACCTCCCACATATGAAAGACCTGGATATAGTCATCGGTCAGAGCCGTGCCGATCTGCAGATCGGAGATGTTGATGTCCGAGTCTTTCTGGCTGATGACGTAAATGGTAGACGACGCCTGATACTTGGGCGTCACAAAAAACAGCACCCCAATGGCTGCGATCAGGGCGCAGGCCACGGTTGCTGCTGCAAGCAGCTTCCATTTACTCAGCAGCGCATAAAACAGCTCCAGGAGGTCAATGGTCTCCTCGTCTCCATTGCCGGGCTGGGGCGAATTCACCTTATTGGGGGGTGGCATTTGGTATTCTGACATAGTTTTGTTCTCCCTTTGATTTATTCTGAAGCAGAAAGAAAGCAGTGGCAGCAAATGCCACTGCCTTCTGTAAACCTACAAAAGGTACTTTCTCAAACTCAGACCTTTGCAGTCTTCTTGGTCGCGACCACGGAACGCCTCCTGACGTTCCATGCGGCTGGCGTTGGTCCCATCTCCGACCGTCATCCGGCTGCGGACAAAGGTCTCGGCCTGGTCCCCATGCAGCGTCAGGGTCGTGCCCTTGGTCATTGCAGGGTCTATGGAGGAGAAATCATCCTCCAATGTCACGGTGACACCGCCTGCCAGATCGTTCAGCTCCGAGATGCCATCCATGTTCATGGCCACGTAAAAATCAATGGATTCTCCCAGCAGAAGACCTTCCACTGCCTCACGGGCATACTCGCAGCTTTCCTCCTTGCCATCGCCGAAGCCATGCGCAAGGCTGATCTGCATCTCTTTGGTGCCGATGGGGCTGCCAAGGTAGCCCAGCACGGTGCATTCTGTCATGGTATCCCGGTCGATCTTCAACTGACGGATGACCTGGCGTTCCGGATCGATGACGATCAGCCGCTGGAAATCTCCCTGGCCGCCTTGGTAAGCGCCCTCGCTCTCCACAGCACTGTCATGGTCCACGCCCATCACAAGGATGGAGGTCAGCCCCTCCCGGCGCTGGTATGTGACGCCGTTGTACTCCTGCGTTTCCACCGCTTCCGTCTGGGTCAGATCCCCGCGTGCTTCTTCAACGCTCCTGGTCTCCAGCCAGCGTCCCCCTGCATACAGGATCACACCCAGCAGAAGGATACCTGCCGCAATGACCAGGATCAGCCACTTTGCTTTTCCTGCCTGGTCATATCGTTTCAAAAAGTTTTTCCCCTCCTCAGGGTACAATGACATCCGAGGTATAAAGCCTCTCTCATAAGATACCATCTTTTATAGCCGTCTGTCAATGTTTTCCTCCATGTTTTTTCATTTTTATCCCCCCCCCCGCAAAAATATGAAACGCATACAAAAATCATTTTCTTTATGATTTATATCCATCATTCTGAGTTTTTTTGCATCGGGAGATCCTTATGAAATGCTGTTTCTGGCACAACAAAGGAGCGCCCCCGCACGAAGTAGCTTCTGTGCGGAGACGCTCCTTGTTATTCCCTTATTTGTTTGTCCGCTCAGGCATCCGAGCGGGAGAAGGCATTCTTCATATTGCAGCTCAGTTCAAAGAGGACCTTGTTCAGCGTATCGGCAGCGCGGGCCTTCAGCTCTCTGGCGATGGCCTCGTTGGCCTCCGTGCGCAGGGCGGCACGGCGGGCCGGGTCGGCCTCCTGGGCCTGTTTTTCGTCGTAGGCGTTCAACAGAGCGCGTGTGGCGGAGAGGACGCCCTCCTCGTAGCGCTCGACATGGAAGATGGACTTGCCGTAAGCGGCATCGGCCATAGCGGCGATCATCCGGCTGACCCAGTAAAAGCTCTCGGTGGAGACTTCGCCGGTGGTGCAGGCGAGGTAGGCCGGAGTGGTGTCCACATTGGCATAGAACGGCACCATCGTGTTGAAAGCGTTGGACGCATAGGCGATCCACTCCACCGTGCGGAACTCCTCCGGCAGATCCGGGCGCATCTGGGTCAGCGCCATGAAGCTGTTGCGGTTGATGCCGATCGTACGGTAGGCACCCTTGCTCTTCGGGTCGCCATAGGCGGCATACGGGTCATACGGGGTGCCCTGATAGTGCGAAGACAGCAGGTATTTCACGTCTTCCGGTGTGATCTTCCGCTCCGGGACCATACACCAGGGCAGGTCGTCCGAATGCGGGGTATAGTCTGCATCGGGGCCTTCCCAGACCCAGGTGTTGGGGTTCAGATGCCGCAGCATGAACCAGGCACGCGGTGTGTTATACACATGGTCGGCGTCATCGTGGCTGCCAAAGGCATCGCGCGGGTTGAAGCTGCCGTCCAGCGAGAGGTCGAGGTGGTACTTGTCCACAAAGGCCTTCAGGTCGTCCGAGCACATGTAGTTTTCCTGTGCGCCGCAGGCGTCGGCAAAGTCGAAGCTGTCGATGCCGAGCTGGTTGGGCATCACGACATAACTGTCGTCCGGCACACGGCGGGCCATCCAATGGTGGCCGCCGATGGTCTCCAGCCACCAGATCTCGTTCACATCCTGAAACGCGATGCCGTTCATCTCATAGGTACCGTACGTCCGGAGCAGCTCGCCCAGGCGCACCACGCCCTCGCGGGCCGAGCGGATATAGGGCAGCACGAGGCAGACGATGTCCTCCTCGCCAATGCCGCCGGGCACTTCCGGCCGTTCCCCTTTGGCGGGCTGGTACACCACCAACGGGTCTGCGCCCAGAACGCGCGGGTTGGACGTGATGGTCTCGGTGGCCGTCATGCCCACATGGGCCGCATTGACACCCGCTGCCGCCCAGATGCCCTCGCCTTCCACCGCGTTGGGCATGGCCGTCATCCGCAGCGCATGGCCGGGCAGCGGCACCTCCACATGGGAGATCACCGACCGATAGACGGCCGGGTGCTCCTCCGGCTGCACGACCACGAACTTTTTGGCCGTGAAATGCCCCGAACCCGAATCGTCGTTGCGGGCGACCATGGTGGAGCCATCGTATGATGCGTTTTTGCCGACTAAAATTGTAGTACAAGCCATTGTTCTGTCCTCCGAAATTGTTTCCTTGTCTTTTCGGTTTGCCGAGGCTATTGTAAGCCTTTTTGGGGGAAAAGGCAAGATTTTTTGAGAAGGGAGCGTGGAAGTACGATTTATGGGACATAACAGAATTTATACTGAAATTATAGGAAGGATGCCAATTGACAACAACTTCCATTTCTCGTATGGTAACGGTATCCTATCATTCAGGAGGGATCTTTTATGAAACTGCTCGCGCACATCAGTGATGACAAGACCCGCACACAGACCATCGAAGAACACCTGACCAGCACGGCTGCATTGGCCGGAAACTTTGCCGCAGCGTTTGGCGCACAAGCAGAAGCAGCGTATACCGCCCTGCTTCATGACATCGGAAAATATAGCGCTGGTTTCCAGCAACGCTTGCAGGGCGGCCCGCCCGTTGACCACTCCACTGCTGGAGCCAAGGCCGCGATCCAGGACGGAAACATTCCCGCCGCGCTGGCCATTGCCGGACATCACAGTGGCATCCCCGACCTCGGAAATCCGCATGACACTGCCGACGAAAGCACATTGGTCGGCCGCTCCAAGCGGCGGATCGAAGATTGCTCCCAGTGGAAACAGGAGATCTCCCCTGCCAAAGCCGCTCTGCCGCCGTGGCTGCTCCGCCAGCCGGACAACCTGACCATGGCCTTTTTCACCCGGATGCTCTACTCCAGCCTGGTCGATGCCGATTTCATCGACACCGAGACCTTCATGGACGGTAAAGCAGCCCCGCGTGGGATGGGGGAACCACTTTCCGCCCTGCTGGAAAAAGTCCGGGCACAGGCCAAACGCTACCTTGACAGCCCTGCCGCTTCCCCTGTCGCGCAGGAGCGGAACAAAGTACTGCGGGCCTGCATGGAACAGGGTGCTCATGCACCACAGGGGCTTTATACGCTCACAGTTCCCACAGGCGGCGGCAAAACCTTCGCGTCCCTCGCCTTTGCGCTGGAACATGCTGTGGCACAAAAGCCGCAGATGGAGCGCATCATTTACGTCATCCCCTACACTTCCATTATCGACCAGACGGCGCAGACGTTCGCAGATCTTCTGGGAGAAGACAATGTGCTGGCTCACTTTTCCGGTGTAGACTACAAGCTGACCGAAAAAGACGACCTGACACCTGCTCAGTACCGGAAACTGCTTTCCAGTGAAAACTGGGACGCTCCCATCGTGGTGACGACCGCTGTGCAGTTCTTCGAATCCCTCTACGCCAACCGCAGCAGCCGGTGCCGCAAACTGCACAACATTGCCAACAGTGTCATTCTTTTTGATGAAGCACAGACGTTCCCTACCGATTACCTGAAGCCCTGCGTTTCCGCCATCGCACAGCTGGTCCAGCACTACCACACTACCGCCGTTCTCTGCACCGCAACGCAGCCCGCTTTGACGCCGCTGCTTCAGGAGCTTGCCCCCGGCCTGACCGCAAAAGAACTCAGCCCCGACACGGCTCACCTCTATGAAGTCCTTCGCCGCGTGACTCGGCAAGATCTGGGCACCCTCTCCGCTGAGGCCCTCTGCGCACAGCTTTCGTCTGCCGAACAGGTGCTCTGTGTGGTCAACCGGCGCAAGACCGCCCAGGATCTGTTTGCACAGCTCCCCGCCGAAGGCAGCTACTGCCTGACCACCTTCCTCTGTGCCGCTGACCGCCACCGACAGTTGGACGAGATCCGCCAACGGCTCAAGGCGGGGCTTCCCTGCCGGGTCGTCTCCACCTCTTTGATCGAAGCAGGCGTCGATGTAGATTTTCCGCTTGCTTACCGTGAAGCCGCGGGGCTGGATTCCCTGCTCCAGACCGCCGGGCGCTGCAACCGGGAGGGCAGACGTGACCCGAAAAAAAGCATCGTTGCTTCTTTCCAGCTGGAAGGTCTGGCACCGCTCCCCATGCTTTCGCAGAATGTCAACGCCATGAATGCCACCGAGCGGGCCTACGACCTGCTCGACACACCGGATGCCATTCACAGCTATTTTGAATCCTTCTATCGCACCCGTGCAACACTTGACAAACAGAACATTCTGGACGCTTTTCAGCATGGTATCAAGGGATGTCAGTTTCCCTTTGCACAGGTTGCCGGAAAGTTCCACCTCATTGATAACCACACTTACACGATCTATCTTCCCATTGAGGAAGGTGCCGACCTCTGCGCATCGCTTCGCGCCGGTCACATCAGCCGTGCTCGGCTCCGCCGCCTGGGCATTTACAGCGTAGAATGCTATGAAAAGCAGTTCCGTTCGCTGGACGCCGCCGGTGCATTGGAACGTTCTCCGGATTTCCCCGACGACTCCGCCATCCTCGCTGATCCAGACTTGTACAGCCGCAGGACCGGCCTTTCGATGGAGATCGAAGAAGGCAGGGCGATCATCCTCTGAAAAGGAAAAAGCAGCAGAGCACGCGACTCCACTGCTTTTCCCTCTAGGCTTTACAAATCTCCTAAATATTTCAATCCACATTCCCATCAGTTTCTTCAAAACTGGCAGAATGACCAAATTTATTATAGTAGATTTTACTATGTACCGCAAGGTTTTTGCAGAAAGTCCTTGATTTCCATTTTTACCCATGTTATAATCAGGGCCAGAAGATATAGTTTACATATCTCTTAAATGAAATCGAGATAAAGAGGTGGTTGCAATGGGCAAATTCGATGTTCGCCTGAAAGTCCGACAACCGTTTGAAAGGAGGTGATGCGCATGTCCATGCGCATTGAAGTCTGGGGACCCTATGGATGCTTCTCCCGGCCCGAAATGAAGACCGAACGTGTCAGTTACGACATCATCACACCGTCGGCCGCAAGAGGGCTCGTTGAAGCGATCTACTGGCACCCTGGCCTGAAGTACCACATTGACCGCATCTACTTATTGAGTCCCATCCAGTTCACCAACATCCGGCGAAACGAGGTTCGCTCCACCCTGCTGGCTTCCGCAGCACTGTCTGCCGCCAAAGGAGGAACGCCGCCGGTGCTCTACACCAGCCAGGACATCCAGCAGCGCGCCGCTATGGTCCTGCAGAACGTCCACTATGTCATCGAGTGTCACTTCACCATGACCGACAAAGCAGCCCCCGGCGACAACCCCGGAAAATTCCAGGATATCCTTCGTCGCCGTTTGAGCAAAGGCCAGTGCTATCATCAGCCCTGCTTTGGCTGCCGCGAGTTCCCTGCCAACTTCCGGGAGTGGCCCGGCGGCGACCTTCCTGCACTGGAAGAAGCCACGCAGGACCTCGGATTCATGCTGTATGATCTGGATTATTCTGACCCGGCCAACATCCGCTCGCAGTTCTTCCGGGCAAAGCTGGTCAACGGGGTGATGGATTGCCGGGACGTGGAGGTGTTCACATGATCTTACAGGCATTGACTGCTTATTATGAGCAGCTGCTCCGCACCGGACAGATCTCAGCCCCCGGCTGGGAGAATCAGTTCAAGGTCAGCTACTGGCTCCGCATCAACGCGGAAGGCCAGCTCATCGACCTCGTGGACTGCCGCCAGATGGTTCCGCGCGGCAAAAAAGAAGTGCTCGCCCCGCGGGAAATGGCAGTTCCTGCCCATGTCAAACGAGCTTCCGGCATTGCTGCAAATTTTCTGTGTGACAATTCCACCTATCTGCTGGGTGCAGACGAAAAAGGCAAGCCGGAGCGCTCCATCCAGTGCTTCGAAGCCTGTGCAAAGCTGCACCATGCCATTTTGGATGGGGTTGATTCCCCTGCGGCCAGAGCGGTCCTTGCGTTTTTTGACCATTGGAAGCCCGAAGAAGCATCGGCCCACCCGTTACTGGCTGACCGCTGGAAGGATATCACCGGAAACGCCAACCTTCTGTTCGACTATGAAGGGCCGGAGGGCAGCATCCTGTCCACTGAAGATGAAGCGATCCGAGCGGCATGGCAGCAGCCCTACAGAAGAGCTTCGCCCGACACTCCGCTGGTCCAGTGTCTCGTGACCGGCCAGCAGGCCCCAGCCGCCCGGCTGCATCCCTCCATCAAGGGTGTTCCCGGCGCACAGAGCTCCGGAGCCGCGCTCGTTTCCTTCAACGCCCCGGCGTTCTGTTCCTATGGGCACGAGCAGGGCGAGAATGCCCCTGTCAGCGAATATGCCGCCTTTGCTTACACCACTGCATTGAACACGCTGCTGGCCGACCGGGATCATTGCCGTATCCTCGGCGATACCGCTGTGGTCTGCTGGGCCGAAAACGCGTCCCCCAGCTATTCCTCCCTCGGCATGATGGCCATGTTCGGCATCCCGGAAAACCATGGTCTTACCGAGGACGACCTGAGCAAAGCACTGGACAACCTTGCCAAAGGGCAGCCCTGCAGCTGGATGGGCGAAGATCTGCAGCCCGGCCAGCACTTTTATGTGCTGGGGCTCTCACCCAACGCGGCACGTATTTCGGTACGGTTCTTTCTACGTGACACCTTCCAGGTGTTTGCACAGCGGCTGCAGCGGTATGCAGAGGATATCACTGTGATCCACCCCGCTTTTGACAAGCGTGAGACCCTCTCCGTCTGGTCGCTGGTTCAGGAGACTGTCAACCAGAACTCGCGTGATAAAAAGCCTTCGCCGCAGCTTGCAGGTGATGTTCTGCGCTCTATTCTGACGGGCACCCCCTATCCAGCTACACTTCTGAATGGAGCGGAACTGCGGATACGCGCCGAACAAACGATCACACGCGGCCGGGCGGCCATCATCCGGGCTTATTACCGCCGCCATCCCCATCCACAGGTTCCAAAGGAGGTTTTGGATATGCCTGAATTGAATGTAGCATGCAACAATATCCCCTATACTCTTGGCCGGATGTTCTCGCTATACGAACAGATCCAGCTGGCTGCGGCCAAGGCAAATTCTTCCAACATCAATGCCACCATCAAGGACCGCTATTTTAATGCGGCTTCTTCGAATCCCAGCCAGGTCTTCAACCTTCTGGGCAAACTTTCCGTCAGCCACCTTCGGGTCCTGCGCCGCAGCGATCCAAAGTTGGCCGGTTTTCTGCAAGGCCAGTTGGAAGAACTTTCCATCCGCGTCGGCACATCCTATCCCCCCCATCTTGACCCCGCCAGCCAGGGTTCGTTCCAGTTGGGTTATTACTATCAGAATCAGGCCCGCTTCCAGAAGAAAGCCCCCGCTGATTCCACTGAGAATGTTTGAATTATAAGGAGGAACTGACATGTCTGAGCCTATCAAAAACCGCTATGATTTTGTGATCCTGTTCGATGTTGAAAACGGCAACCCAAACGGTGACCCCGACGCAGGCAACATGCCCCGCATCGACCCGGAAACCGGCTACGGTCTCGTGACCGATGTCTGCCTGAAGCGGAAGATTCGCAACTATGTGGAGACGGTCAAGGAAAATGACGAAAATTACCGCATTTACATCAAGGATACCGTCCCTCTGAACCGCAGCGACGCCGACGCCATCAAAGCTCTTGGCATCAGCGAGGACCTCAAGGCCTCCAAGAAGAGTGACCCGGACATTGATCGCCGTCTGCGCAATTACATGTGTGAGCACTACTACGATATCCGCACCTTTGGCGCTGTTATGACCACGTTTGTCAAAGGCGCGCTCAACTGCGGTCAGGTCCGCGGCCCGGTCCAGCTGAGCTTTGCGCGTTCGGTGGATACCATCATCCCGCAGGAAGTCACGATCACCCGCGTTGCCATCACCACGGAGGCCGATGCTGAGAAAAAGGGCACCGAAATGGGCCGCAAGTACATCGTCCCCTATGCCCTCTACCGTGCAGAAGGTTATGTTTCCGCCAATCTCGCCCGCAAGACCACCGGCTTCTCAGAAGATGACCTGCAGCTGCTGTGGGAGGCCATCCTGAACATGTTCGAGAACGATCACAGCGCTGCGCGCGGTAAAATGGCCGTGCGGGAGCTCATCGTCTTCAAGCATTCTTCGGAGCTTGGCAACGCCCCCGCATACAAGCTGTTCGATGCCGTGACCGTCCAGCGCAGAGACCCCACCACCCCGGCGCGCAGCTACCACGATTACACTGTCACCGTATCCGACGCCCTTCCGGAAGGAGTCACCTGCGAGAGGATGTCCTGATGTCCGCCCCGGACGATTACCTGTTGATGTCCGGCATCCAGCATTTTTGCTTCTGCCGTCGTCAGTGGGCGCTCATCCACCTCGAACAGCAATGGTCTGAGAACCTTCGCACTGCGGAAGGGCGGCTGGAACATACCCGCTGCCATGACACCGCGCAGACCGAGCGGCGAGGCGATCTGCTCATCACACGAGGGATGAAGGTCGTCAGCCACCGCCTGCGGCTCAGCGGAGACTGCGACGTTGTGGAATTCCGGGCGGACCCGGAGGGCATCCCGCTGCAGCACACCGAAGGCCGCTGGCGGCCCATGCCGGTGGAGTACAAACATGGCCGCGCCAAGGAGAACGACGCCGACCGGCTGCAGCTCTGTGCGCAGGCCATGGCTCTGGAAGAGATGCTGGCCTGTGATATCCCGCAGGCCGCGCTCTTCTACGAGGAAACACGGCGGCGGGAACTCGTCCCGCTGACGGACGCGCTGCGCCAAAAAACGCAGGCCATGGCCGACGAGATGAACCAGTATTTCGCCCGCGGCTACACTCCAAAAGTCAAGCCGGGAACCTTCTGCAACGCCTGCTCCCTTAAAGAGCTTTGCCTGCCCGCACTGTACAAACGCGCCGACCCCAGGGCCTACCTGAAAGCCTATCTGGACGAAGTGCAAGCGGAGGACACGCCATGAGACAGCTATTGACCCAGCTTTACGTCACTTCGGAAGACGCCTATCTTTCGCTCGACGGCGAAAATGTCGTGGTCAGCCGCCAGAAGACCGAGATCGGGCGGGTCCCGCTCCACACGCTGGAAGGGATCGTCTGCTTCAGCCGCTCCGGTGCCAGCCCGGCACTCATGGGCAAATGCGCGGCCAAGGGCATCGACCTCTGCTTTTTCAGCCCCTACGGCCAGTTTTTGGCGCGCACCGTCGGCGAAGAGCGCGGCAATGTCCTGCTGCGGCAGACCCAGTACCGCATCTCCGACAGCGAAGCGCTGAGCTGCCGCTATGCGCGGTACTTCATCCTTGGCAAAGTTTACAACGCCCGCTGGGTACTGGAACGCGCCACCCGCGACCACCCGCAGCGCGTACCCGTAGAGGAACTCAAACGCACGAGTGCCCAGCTTGCGGCGGCGCTCCCGCTCATTGAGCAGTGCGACGATCTCGACCAGCTGCGCGGTCTGGAAGGGGAAGCAGCGCAGCGCTACTTTGACTGCTTCGACTCCCTCATTTTACAGCAGCATGAAGCGTTTCCGTTCGTATCCCGAAACCGTCGGCCGCCGCTGGACAATGTGAACGCGCTGCTCTCCTTTGCCTATTCTCTGCTGGCCCGCGACTGCGCTTCCGCACTGAGCAGCGTCGGGCTGGACCCGTATGTCGGCTTCCTGCACCGCGCCCGTCCCGGACGCCGCAGTCTGGCGCTGGACCTTATGGAAGAGCTTCGCGCCGTTTACGCAGACCGGTTCGTGCTGTCCTGCATCAACCAGAAACTGCTGACAGCGAAGCACTTCCAGAAACAGGAGAATGGTGCTGTCCTCCTGACAGACGATGGCCGCCGCGCGTTTCTCAAAGCCTGGCAGACCAAAAAGCAGGAGCAGATCACCCATCCCTTCCTGAAAGAGAAACTGCCCTGGGGACTGGTGCCTTACGTGCAGGCGCTCCTTCTGGCGCGGACTCTGCGCGGTGATTTGGAACTGTATCCGCCATTCTTCTGGAAGTGAGGTTCGTCTATGCTGGTCCTGATCACTTACGATGTCAACACCGAGACCGCTGCTGGGCGCAAACGCCTGCGCAAAGTCGCCAAAAAGTGCGTGGACCACGGGCAGCGGGTGCAGAATTCTGTCTTCGAGTGCCTGCTGGACGCCGCGCAGTTTGCTGTTCTGAAGTCCGAGCTTGCCGCCCTCATCGACCCCGATCTGGACAGTCTGCGGTTTTATCAACTGGGCAACAACTATAAGACCAAGGTCGAGCATATCGGGGTGCATCCCCTGTTTGAATCCGGAGACGTGCTGATCTTCTAGCCCTCTCCCTCGGTGCGAATGGAAAGCACTCACCCTTTTTCCGTCTCCTTCGCACCATGTTTTCAAGCCGTTCTGTGCAGATCGCAGCTGTTTTTTCGGATGTTTTTGGACAAGCTCTTCCAAATCTGTGCAGATCGTTTTATAATGAAACAAAAGCGGAGATGTTTTTCTCCGTTTTTGCTGTCGCCCTCCTCGCGGAGGGCGTGGATAGAAATTTTTCATCTGCATAAAACGTTCCAAGCGCACAAGTCGCCCTCCTCGCGGAGGGCGTGGATAGAAATGCCCGCGCTGAAGACGGACACATCCACATGGTGCGTCGCCCTCCTCGCGGAGGGCGTGGATAGAAATTTTTCCATGCAGGCCTTCAGCAGAGCGGTCATCCCGTCGCCCTCCTCGCGGAGGGCGTGGATAGAAATATCATTTTTTACGCAAAAATACGGAAGAATAAAAGTCGCCCTCCTCGCGGAGGGCGTGGATAGAAATATCCGCAACGCTGTTGGCACGTCCGTATGCAGATTGTCGCCCTCCTCGCGGAGGGCGTGGATAGAAATAGAAACGAGGCATTGAAAAATGAGCTGTGAAAAATGGTCGCCCTCCTCGCGGAGGGCGTGGATAGAAATCCTACGAAGAAGTATATTATTATTTTTTTAAGTGTCGCCCTCCTCGCGGAGGGCGTGGATAGAAATCGTTTTGCGAGATTTTGTAAGTGCCTTTCGGGCTGGTCGCCCTCCTCGCGGAGGGCGTGGATAGAAATCGAGAGTGCTATTGTGCGCTTGGAACGTTTTATGCGTCGCCCTCCTCGCGGAGGGCGTGGATAGAAATTACTGCTCTTCGCAGTGGGTGCGGCTGTCGCATGGTCGCCCTCCTCGCGGAGGGCGTGGATAGAAATTTTTCCGGCCTCGCCGCCGCCCAGCAGCTTGTTGCCGTCGCCCTCCTCGCGGAGGGCGTGGATAGAAATATCGACAACCTGGGCAGTATTTTTGACAGCAACGTGTCGCCCTCCTCGCGGAGGGCGTGGATAGAAATTTTTTTGCCTCCACTGCATCCTGCAGGAAACGGCGTCGCCCTCCTCGCGGAGGGCGTGGATAGAAATTGTGCCTGCTTGGCAATGTCGAGCTTTGTCTGTGCCGTCGCCCTCCTCGCGGAGGGCGTGGATAGAAATATCTGTGCAGCGTCTTCAACACTCACGTCGTCGGTCGCCCTCCTCGCGGAGGGCGTGGATAGAAATCGTTTTCCTTCCGGGTTTCATAGAGCCGGACATGTCGCCCTCCTCGCGGAGGGCGTGGATAGAAATAGTCGATGAGCTTGCAGCACGTTTGGGGAAAAAGTCGCCCTCCTCGCGGAGGGCGTGGATAGAAATAGGTCGTTCAGGATCTCGTCATAGCTGCGGGGCTGGTCGCCCTCCTCGCGGAGGGCGTGGATAGAAATAGCAGGCCATATCCAACTTGATGAAAGCAATCGAAGTCGCCCTCCTCGCGGAGGGCGTGGATAGAAATGACAAAGCACCAACCAGACTGGAAGTCTTCGGTGCGGTCGCCCTCCTCGCGGAGGGCGTGGATAGAAATTCAACGGAATACCCGGTGAGGTCATAGACCTTCTGTCGCCCTCCTCGCGGAGGGCGTGGATAGAAATTCCATCTCGGCAATGTCCTCGGCGGTATTAGACTGTCGCCCTCCTCGCGGAGGGCGTGGATAGAAATTGGGAACAGGAGCTTTCCGGCATAAGCGAACGAGGTCGCCCTCCTCGCGGAGGGCGTGGATAGAAATTTTCGATGCCTCGGTCTCGTCGTCCATGTGGTCGGTCGCCCTCCTCGCGGAGGGCGTGGATAGAAATATGGTGAGGACGATGCAGCCATTCTGCTCAGCCTGTCGCCCTCCTCGCGGAGGGCGTGGATAGAAATGACAGTATCATCGGCGATCTGGCCGAATCCGTCACGTCGCCCTCCTCGCGGAGGGCGTGGATAGAAATAGCCTGTGCCTGACGGATGCCTTCATCGGCTCCTGTCGCCCTCCTCGCGGAGGGCGTGGATAGAAATCTGTATGCGGCGTTTGAAATACCATGAGCGGTACGGTCGCCCTCCTCGCGGAGGGCGTGGATAGAAATCTCAGCGTAATACAGAGTCGAAACTCCGAGCGAGCGTCGCCCTCCTCGCGGAGGGCGTGGATAGAAATGGAAAGCAGATAGTCCGTCACATTTCCGTCCGGAAGGTCGCCCTCCTCGCGGAGGGCGTGGATAGAAATTTCTATATCACTCAGATTACCAACGCGGATTGGACCGTCGCCCTCCTCGCGGAGGGCGTGGATAGAAATCGTCGATTACCGACCGAATCGCCGCAGCGGGCAACGTCGCCCTCCTCGCGGAGGGCGTGGATAGAAATAGGAATCTGCCGCCGCCCTCGGTGTGCTGGCCAAGTCGCCCTCCTCGCGGAGGGCGTGGATAGAAATGCCAGACCGACCCAGCCGTCCGTTTTGTATGCTTGTCGCCCTCCTCGCGGAGGGCGTGGATAGAAATTCCCACCACGCCACGAGGGAAGCGACGACGTTGGTCGCCCTCCTCGCGGAGGGCGTGGATAGAAATCAATCTTTTGAGCCGATCGGAATAACGACCGATGGTCGCCCTCCTCGCGGAGGGCGTGGATAGAAATTTCTTTCACGGCGCGGGGGTTCGGCATCCCACCCGGTCGCCCTCCTCGCGGAGGGCGTGGATAGAAATGACGTCCGGCGTCCGCAGGCCGACAGGCTGAAGAGGTCGCCCTCCTCGCGGAGGGCGTGGATAGAAATGACCGAGGACGTCGCCGATGTCGGCCACCAACCCAGTCGCCCTCCTCGCGGAGGGCGTGGATAGAAATACCATCATGCGGGACGACAGCGCGAAGAACCGTTGGTCGCCCTCCTCGCGGAGGGCGTGGATAGAAATGTATCGAGGTCGAGGATAAACTGCGAGAAGCTGCCGTCGCCCTCCTCGCGGAGGGCGTGGATAGAAATTACTGCACCGACATGAACAATCTGAACGGTATAGTCGCCCTCCTCGCGGAGGGCGTGGATAGAAATATCTTGAGCAACTTGACGACCAGAGCGTGCTTGTCGTCGCCCTCCTCGCGGAGGGCGTGGATAGAAATAATTTCTGCTTGATGGCCGAAATAACGGAGCCGACCGTCGCCCTCCTCGCGGAGGGCGTGGATAGAAATACCCATGAAAGCGCATTACGATGGGCTGACGTGGTCGCCCTCCTCGCGGAGGGCGTGGATAGAAATTAGTTGCCTGTGAGGAATCGCAGGAAGTCTGTAGTCGCCCTCCTCGCGGAGGGCGTGGATAGAAATTTCTATATCACGCAGATCACCAACGCGGACTGGACAGTCGCCCTCCTCGCGGAGGGCGTGGATAGAAATATTAGTACATTTAACATCAAATTCAACAGACACATGTCGCCCTCCTCGCGGAGGGCGTGGATAGAAATCATTACACGGATGTGGCTGCATCCCAGAGTGACAGGTCGCCCTCCTCGCGGAGGGCGTGGATAGAAATCCTGCGCTGGACCACGCTGCCTGACTATCAAGCAGTCGCCCTCCTCGCGGAGGGCGTGGATAGAAATATCCAAGAGTTTGGGAGGTCGTACCTGTGATGCCGTCGCCCTCCTCACGGAGGGCGTGGATAGAAATTCAGCTCCTCGCACACAAGCTCCTGCGTAAAGCCGTCGCCCTCCTCGCGGAGGGCGTGGATAGAAATATCACCCATACCTTGTGTTTTCCGTAGCCAGACCAGTCGCCCTCCTCACGGAGGGCGTGGATAGAAATAGATCAACCGCAAGCAGAGCGACTTCATCAAGTCCGTCGCCCTCCTCGCGGAGGGCGTGGATAGAAATAGAACACCGTCCTTTTGGATGCTTGCCGCAGCCTCGTCGCCCTCCTCGCGGAGGGCGTGGATAGAAATATGGGCAGACGGCAACTGCGGCGAGTTGCGCACCGGTCGCCCTCCTCGCGGAGGGCGTGGATAGAAATAGTCAGGATGGCGAGAGCGAGTACAAGGGCAGCTTGTCGCCCTCCCCGCGGAGGGCGTGGATAGAAATATGATATCGAGGAGCGGGGGACGTTCTGCCGCTGTCGCCCTCCCCGCGGAGGGCGTGGATAGAAATTTCTGGATGGGGGTCAAGCCTTCCAGCCGCTTGGTCGTCCTCCTCGCGGAGGGCGTGGATAGAAATAGCTTCCACTCCAGCGCCGCCTTGCCGGTAAAGCGTCGCCCTCCTCGCGGAGGGCGTGGATAGAAATAGCTTCCACTCCAGCGCCGCCTTGCCGGTAAAGCGTCGCCCTCCTCGCGGAGGGCGTGGATAGAAATAGCTTCCACTCCAGCGCCGCCTTGCCG
>ERZ791852.998-NODE-998-length-18762-cov-4.457850_pt1 | contig 18762 bp, 18 predicted proteins | sample MGYA00510287_ERZ791852 | MGnify/ENA primary metagenome ERZ791852 (study PRJEB30046, sample SAMN00715257) | human gut metagenome | study: EMG produced TPA metagenomics assembly of the A metagenome-wide association study of gut microbiota in type 2... | reverse complement strand
TTTCTGTTTAGTCATGAGAATTCCTTTCTAATTGAGGATACACAGTATGCATAATAGCAAGCATAGCTTCACCAATATGCTGATTCATAGTATATAAGTACGCAGCCGGTAAAGGCTTAACGCGATGTTCTTTTATAGCTGGCAGATTTTGAAAGGCTGGATTATCAAGATACCGACTAGCTAAATTCTTATCCATGCCTTTATAGGATGGAATAAAAATATAATCTGGGTCCATAGCCAATACACGCTCATCTCCAAAAGGAGTCCGTGGCGGTAAACCGAGAAGATCAGGTGCATTGTAGATGCTCATATACTTACACATATCATCAAACAGACTGCCTGTTCCGGTGTACCCATCCATGGATGATACGAAGAGTACGCTTTTGCGTTGATTCAACGGAATAGATGTACCAAGCCGTTTTATCTTTTCTAGTTCACGACGGATTTTCTGCTCGTAAAATTGCCCCTTTTCATCTTCCCCTACAATATGAGCTATGTCCGTCACATTCTTAATGACAGATTCTACCGTGGTACCGGTTGGCACTACAACAGTAGGTATACCCATGTGGCGCAAACCTGCAATAACGTCTGCGCTCGTATAATCAGGTGCTATGACAAGATCTGGCTCCAAAGCAATGATTTTTTCTAATGGATAAGAACTCATAGCAGGTTTAACCAGCTTAGCACGCTTCGCCTCTAAAGAATACTCTTCATAGGTAGATAATGTATTAATACCTACCAAGCGGTCTGGTTCTACAAGGCCTAATAAAATCGTATCCGACGCAGAGGATAATGCTAAAATACGTTTCGGATGATTAGGTACTGGTACGCGTGCCCCATCATAACTTTCAACATAACGGGTATTTGGAAAAGTCCGCATTTCATCTTGTGGGCCACATCCGGTTATACATACAAAAAGGAGTACCATCAAACATATAAGATACACAATGCTCTTGTTCATGATGATACTCCTTGTATAGTTCTAATACAGACTTATAGTAATCTAGAATTTTTGAGTGTAGCTAAGCTGATAGTTGAATGGCTCATCCCAGTATTCCCAATCCCCGTTGGAAATAACATTGTGACGATTCAACAAGTTACGCGCATCGAGTCGTACAGAAGAGTTTTCATTGAACTGATACCCTACATACGCATTCCACGCTACAAGATTTGGATTGATGCCGCCATCGCGGTTCTTCATCCGTTTTGTTACAAAGTTTATACTAGATCCAGCCGTCCAAGTGGAACTATTGTAATGAATTCCCCCTGTAAATTGTAATTTTGGATTGGCTTGATTCCAATAATTTTTATCGATTTCCATTTGTTTTGGATTCGAATAAGATGCACCGACAGACATCTTTAATCGATTTGTCAACTTACGACCATATTCGGCTTCGATGCCCACATTTCTAAAACGGCCACCATTAACGCGAATCGTCATTTTACCATTGCTATCTGGTTTCCAAGAGAAGAAATTCTTGAAATCCATATAGAATGCAGCCACCTTCCAACTATCTTTATTGGTAATGTGCTTGTAACCCAATTCATAGTTCCAACCTTCTTCAGGTTTTAGATTACGTCCACTAACCGATTGATATTGTCGGTTTATCGTTTTAAATGTATCGCTTAGATTAGGCATGGTGAAAGCTTTGCCTACATTCATATATACAGAAGATTCTTTATTAATACGGTGATTCAATTGGAACTGTGGTGTCAATACATGTTGATTCTTTACAGGATCCTTGATATCCGTATAACGCAATCCTACAACGGTAGTCCACGTAGGATTGATTTGATAGGAGTAGCTACCATACAAAGCTATACTGTTGCGATGAGGGCTTGCATATACAGGACCAGATGTAGTTCGATATGTTTCTCTCTTACCAAGTACGCCTGCAATTAAATAATCCTTCCCATCTCGGAAATCCCATTCATGTTGCACATCAAAACCATATTGACGAGCAATATAATTACTATCATTAGCCGTGTAGGATGAAAGATTATGTTTCCGGTTTTTACCCTTTAAATTTCTATCATTATAGAAGAGTGTGCCCGTCGTATTTCCATTCTTATAAATCAAGGATGCATTATTTTTAGAATCATCATATGCATATGTCGTAGAATGACGATTACGATTTATTACGTTGCTTTCAGTACTCAACTGTGCATAGGCAGATTTACCTTCAAAGCGGCTAAAGTTCAATGTTACCTTGTCGCTCAATTTGCCGCTCATAAATATACCTAAGGAATTCCCCTTATCGCGTGCTGTATAGTATTTATATCCACGAGGGTGAACCACTGTATCTGTACGAACTGGTGTAGATGGATCTTGTTTACCAAAGAATCCCCGTTCTATACCGATTAAGAAACGAGGTGTGCCGTAGTTGATTTTATAGGTTTGACTGCCCATATTGCCTACCCCAATAGTAGCAGAGCCACCTTCTTTAGTAGGTGTTTTAGTAATGACATTAACAACGCCGCTCATCGCATCAGAACCATATAAAGCAGAAGCGGCGCCTTTCAACACTTCGATACGGGCGATAGAACCTGTTGGAATAGAGCTAAGACCACCCTTACCATTAAGGTTCATCGGTACGCCATTGACGAGAATGAGTGAACCTCGCTCTAGTCCACGAATATTGACCCGACTATCCATGGCACCATATTCAAGGCCAGATGCACCATAGGAGAAGGATGTAATGCCAGGCACCATGTTCACCGCATCAAAGGCATTTTTAGCACCGCTATTCATGATATCTTTGTCGGTAATAACATCCATCGCTGCCGGCGTATCTAGGTTCAACAATGTCATCCGATTAGCTGTTACATTAATGACATGGCTTTCAGGTGCGCCATTTACTTTAGTAGATGCTGCCATAGTAGGAGTATCTGCCGTAGCCGTTACATCCGCTGCATATGCATTCACGGATAACCCCATTAAAGCCAATCCTATAAGTATAGAAGTCCGTCGTTTCTTAAGATTGTTCATAACAAATCCCTCGTAATACACACTAATTATTCATAAAAACTACATAATTGTATTATTACACATTTAAAAGGACTGCACAAAACCCATACCCCCTACCAGTACTGGATTATATATATATCTCTACAAATAAATATTAAAATTTTTGTGTATAACTCAATTCATAGGTAAATGGATCGCCCCAGTATTCATAATCTCCATTGGTGATAACGTTGTGACGGTCTAACAAATTGCGTGCATCTAGACGAAGTGTTGCCTCCTTATTGAAATGATAGCCCACATAAGCGTTCCAAAGGGCAATATTAGGGTTTAAGCCACCATCTCGATTGCGCAACCGTTTTGTAACAAAGCTAAAGGATGTGCCTGCTTCCCACGTTGGGCTTTCATAGCGAATGCCTGTAGTGAATTGCAATTTAGGGGCCGCTTGCTTCCAGTAATTTTCATTCATTTCCATTTGTCTTGGATTAGAGTAAGATCCGCTCACGTTCAATTTGAGGCGGTCGGATAAACGTCTACCATATTCGGCTTCGATGCCCACGTTGCGGAATTTCCCGCCATTTACGCGCACCAAAGGTCGACCATTTGCATCCGGTTGCCATTGGAAGAAGTTTTTGAAATCCATATAGAACACATCAACCTTCCAATCATCCTTTTTGTTAATCCGCTTGTACCCAATTTCATAGTTCCAACCCTCTTCTGGTTTGAGATTTTTGCTGCTTACCGCTGTATAACGACGGCTAACGCTACGGAATGTATCGCTCAAACTAGGCATTGTAAAAGCTTTCCCTATGTTCACATACATGGAGGATTGTTTATTAATAGAGTGCAACAATTGGAATTGTGGCGTCAACACATGTTGATCCCTAATTGGGTCATCGATTATGGTATAACGCAAACCTACAATAGATGTCCATTTAGGGTTAATTTCATAAGAATAACTACCATATACAGCATAACTATTGCGTTTAGGATGAATGTATACAGGAACAGCCGTTGCATGATAGATTTCTTGTTTACCTGTAACACCTGCAATTAAATAGTCCTTACCATCTCTAAAATCCCATTCATGTTGTACATCAAAACCATATTGACGTGCTTGATAACTCGTTTCTGTTGCCTTTGCTTGGGACGTATTGTGCGCCCGGCTCGTACCACGCATCGTACGGTCATTATAGAACAAGGTTCCTGTAGTACCCTTGTCCTTATAAATTAAGGAAGCATTATTGCGATCATCCTTATAATGATACGTCGTAGAATGTCTTGCTTGATTAACCGGATTTGTTTCCGTACTGATTAGCCCAAAGGACGATTTACTTTCAGCACGATTAAAATTCAATGTTACCTTATCTGAAAGCTTACCACTCATAAAGAGCCCCAACGAATTGCCCTTGTTGCGAGTACTATAGTAATCGTAGTGTTTAGTACCTGCATAGTCGTAGCGAATCGGTGTCGATGGATCCTGTGTCCCCCAATATTTTCTATCAATACCAATGATAAACTTTTCTGTACCGTATGACACATCAAAACGTTTAGACCCACGATTACCTACAGCAACTGTAGCAGAGCCACCCTCTGTAGATGGAGTCTTGGTAATAACGTTAATAACACCACCTAATGCCTCTGCACCATACAATGTAGAAGCAGCTCCTTTCACTACTTCGATACGTTTTATGGCACTCGTAGGAATAGAGCCGAGTCCACCTTTGCCATTGAGGTTCATAGGCACGCCATTTACAAGAACAAGGGCACCACGGTCAAGGCCTCGAATATTCGTACGGCTATCCATGCCACCAAAATCGGCACCACCGGCACCATAAGAATTTATTGTTACCCCTGGTACGGTCGCCACCGCATCAAAAGCAGTGGTAGCACCAGTATTTTTTAAATCCTCAGGTGTAATTACATTCATCGCTACAGGTGTGTCCAAATCTAGGAGGGCTGTGCGATTAGCGGTAACATTGATGGTAATATCTTCTTCATTGTTATTCGTTGTTACATTCGCTGCATAACCATTAACGGCTATACTAAGCAAAGCCATCAAAGTAGCCATATACACACGTTTATTAACTTTTTTCATCATACTATACCTCTATCTAAACACTAACTATATAACTGTAAACCATTTTAATTGTTACATACATATAGGGGGTATGCAATAACCCATACCCCCTATATGTATATTATTCCATATTATATATAATGTTTAATCGTCCATCCGGTAAGGTCTGTACCATGGCAGATACTCCGTAGATATGACGTATAATTTCTGTCGTCAATACCTCTTGAGGTGTACCACTACATACAATATATCCATCTTTTAATGCAATAATTCGGTCACAATATATAGCTGCCAAATTTAAATCATGAATGGCAGACACAACCGTTGCATCTAATCGTTTAACAATAGTCATCAGCTCAAGCTGATATTTAATATCCAAGTGATTCGTAGGTTCATCTAGTACTAAACATTCTGTACGTTGCGCTAAAGCACGAGCCAAGATTACACGTTGCTGTTCACCACCAGATAAGGTATTAAAATTGCGGCTTTCAAAATCACTAAGCCCTACTTGTTCCAAAGCATGTCTTGCGATTTCATAGTCATCAATTTTATCCCTATCAAGCAAGCCTTTGTAAGGAGAACGCCCCATGAGGACCATCTCAAGAACAGAAAAATCAAAGTTCACCGTACTATGCTGCGCTACTACGGCCATTTTCAAGGCCGTATCACGATGACTTAACTCACTCAGCTCTGTGCCGTCAAAGAAAATCTTGCCATTATTAGGCTGTAATACGCGATATAAGCATTTCAAAAATGTACTTTTACCACTACCGTTAGGACCTATAATCCCCACAAATTCCTTGTCTTGTATATCTAATGAAATATCGTGAAGAATAGCCTTTGAACCAAATGCGACTTGGATAGTATTTGTTTGAATATTCATTATTCCCCTCCAAATCCATAATTCTTACGCACTAACATGTACACAAAAGTTGGTGCGCCAATGAGAGAAATTAAAATGCCAATTGGCAGTTCTGCATGAGGAATAATGCATCGGCAAAGTCCATCAGCGATAACGAGGAAAATACTACCCCCTAATGCGCTGAACGGAATCAAGGTCCAATGATTAGTACCAATCGTCATGCGCACCAGATGAGGAATTAAAAGCCCCACAAAGCCAATCATCCCCGCTGCGTACACTACAAAGCCGATGATAAGAGAGCTAATAATCAAATAGACTTGGCGATAGGTATGTAAATCGCGGCCTAATGTTATGGCTACTTCATCACCAAGAAGCATCATGTTGAGGACTCGGCTTTGAGACCAGAAGAATAAAATGCTCAATACTACCACTACGGTAACGATGGGCAACATATCCCATTTAGCACCAGCAAAGCTACCCATCAACCAATAAGTGATTGTTTGGATGCCTTCCTTATCATTTGCTAGATACACTACAAAGCTAGAAAAAGAACTACATACGGCACTTAATGCGAGACCGCCTAGGATCAACTTAACCGAATTTGGTCGGCCCCCTAGGTTAGAAATAAATAATACACCAAAGGAAATCGCCATGGCACCAATGAAGGCCATAACGCCGACAAAGTTTTCCCCAAACATCACACCTACACCAAATAAGATAGCCACCGTTGCACCGAGGGATGCACCTGATGAAATCCCTAAAATATAAGGATCCGCTAGGGGATTCTTAACAATAGCCTGCATGACAACACCCGATACGGCAAGGCCTGCACCGATAATAGCAGCCATCAATAATCGTGGCATTCTAAGTAGCCATATAATCGTCTGCTCTGGACCATTCAAGGGGTCATCAATCGCTAACGGGCTAGAAAATTGATTCATTACAATATTAAAAATTTGAGAAAGTGAAAAATGTACTGTGCCAACAGAAAGTCCCCATAGTATGGCTAATGCTAGCACCCCTATGAGGACAATTCCACCAGCAGTATATCCAATACGTTTTAACATACTGCTCCTTTATTAATGAATTAAATCAGGTACCCCTTCTGGATAAAGGCTTGGGTACAATCCATGAGATACGATGGAGATACCATCAGATAAACGAATACCAGGGCTATATACAGCAAGCAGAGGCAAGAAATAAACTCGTTTGTTGCGCAACGCATTAACACCTTGTAAAGCAGGTTGCTGTAATACGTAATTCATAATCGTATCCGCCTGACTATATTCACCATCCGATACGATTAAGAAAATAACATCTGGGTTTTGTTCTACTACATCCTCCATGCTAATAGACGGTGTATCCGTATCAATAACATCTGCATGAAGTGTATCCCCAATATTACCAGCTAAAGTTTTATGACCATATAAACGGAAATGTTTACCTTCCAACTCAACAAACAAAGCCTTTGGCGGTTTTTCATGCGCCGTTTGTGCTACTGTATAATTTACAGATTGTTGCATTTCACTGATGAGGCGCTCTGCCTCTACATCACGGTGAAAGATACGTCCCAAATCGCGTATATACTTATATTCCATATCCATAGTTAGCGCAGACTGTGCACCTAGTGAGGATTCTGCAATATATACATTAGCATTTCGCGGTTGCCAAAATGCAGGAGGACGCAACCCTTTATTCGTAAAGGTTGATCGCCACCCTACAAGTAGGTCAGGCTTCATCATCAATACAGATTCCAAATTAAAGTATTGCATATCCTTATACGGAATTTTATCATACGCATCACGATATTCTGGACGCACATACTTGCGATTTGGAATTCCCATACCCGCAACAATTCTATCGCCTTCACCAAGAGCAATAATAGTTTCTATCGAATTCTGCCACATAGCCACAACACGCTCAGGTACCGCAGTATAGGTGCTTTCAAAAGGTTCACCACGACGCACATAAGACTGTATCGTCACAGGCGGTTGCAATTCGATATGAGGAGGCGTAGACTGCCCCCGCTCAACAGTTACCTGCTGAGGGCCACAGCCTACGCACAATAATAGACATAGTATTAATACGCTAAATCTAATCATTAGAATTTATATTTCGCCCCAATCATAAAGGAACGCGCTGGCATAGCCGCACTACCACGACCATTATAAGCACTATAACTAGTTTCATAAGCGCGGTTAAGTACGTTATTAACTACGATGTATGCTGTTAAATCCTTCGTAACATTGTAATTTAGATTCCAGTCAACGATGAGGAATTGTTTATGAGTAAACGCATAATCACTGTTGCCTGTGTACCAGTTAAACAATAAACCAGAATAGAGTTTTTTATTATCGTAGGACACATTCAAGGAATAATGGTTTTGCGGACGTAAGCTGTTGATAGCCACGTTGATATCATCGCTATTGCGATAGCCCCAACTAGGGTCAAGCACCCAGCCGCCTTTAGACAACCATTTGTCCTTCATATGAGAATAAGATGCACTCATCGTAATGTGTTTGTTTAATTTGTGGTCCACGGTAATATTAAAAGATTGTTTATTTTCTTTTGCATTAACTGCAGTTTTTTCGAAATTACCCGTTGCATTGTTTAAAATTGGCAATGTTGCAATAGCATTGCTCATACGAGTGTAATCGTAGTGAACAGCTACTGTAGTGTTATTATTTTTACCAAAATTATGTTGTACGCCGAATGTGAAAGCATCGCCTTTTTCATCTTGTAGTGGTGTGTTGAATACGCCATCCACCGCACTGTAGTCACCAGTTTTAAGCGGTCTCATGATACGGGTCCAACCAGCATACATACTTGTATTTTTATTAAATTTAACTTGTCCATGCAAGCTAGGAGTTAAGGAGCTAGCACTACCTTTACCTTGAGAAGCACCACTGCCACTACCCTGAACACTACCGTAATGTGCATAACGCAATGCAGGAGTCAACTCTACATTATTGCCAATGTAAATCTTATCTTGCAAATATGCATATAATGTATTACGACGAACATCGGAAGATTTGAGAACCCCATTATTTAAAGACTTAGTGTTCAATTGAGAGCGGCTATAGTCGATATTAGCAATGATATCATGTTTATCTAATTGACGAGTCCATTGAACCTCTACACCATTCTTAGTTTCTTTATACCAGCTTGTTGGGCTACCTGCCATACCACCAGTATCAGCAATCCATTGACGAAGTGCATCTTTATTATCTGGGAATGGTGCCAAGTTCGCATCGACCCAAGCATTAAATTGCTCAACGGTCGTACCAGTTGGGAATGCAGCTTCATAAGCGGCACGTGCAGCATCTGACGTACTTCGAGTCCAAGCATATCTATCGCGTCCTTCATAACGATGATCTAAACGATATAATCTTACAAAGCTTTCTAATTGACCTTGACGATCAAAGGTATATTTTAAATCTGTATCTAAGTTTTTAAACTTACTATAAGAACCATAATTACCATCTAAGGCAAATAGATTATGATATCCAGGGTTTTTAGAATCTCCATATAGTTTAGGAGCACCTGCTATTAATTGATTATTTGCATCAACTTGACCTATAGCAGCATTAAAGATGATACGGCGCCAATCGTCTTGATTCCAATATTTACGGCTTGGTGTAGCTATAGGATAGCCATCATGACCTTTTTTATAATTCACAGAGAACTGCAAACTTTGTTTTTTATTAAAATCATGGTCAATTCGAGCATTAAAGCCTTCTTCTTTCCACTTAGAACCAGTAAGTGTAGCTATTTCACCTGTATCTCCATCTCTGTATTTTGTATCTTGGGACATATTGCGTGTAGCAGTCACAAAGTAACCAGTAGATGCATTTTTGCCAGCCGCACCTTGAACAGTTAAGTTGTAGCTGTGCTTATTCCAGCTTCCTGTTGCTAAATCAACAGAGCCATTGAAATTACCTTTACCACGGCGTGTGATGATATTAATAACACCACCCGTAGCATCAGAACCATATTGAGAAGCACCAGGGCCTTTGATAACTTCGATCTTATCAATAGCATCCATATTTGTTACTTCATCAATATTAACGCCTGTAGATTTAGAACCTTTTTTAGAACCTGTTCCTAGACGTCCCGACGTAATATTGTCTACACGACGGCCATCAACGAGTACTACCACGCGGGAATCACCATTGATGGATACACCATTGTTATAGAATTGATAACCATATTCACCACCACGGTAACCAGGATTTTGGAATGTAACGCCTGGTACGCGTTTAATCGCTTCTGTTACATCACGATAGTGACGTTTTTCAATTTCTTCACGAGTAATGACCTTTACATCACCGCCCGTACGATAGTAGGATTGCTCTGTAATAGTATTACCATACTCGTCCTTTGCAGCGTCTGCGGTAACATTAATATTATGTACTTCATACCCTTTAAAATTCTCATCATACGCATATGCTTGATACGTGCCTAACGCTAATGTTACGGCAATTGTTGCTGATAAAAGATGTCTACGTTTCATAGTCCCTCCATATACACATTTAACTATATAAAAACTATAGCTTTCTCAATTTACTATAGTTAGAAACACACTATACATTCACACACATTTTGAGAGCTAACACATGTTAGCAATATATTACTTAATTCAGATTGTAACTAACATTCACCTCAATCGTTACAGAATGTCCAGTGGTGTTCTCAATACCACCAGAACTAGAAACAAGGCTATATGCCGCATCATCTAGAATACTTGAACCACTACTGCCCGTCTTTGAAGCAGATACAAAATTGCCATCACTATCAAAGGTAACGTCAAAGGAAACCGTCCCTGTAATACCACGGCGCACTGCCTGTTGAGGCATGACTTTATTACTTTCTACACGTGCAATATAACCGGCACTGCTATAGGAACCTGTACCTTCCGTATCACTAGTCCCAGGATTGCCTCCCTGTGTACCAGGGCCGTCATTTGCTTTACCACCATTACCAATAGGTCCACCACCCGGGCCTGTTGTATCACCATCGCCGGGAACACCTACAGGATTATCTGTATTCCCATGTAGATTTACACTAGCCGCTTCATTGCCACCTAGATAAGGGTTAAGATTTTGCAAGCCCGGTGTCGGTTTTCCCGATAAATCCGGTAATACACTACCCGACTTACCGCCCGCAGCATTTTCTTTATCATCAGAGACAATTTTCTCTTGCTGTTTCTTCTCCTGCTCAGGAGGTTCCGGTTGCACCATGTCAAGATTGATGACCAAATCTTTCTTTGGCGTTTCTGGTGGTTTTAAATGGCCGAACCAATCGCCTACAACACCCCAGTATGCCAGATTGACAATCAACGCAGCTGCGAAAGGAATGGCATATCGTTTATTCACCATATGATCACTTCCGTTCTGTCGCTACGCTGACAAATCGAGCACCACTCATCTTTAGATTATCCAAAATGCTAATAACATCCTTATACGCAATATCTTCAGATGCACGGACGATAAAAGCCTGTTGTGGTTCCTTCGCAACAATAGCTTGAATTTCATTGCCCAAATCATCAGGCCTAATTTCACGTTCGTTCAAATACATCTTATGAGTGGCTGTTAATGAAATCGTAATCGGCTCAATCGTTTTCGCCGTCGATGCAGACGCCTTTGGTAAGTTAAGAGGAATTTGTTCCTCAGTATGCATATACAACGTACTCATCATGAAAAACACGAGCAAGAAAAATACAATATCGATCATAGGTATAATCATGATGATAGGTTCTTTTTGTATCCCTACTGAACTACGTTTCATCGTTGACTCCTAATATATAAATCCAAGATAGAACCTAAGCGTTGTTCCAATTTTGCAATATCATAATTTACTTTACTTGTGCACCAGCTATGGATAGCTAATGCTACGATGGCTACTGAAAGCCCTGTTGCCGTTGCAATCAACGCTTCGGATACACCACCAGTAATAACAGTAGGGGCACCGATATCACCACCAACAGCAGCAAATGAGCGAATCATACCGACTACAGTACCCAATAGACCTAGTAATGGAGCCATAGTAACCATCATGCTGAGCCAGTTAAGACCGCGTTTTAAACGTTCATCCATATAACCTACTACATCGTGAAGGCGATTTTCCAAGCCTTCAAAGTTATATACGGAATCTACAATCGGTGTTACAAATTGACTAAGTGCATCATCATTATTCTTAATCGCTTGTTCTAATGCAATCCAATCATTCGCATTACGACCTGCTTCAATGCTAGACGACAATTGTTGAATTTCACTGTCAATGCGACGATACATACGAATTCGCTCAAATAAAATCGTACATGCTGCCAACATAAATAAAACTAGCGGATACATGACTACGCCACCCGCATTAAAAAGATGAATTGCATACTCCATAATAACCTCCTCAAACTTATAATTATAAATTTGTACTCTACTGCGTATAAAACACAAATGCAATCTGTATTAATCGTTATATTACGATTAACACTAAGTTATTTTATTATTTCATAAACAAATACGTAGCACAATAAACCTATACCCTGTATAGGTATGCTATTTTACTGTATGTATTCTTATAATTACTAATTTTTCTATTGAATACATACATTTGTCTATTATATAAAAACACTAATAATTCTCATGCTAAAAATTATTTATCTGCTCTCAATACATATAAAAAAAGCAGTCTATAGAAATGTTTTCTATAGACTGTCTATACAGATATTATCTAAATTCTTAGCATACTAAGAGGCTGAACATAACACCTCTATCAAGTACATATTTATTAATTCTATACAATTTTATGAATATTATTCATACCTGCATAACCATTCGTTTAAACTATCCTATGACACCGTTATATCATCATAATAAAACTTATGTATGTGCATCCTCTCACTACGAAATAGTGATACATAAACAATATCTTGCCTATCAATACACTATCTTGCATACACCACTTGAGCTATTGTATAAATACCTCGTCCAATATGGTAACTCTTGGCCAACAGGGCATCCGTGGACACGATGGCTATCTTTTTGTTTTTAATAGCTTTCAAATTTGCCAATGCAGGGTCATTATAGTAATTGGCATAGATTGCATCGCGATTATAATCCGGTGCATGTATGTCCATCGGTACAATGATAACATCAGGGTCGGCCTTGATAAGGTCTGCCTTTGTACCAAAGTTAGATTGTTTCACTCCGCTCTTAGCAGCTGCATTATCTACGCCCACATAGGTGAGCATATCGGCGATCAAGGTTTTCGGTTTACCATATAATCCGTTTTCATTATACACAGCAACGGTCTGCTTTGGATCGTCGCGGTGCGCAAAACGAAGCGATTCTGTATCGCGGATGTAGTTCATCATCGTCGCTATGAGGCTGTCCGCCTTGCTTTCACGGCCTAGTAATTTACCTACATTGCGCGTCTGGTCCTCTACGTCTTTCACAGTCGCAGGCGCTCTTAATAATGCTACCTTAATGCCCTTTTCTCGCAACGGACTAACGAGTTCTATGGATTCAGCGCCATCTTCAATGATAACAATATCTGGCTTTAACGCTACAATAGCATTTACATCAGGCGCCACCCGTTGCTTAACGGTATTAGTCACTTGATACGGTGCTGCGGTAGTAGCCACTACGGAATCACCGGCCAGTTCACTCACCAAATCCGCCACATTAGGCCCTACGGCGACGATACGCTCTGCCTTATGATCTAATGTAACCGTTGTACTGGTTCCATCCACCATCATATAGTGCCCGTGAGAGCTTAGTATGCCGAATAGGCCCCCACTTGTAAAGTTTTGCCAAGAACGGTACATACCAAGAGCTGCTACCACCAGCCCGACAATACAAATAGCCAAAACAATCATCAAACGACGTAATTGCATAAGCTCTCCTCCTATGCTTTCAAAAAATCTCATCATGCAATACACTATAAACTAGCAGCAACAATATAAGACCTATATCGTTAATTAGCTGGCACACTTTGGTATTTTACATAATTCTTATACGACCAATCGCCATACAACCATTTCGACATCTGTTCCATTTCATAATACATCCACGACGAATAGCTCATGATGTGCATGTCATTAATAGGATACACATAGCCCTTTTTCACAGCTGTTATATTCTGCAATTCCGGATCATGCATAATGGCATCTATATCCTGCTTATATTCAGGTTGTTTGACCGAATATATGGTAGGCACAAAAATAACATCAGGATTGATGCGAATCAAATCCGCTTTTGTGCCCATGTTTTCTTGCATGTTGAAAGTAGGATAGCTCGCCCGATAGTCCCAAACATCAGATAGAACATTAGGATCCTTACCGCTATCTTTGATTTTCAAGTTACCTACTCCATCAACGCCATGAATCATTTCGATCATGTCGCGAAGCACGCCAGACCGGTACACCCCATGCGTTGGATTGTACAAGGCAATCACCGGTTTTACATCATTTTTATGAGGCTCCACCTGTTTTCGTACCTTCATAAGCGAATTGTTAATCGAATATTCTGCATTTTTGGTATTAAACAACTTAGCCACTTGATTCGTATTAAGGGTTACATCCTTTAAGCTATCTTTCAGCGTATAAATAAACACAGGAATACCGGCGGCGCGCAATGATGCCACTAATCCTGGTGGCGTCGTCTCCGGTGCGATAACCACATCCGGTTCATAGGCTTTTATAGACTCCACCGTAGGCTGTACACGACCCTTTATCTCTGTACCAGAGACATAAGGAGACCCATCGGTGGCCACAACATAGGGCTCGCCAGCAGCACCAACCAAGTCCACCGTTCCGGTTCCCAAGGTAACAACGCGGCGCACATAATCCGGCACGACCATCTCTGTATGTTGACTATCTTGAATCTTTCGGTGATTCGCAGCCGTTAACATCCGACCTATCACGCCATGCCTCGGTATAACATCGCCTAGCAACTCTGGCGCCATCCCAATAACTAAACCTATAGCAATACAAATACCCATGACTATATATGGTAGTACAATCCATCTTATCTTCATAAGCGGTCTCTCTCCATTATCACTTACGACTCATACAATTTCTTCGGTAAAAGTACAAACTACGACACCCCAAGGTATCTCACTATCGTATTATATTGTTGTTCAATTATTTCTTACTAGATTTTTTCTTATTAGGTTTTGCTGCTTGTTTGCCTTTCGCAGGACCCGCTGCTTTCACAAAGGAATTATTCAAATTGGTAGCAACCATAAGGGCCACATCAGCATTAGGAGTTGTGACAATAGAACGACCTGCCACGGTCACAGTAGGTCCATCATAAGATGCACCACCTGGCTGAATTTGACCATTATGGTACAAGCGCGCCAATTTACCAGCCATGAAATAAGCTCGTTCTTCGCCCGTATAACGACCGCTATTGGCAGGGCTATAGATATTCATGCCATTCACAAATACCGCGCCATTATCGACCGTAACGTGATTGCCAGAATACGTATACATACGATCAATATTGTCCTTTACACGGCTACTCGTCTTAGGGTGATTGTTAGGGCTAAATACTTGGTTCAAACCTTCACGGTATAAATCACCATATTTATTACGAAGCACCGCCATAGAAGCAGCAGCACCGCCCACATTGTAAGGAGACTCGCTCAAAATTTTAAAGCCTAATTCGTCAGCCGCCTTTTCTTGGCCCATCGTGAATACTTGGTTCTCCATGTAATTACCAGCAATATTGGACAAAATAGCCGCATTACCGCCACCGCCAGCAGCAAGGCTCACCGCTGTAGATAAACCTACTTGCTTCTTGAGACCATTGACAATGTCCTTATGCTCGCCATGAGAAATTTCATGAGCCATAACATAAGCGAGTTCATCATCATCTAATAGATCCAAAGCGCCCTTGTTAACAGACATCACGCGACCAACCGTAGCGAACGCATTGAAATCATCACTAGGATTTGCATACACCACATACGAGCGCTTGACGCTAGGCGAAGCCTCTAAGGTCTTCATGATACGTTGCACCCGTGCTTGCGCCGCACTATCCTCTAAATAGCCAGTTTGTTTCTTTGCACGAGCTAAGCTTTGTTCTTGGCCTTCCTTAGAATTATCCATTTTATTGAAAGCCGTGGATACATATGCATACGCCACTGCACCACCAATTAACGTTTGTGCAGCCCCCGCAGAAACAGCCTCTACCGTAGTTGGTACTACGGCAACTGTTGTTAATGAAAGCCCCATCACAGCGGCTAGTACCAAAGATTTAATTTTCTTATTCATATTTGATCCTCTCATTGTCTCTCAAAATAAGCACGTTCTATTCTCTCGTTATCTCTCAAAATAAATGCAGCCCTAGGAACACAAAGACTCCTAATTATTTGATTCACCAACAAGCTCAATGGCTACCTTACCATCTTTAGATACAGCACCACCATGAGTGTATCCAACAACATCAAATCCAGCTGCTGCGCATTGGCGAGCTATGCTTTCATAATTATCATTCTTACCACGCGTACAGGTGGAAAGATGAATGGTAGTAACACCATTTTTCTTGAAAGAAGCCAATTTCTTCTCCAAATCGCCACCGCTATGAGTAAAGCCAACTAGCTCAGTATCCTCATCTGCATAGCGCTCGAAAGAATCCACTTTATTCATATATGCCTTAAGACAACCACCGCAAGAACAACGTTGCATCGTGTCTTCATTCACTAGAACTGCAATTTTTTTAGACATAAAACCTCCTTAGGTAACAATAATATATTACGCATATTATATCACACCAAATTGATAAAAATTATGAATACTGAAATTATAGAATATATATCGCTAGAGTTTATACCCTTCCACTTATTACATTATTGAACTACAAAAATTAGGATAAAAGAGTTATAGTTGAACTAATATATGCTATCGATTTGAACCAATATATGCTATCATAAAGGAAGAAGGGTGATTAATGGAAAAGCCGAAGTTTCTATCATTTAGACGACCTAATGGACACAATGAATTCAAAGAGTTTAGAAAAAAACACAAAAGACGCCAATCAGAGAAATCAATCATGCTATAACAATTAAGAGAGAATATGAAAAGGAGATACAAAATGCCACTCGAAAATATCCAAACAATATTTGACAATAAGCTAAAAGATCCTCAATACAAAGAATCTTATTTAAAAGAAAAAGCAATGCTAGCAAGTGCTGTAGCCATTACAAAAGCAAGAGAAGCAGCAGGGCTCACACAACGTGAACTAGCAGAACGATCTGGTGTCCCACAATCTACTATTGCTAGAATAGAACGCGGTTATAATACAAGTATTGATACACTTAGCAAAATTGCTTTTGCATTAAATAAGAGAGTAAAAATAAGTTTTATATAATAATAGCCCCTATCATAATTACTATGATAGGGGCTATTATTATATATTGTATTATATTGTAATACTATATCAATTCTTGTGAAATTAGAATTTCCAATGTGCGGAACCACCCTGATGTACGCCATTATAAATCAGAGTATTATATTACATAATATCTTCTTCGCGGCCAAATTTACCGTTTTTGTATTCCCCATAAGCGAGGATAAGCTCTGTTTTATTTGTCATATGGCACTACCTGTACCATTAATCACAAGGAAGCCTGTATTCCAAGTCATATTTTCAGAAATAGAAATCCATGAATTAGGTTGAAGTTTTAATTTGTAAATATTCATCGGTGTATGGGATTTAGCAGGACCTGTTATATGTCTGAAAGCACCGGTGTAAACGATGGCATCGATTGTTTCATCAAGAGATTGATACCGACCCATTGTGGTAGCAGGTATATATTGATATGCAGGTGCATCATTTTTATGACGTTCAGGTAGATTTATCCATAATTGTAAAGCATGGAACAAACGTCCCCGCTTTGCATATTCTTTTTCATGAAATTCTTTGTGCAAAACACCACTAGCTGCAGTCATCCATTGCACATCACCAGAGTGAATAACACCACTATTACCAGCTGCATCTTTATGCCCAATAGATCCGGAAAAAGAAAATGTTACCGTTTCAAAGCCTTTATGGGGATGTGGAGTGTCACCTGTATCAAAAGGACTTCCCCCAAAATAATATGGCTCGTTATAGTCGAGTAACAAAAATGGAGACATACGATCAAGCATAGGTGACTCATCGCTATCAGGGAAGTACTGACGTACTCTAAATCCAGTGCCTACCCAATGAATATCAGGAGCTTTAATAATTCTTTCAATTGTTCTAATCGAACAGGATTAATAATAGTTGTATCATATATGAATGGATGCTCATATATCTTAATACTATTATATCTATTTTTTTCGATATGTCAAGGGTGGACTATTAGAGAGGATAGGAAGTCATACAACAAAAAAGACACACCCAAAGGTGTGTCTTTTAGCTTAATCAGCGACTTCCTATCCTCCCAGGCCGTCTCCAGCCAAGTACTTTCGGCGTTTACGAGCTTAACTACTGTGTTCGAGATGGGAACAGGTGGACCCTCGTAGCTATCGCCACTGAATCTGTCAGAGTTTGTACTCTGAAAACCACATAGAAGTTATATATATTTGTTGCACATTCTGCTTAATGTTTTTGTTTAAGTAAAGCCCTCGATCTATTAGTACCAGTCAGCTCCAAACCTCACGGCTCTTCCACACCTGGCCTATCAACCATGTCGTCTACATGGGATCTTACTAGCTTATGCTATGAGAAACCTCATCTCAAGGCTGGTTTCACGCTTAGATGCTTTCAGCGTTTATCCGTCCCGAACGTAGCTACCCAACTGTACCCTTGGCAGGATAATTGGTACACCAGCGGTTCGTCCACTCCGGTCCTCTCGTACTAGGAGCAG
>ERZ791852.992-NODE-992-length-18839-cov-21.002715_pt1 | contig 18839 bp, 10 predicted proteins | sample MGYA00510287_ERZ791852 | MGnify/ENA primary metagenome ERZ791852 (study PRJEB30046, sample SAMN00715257) | human gut metagenome | study: EMG produced TPA metagenomics assembly of the A metagenome-wide association study of gut microbiota in type 2... | reverse complement strand
GAAGTGTAACAGTAACATTACCAACAAAGAGTGGATATTCAACAGTATACACAACGAATGGAACAGTACCAACAGTATCAAGTACAAAATATTCTAGTGCATTTGCAGTAAGCACAAATTGTAAAATAAATTACTTATTTACAGATGGAACAAATATTGGTGGAGTGGGAACGGTAAATGTAACAAATATAGATACAGTAAACCCAGCAATAAATACAGCGTTAAGTGGAAGTGGAACAACAAGCACAATAACATTAAGCATGGCAGTATCAGATAGACAATCTGGAGTAAACAAGATAATTTGGTATTATAAATTATCAACAGACTCTGCATACAAAAATGCAACAGATTCATACACAACGTTTACAGCCAATACAAGTAAATCACATACATTTACAGGATTGACACAAAATAAAACATATAATGCATATGCAGTAGTATATGATGCAACAGGAAGAACAACACAATCAAGTACAATAAATGTAAATACTGGAACAGTACCAACAGCAAGTGGAGCAACATATACACCAACAACATGGACAAAAGGCAATGTAACAGTCACATTACCAACAAAGAGTGGATATTCAACAGTATATACAACAAATGGAACAGCACCAACAGCATCAAGTACAAAATATACAGGAGCATTTGCAGTAAGTAGCAATTGTAAAATAAATTACTTATTTACAGATGGAACAAATATTGGTGGAGTAGGAACAGTAAATGTAACAAACATAGATACAGCAAACCCAGTAATAAATACAGCGTTAAGTGGAAGTGGAACAACAAGTACAATAACACTAAGCATGGCAGTATCAGATACACAATCTGGAGTAAACAAAATAATATGGTATTATAAATTATCAACAGACTCAACATACAAAAATGCAACAGATACATATACAACAACAACGGCAAACACAACAAGAACACACACATTTACAGGATTAACACAAAATAAAACATATAATGCATATGCAGTAGTATATGATGCAACAGGAAGAACAACACAGTCAACAACAATAAATGTAACAACAGGAACAGTACCAACAGCAAGTGGAGCAACATACACACCAACAACATGGACCAAAGGAAGTGTAACAGTAACATTACCAACAAAGAGTGGATATTCAACAGTATACACAACGAATGGAACAGTACCAACAATATCAAGTACAAAATATTCTAGTGCATTTGCAGTAAGTACAAATTGCAAAATAAACTACTTATTTACAGATGGAACAAATATTGGTGGAGTAGGAACAGTTAATGTAACGAATATAGATACAACAGCACCAACATTTGTATCTGGAGAGGTAAAAAATTTAACAACAACAGGATATGATGTATATGTTTATGGAATAACGGATACACAATCAGGAGTAAATAGAGTTCAATTTCCAACATGGACAAATGCGAATGGACAAGATGATATACAGAGCAATTGGTGGGAGCCATCTAACACAGTAGCAAGAGGAACAAAACAAGCAGATGGAACAACATGGGTATATCATGTTAATATAAAGGACCATAAAAACGAAGTTGGATTATATTATACACATGTATATATATATGATAATTTAGGAAACTCAAGATGTGTTTTCACACCTCAAATTACGGTACCAAAAGTTCCAGATATAACATCAGCAAATGCAAGTTTTTCATATAATCCAAACACATGGACTTCTGGAAGTGTAAGGGCAACAACAAGTACAACAGTTAGTGGATATTATTTGCAAACAAGTACGGATGCACAGACATGGAAAACACAAAATTATGTGGATAGAACAACAAATGGAGCAGTGTATGCAAGACTAACAGATGGTGTAAATGTTGGAAATTATGTAACGGGAAATGTTGGAAATATAGATAAAATAGCACCAACAACGCCAACATTAACGGCAAAGATAGGAAACGACTCAGGAAGTGCATATACGAGTGGAGCGTGGACAAATCAGGCAGTAATAATAACGGCAACATCAAGCGATACACAATCACAAATTAATAGAATAGAGTATAGCTATGATAATAGTACATGGAATACTAACTGGGGAACAAGTTTGATAACAAGTGGAAATAATAAAAGTATAAAAGGAACTTGGGGAACAAATTACAATACAACAGTATATGTAAGAGCAGTAGATAATGCAGGAAATGTAAGTGGAACAGCAAGTATTGTAGTAAGACATGATACAACGGCGCCTGCAACACCAACAATAACTGCAAAAGTTGGAAGTGACTCAGGAAGTGCATATACAAGTGGTTCATGGACAAGTCAACCAATTATAATAACTGCAACATCAAGTGATACACAATCACAAATAAATAGAATTGAATATAGTTATAACAATAGTAGTTGGTCAACAAGTTGGGGAACAGATTTAACAACAAATGTAAATAGCAAGAGTATAAAAGGAACTTGGAATGGAAATTATAATAATACTGTATATGTAAGAGCAGTAGATAATGTTGGGAATGTAAGTGCATCATCAAGTATTGTGATTAGAGAAGATGCAACTGCACCAACAATAAAAACGGGAATAAGTGGAACGGCAACATCGAAGAGCATAACACTAAGTTTGGTGGCATCAGATAATTTATCTGGGGTAAACAAGATAGTGTGGTACTATAAAGATTCAACGGCATCAAGTTATACGAGTGCAACAGATACATATACGGCGACAACGGCACAAACAACAAGAACACATACGTTTACAGGATTAACACAAAATAAAACATATAATGCATATGCCGTAGTCTATGATGCAGTTGGAAGAACAACTCAGTCTAGTACAATAAATGTATCAACATTGCAAGTACCAAATTTGGCAACAACAAATGGTAAATTTACATATAGTACAACAAATTGGACAAACGGAAATGTAACTGCAACAGCAAGCACTATAACAGGGGGATATTCTATACAAACAAGTACAGATGCAAGTAATTGGTCAACAAATGCAAGTATAAGCAGATCTTCAAACGGTAAAGTGTATGCAAGATTATGGGATGGAAAAAATGCAGGAGGATATTTAACAGGAAATATTTCTAATATTGATAAAACTAATATAAGTATAAGTAGTTTTACAGCAAGTCCATCAAGTACAATAGCAACAGTTGCAACATTATCGACAACCGTAAATGATGCTAATAGTGGACTTTCAACAATAGTATGGCAATGGGGGACAACAACGAATTATGGAAGTAGTTCGACTAGTACATATACAACTAAAAATGGAGCAACTGCAGGAACAACTGGAGCAGTTACAAAAACATTTTCATTAACAGGGTTGAGTGCAAGTACAACATATTACGTAAAAATGACTGCTTATGATGTTGCAGGAAATGCCAATACAAGTACAACATCATTTACAACTGGAAAAGCAGTTGCACAAGTTGGCAGTGTATATTATACAAGTGTGCAAAATGCAATTAATAGTGCGACTAATGATGCCACAGTAAAGCAATTAGTTGATCAAACAGAATCAGTTTTAATAGAGGAAAATAAATCAATAAAATTAAATACAAATGGAAAAAAACTACAGGGAACTAAAGAGGATAATACAGTAACAAATAAAGGAAAATTAACGATAAATGGAAATGGAACGATAACAAGTTTAAATCAAGTTGTTATAAATAATACCGGCAATTTGACGCTTGATGAAGGAAGTATAATAGCAGGGGCTGCTGGACATCATGTGGTTGAAAATTATAACCTGTTTAATATGAATGGAGGATATATAGAACTAACTATTAAGCAGATAACATGTAGTGTTTTTAACTATAAAGGTACATTCATAATGAAAGGTGGAAAAATAGATTCGGAAGGACATGCATTGGTTAGCAGAGGTGGAAAGGCAGAGATAAATGGAAAAAATATTACAATTACAGGAAAAAACAGTTCACATAGATGTATGTATGCTGATGAAAATGGAACCATAAATGTAAAAGAAGCTACAATAGTTGGAACAGTTGGTTATGAAAATGGATCAAATTTTGGCTATTTAACTTTTGAGGATTGTAATATGGCAGGAGTTAGTGCTATTTATGGTAGAACATTTGAAACAATATCAGGAGCTGATGGATATCGTGTTTTGGTATATGATAGTGGAAATTGGCTTACTCAAGTAAGATTGCCAACATGGACAGTAAATGGAGGACAAGATGATATAGTTTGGCATGACGCATCAAAAGGAAAAAGATGTAATACTACTGCATGGTATTATGATATAAAAAAATCACAACATAAAAATGAAAGTGGAACATATATAACTCATATTTATTGTTATAAAAATGGGAATTTAGTATATTCTGCAGCATTAGCTGGACAAAATGTAAAATAATTATGTAATCAAATAGAAGAAAGAGGTAATCAAATGAAAAAGAAAGAAAAAAGAATGATATTAATATTACTAATAATACTAATAATAGCAATAGTAATATTTGCAATAAGTAAAAACGCAAACAAAGGAGATAAAACAAACAATCAAAATTCGAGCGGAGAAAGCACAACACAAGAAAATGCGGCACCAGAAGAATTTGTACAAGTAATGGAAGACGGAACAAAACTAAACACAAGTACAGAATTAAGCAAAGAAAAACAAGTAGGAAACTACAAATTTGAAAACATGCAACTAACAACACAAAACAATCAAACAGTATTATTAGCAGACGTTACAAATACAGGAAAAACAAAAACAGAAATACAACTAGTAGATGTAACATTACTAGACAAAGAAGGAAACGAAATAATAACAGTAGGTGGAATAATATCACAATTAGAACCAGGAGAAAAAACACAATTTAATACAAGCATGACATTAGATTATGCAAATACTTATGATTTCAAAATTACATTAAAATAAAACAGGTGGGGCAGAATAAACTGCCTCATTTTGTCACTTTTTGTCGAAATCTTTATGTTGACAATCAACATAAAATTATAGTAAAATATGTTCATGCAATTAAAGAAAAAATTGAAAATTAATTCAATTTACAATTGCATGACTATATTTTTTTTAATAAAGATTTAAATCAAGCAACTTAGGAAAAACAAAGAGAAAATCAATTTAATCTAAATCTAAAATCAAAGGATTCAAAGAAAAATCAAAAAAATAAAAACAAAATAATAGTAAAGATTAAAAATTTAAAATTAAATCTAAATTTATCCCGATATTAAATAACAAAAAGTGTTGATAACCCTAATACACCAATTTTGTATAAAAATTTAATATGTACGTAGTCCGCAATTCATTCTCTAATTGTAAATAATGAATTAAATTATACTAAAAAGTATTGATAAAGCAAAAATATTTTAGTATAATAAGAAAGGAAGAGATATATGACACAAAAAACAACAAAAATACCAAGATTACCACTTACAGATGACTACATATTTAAAAGAGTATTTGCATTTGAAGGAAACGAAAGCGTATTAAAAGATTTATTGGAGGCAATTTTAAGAAAAGACATAAAAACAGTAACAATAAAAAATCCAGAAATAATACCATATGAAAAAGATGACAAACGAGGTCTTTTAGACATTAAAGCAGAAACAGACGATGGAACTGTATTAGATATTGAAATGCAAATGGAAGACAAGAAAAATGCGGAAGAAAGAGGAACATTATATGCAGGCAATATGATAACAAGCCAATTGCAAGTTGGAGACGATTACAAAAAATTAAAAAAGAGCATAGTAATATTTATAACTAATTATAATTTTTTAAAACGAAACAGTTATCATAGTGTTGGGAAAATGAAATTTGAAGAAACATTGGAAGAAGAATATGTAGATATGGGATACGATGAAGAAGACCAAATAGCATCTAAATACGTAGAATTTCATTATATAGAATTACCAAAATATAAAAAGAAAAATCCATCAAAGTTTACAAAATTAGACCAATGGATGTGTGTGCTAACAAATCGAAAGGGGGAGATAATGTTGGCAGAAAAAGAAAACAAAGAAATCAAAAAAGCAATGAACACATTGGATTATATAAGTGCAGACCCAAAAGAAAGGGAAAGACATAATTCAATAATAATGGCAGAATATAATAGACTTACAAGTGAACAAAACTTTTTTGAAGCCGGAAAAGAAGAACGGAATAAAAAAAGGAGCGAAAGCCGAAAGCATTAAAATTGCAAAAAAATTATTAAAAATGGAAATGAAAATTGAAGAAATAATAAAAGCAACAGGACTAACAAAAGAAGAAATAGAAAAAATAAAATAAATTACATAGAATATAAAAAACTGTGCAATCTCAAAAGAGAAAAGCACAGTTTATTTATATAAAAGCGTAATTTTATTTCCATTTTTCCTAATAAAACCCTCATCCTTCAAAGACTTAATTTCACGCATCATAGCACTTCTATCAACACTCAAATAATCCGCCAAATCAGTTAAAGAAAAAGGAAGAGTAAAAGTTTTACTCAAATTTCTAGTAGACAAAATATTAAAATAGCCACGAAGTTTTTCACGAATAGAACGTTTTGTTAAAATTTCAACTCTAGTATTCAAATCCATAACTTTATTTAAAATCAAACTAGAAAAATTCTCAGACAAAACCTGATGGAATTTACAATTATTTCTGCACTTTTGATGAATATTATCATAATTAAAAAACAGAACTTCACAACTTTTTTTAGCCTCAACTGAAAGTTCATTGTTTGTGGTTACAATATATAAAGCCTCACCAAAAATATCATTTTTAGTAAAATGCTCAATTATAGCCTTGTCACCATTCATATCATATCTAACCAAATCTGCTTCACCACTAACAAGAATGCAAATTTGATTCCTTTTTTGTATATATGTAGTTATTGTTTGATTTTTTTTATAAGATTTCTTTTGAACACTTTTACAAGTTTTTGCAAAATCATTTAAAAATAATTCTACATCCTTTATGTATTCCATTATATTCACTCCAATACTATATCTTGCTATAATTTATCAATCTTTAGTAGAATAAATAAGACTTTAATGGAAAAATCTTGTATGCACATTATACAACAAAAAAGTTGCAATTGCAACAAAAATATCACAATAAAATATTAAAAAAATTTTCACTTAGAGAATAGCGGATTTACAAACATATTATAAAAATTGTGATAAATGCAACAGAAAATGAATGAAATTGATATATAATAAGAACATAAATATGTCAAAGAAATTAGAAAAAAGGTAGAAAATTTAAATTATCTTAAAGCGTTTAGGGGGGACAAGAACAAAATGAAAATTATAAAAAGAGATGGAAGAATAGTAGATTATGATAGGCAAAAAATAGCAGTAGCAATAGAAAAAGCAAATAGAGATGTTATTGGAAAAGAAAAAGCAACAAAAGAAGAGATAAAAGAGATTATAGATTATATAGAAGGACTAGGAAAAAGAAGAATCTTAGTTGAAGATGTTCAAGACATAATAGAAGAAAAATTAATGGACATGGGAAAACATAAGTTAGCCAAAGAATACATAGTTTATCGTTATAACAGAGCATTAGTAAGAAAATCAAATACAACAGACGAATCAATTTTAGGGCTAATTAGAAATGAAAATAAAGAATTAGCAGAAGAAAATTCAAATAAAAATACAATGCTTGCATCAACACAAAGAGATTATATAGCGGGAGAGGTCTCAAGGGATTTAACAAATAGATTACTATTACCAGAAAAAATAGTAAAAGCACATCAAGATGGAGTATTACACTTTCATGATGCAGACTATTTTGTTCAACCAATATTTAATTGTTGTTTAATCAATATTGGTGATATGTTAGACAATGGAACAGTTATGAATGGAAAACTAATCGAAAGTCCAAAAAGTTTTCAAGTTGCATGTATTGTAATGACTCAAATAATTGCATCAGTAGCAAGTAACCAATATGGTGGACAATCTGTTAACCTTAAGCATTTAGGAAAATATTTAAGAAAAAGTTATAATAAATATAAAAAACAAATTGAGGAAAAATATAAAGGAAAATTATCAGGAAGCACAATTGAAGAACTTGTTGATGTACGAGTAAGACATGAATTAGAGGCAGGAGTTCAAACAATTCAATATCAAATAAATACATTGATGACAACAAATGGTCAAACACCTTTTGTAACATTATTTTTACAATTAGAAGAAAATGATCCATACATAAAAGAAAATGCAATGATAATTGAAGAAATTTTAAAACAAAGAATTCAAGGTGTAAAAAATGAAGCAGGAGTTTATGTAACACCAGCATTCCCCAAATTAGTGTATGTTTTAGATGAACACAATTGTCTAAAAGGTGGAAAATATGACTATTTAACAAGACTTGCTGTAAAATGTTCAGCAAAAAGAATGTATCCAGATTACATATCTGCAAAGAAAATGCGTGAAAATTATGAAGGAAATGTGTTTAGCCCAATGGGATGTAGAAGTTTTTTATCACCTTGGAAAGATGAAAATGGAAACTACAAATTTGAAGGAAGATTTAATCAAGGTGTAGTAAGCATTAATTTACCACAGGTAGCAATAATAGCAGAGGGTGACGAAGAAAAATTTTGGAAATTATTAGATGAAAGACTAGAATTATGCAAAGAAGCATTAATGTGTAGACATTATGCATTATTAGGAACATTATCAGATATAAGCCCAATACATTGGCAATATGGAGCAATAGCAAGACTACAAAAAGGTGAAAAAATAGATAAATTATTGTATGGTGGATATTCAACAATGTCACTTGGATATATCGGAATATATGAAATGACAAAATTAATGAAAGGAGTATCACATACAACACCAGAGGGACATGAATTTGCATTAAAAGTTATGAAACATTTGCGTGAAACAACAGATAAATGGAAAAAAGAAACAAATATAGGATTTGCATTATATGGAACACCAGCAGAAAGTTTATGTTACAAATTTGCACGTATTGATAAAGAAAAATTTGGAACAATTGAAGATGTAACAGACAAAGGATATTATACAAATTCATATCATGTAGATGTAAGAGAAAAAATAGACGCATTTGAAAAATTAAAATTTGAAAGTGAATTCCAAAAAATATCTTCAGGTGGAGCAATTTCATATGTTGAAATACCAAATATGCAACATAACTTAATAGCACTAGAAACGGCTGTTAAATTTATTTATGACAATATTCAATATGCAGAATTTAATACAAAATCAGATTATTGCCAAGTTTGTGGTTTTGATGGCGAGATTATTATAAATGATAATAATGAATGGGAGTGCCCAAATTGTGGTAATAAAGACCATAGTAAAATGAATGTTGTAAGACGTACTTGTGGATATTTAGGTGAGAATTTCTGGAATGCCGGCAAGACTAAAGAAATTAAGCAAAGAGTTTTACATATGTAAAAAAACGGGATTGAGGGGACGGGTCTTTAATCCCTAAAAATTTTTTAGGGATTAAAGACCCGTCCCCCAATCCCTTTTTTAGGAGAATATTTATGAATTATGCAGATATAAAGAAAATAGATGTTGCAAATGGTGAAGGAGTTAGAGTTTCTCTATTTGTAAGTGGATGTAATCACCATTGCAAGGGATGCTTTAACCAATGTGCTTGGGACTTTAATTATGGTAATAAATTCACAGAAAAAGAAGAACAAAAGATAATTGAATATATGGACCATGATTATATAGAGGGGCTTTCACTTTTAGGTGGAGAACCTCTTGAACCTAAAAATCAAGAGGGGTTACTGCCATTGGTTAAAGATATAAAAGAGAAATTTCCAGACAAAAATATTTGGTGTTATACTGGGTTTGATTTTGAAAAAGATGTTATGGGAAAGATGGTTCAAAAAAGTGAAACAACAAGAGAATTATTAAAATATATTGATGTTATTGTTGATGGTAAGTTTGAAGAGGATAAAAAGGATTTAAAACTTCAGTTTAGAGGTTCTTCAAATCAAAGAATTTTAGATGTGAAAGAATGCTTGAAAAGCGGAAAAATTGTAAAAGAAGAGCAATACTTATAAAAGAAAAGAGATATGTGGTCAACATATCTCTTCTTTGAACAATTTTTATTTTTTTTCTAAAAATCTATTCAATAATTGTTTTCTACACAAATTTTCAAACTCATCGTTTAAAGGCTCTAATTCAATATTTTCATTATATTTTCTATTCAAACAATATTTGATAATAAAATCACAAAGTTCAGGATTCTTAGAAAGAAGAGGACCATGTAAATAAGTTGCAATAACGTTATTCTCAAAAAATCCTTCTTCAGAATCACCAAATTTATTACCATTTCCAAACAAAACATTTCCAAAAGAATTAGAAATATCAAAAGTTTGACCACCATGATTTTCAAAACCAATAACTTTTGTTTTTATATTTGAGTCACTAGAATCTGTATCGTTATTTGAATTTTTCAAGTTAGCCTCTATAACAATATTTCCAATACACCTTTTCTTTCTATCAGGATTAGCAACCGTATAGTAATCAAAAACTTCAAGACCAGGAATAATATTACCTTCAACACCTTTGTAGTATTTACCAAATAATTGATAAGCACCACATATAAGTAGGAAGAATACACCATTATTAACGGCATCTTTTATATTATCTTTATATTTTACCAAATCTTCTGCTAAAATGCTTTGCTCATTATCTGCACCACCACCAGCGAAAACAATGTCGTAATCATTAAAGTTTGGAGCGGCATCACCAATGGAATATCTATCTATAATTGATTTGTATCCACGAGATTCAATTCTATATTTTAAAACTTGGATATTTCCATAATCACCATATAGTTCCAACATATCAGGATATAAATATAAAATTTTTATTGATTTTTCTTTATTATCTTGATTTTCTGAATTATCAGTATTATCAACACTTTGAAGAGCTTCTTTTGTATCTATCTCAGAATTTTTAACATTTGCTTTTATTTCTTCTTTTTTAGAAATATCACTAGTCTCAACATCAGTTACATTATTATTTTTATTCGTCTCATTAAACTTTTTCAACTCATGTCTAGTAGGTTGCAAAGATGTATAATTTGCAATAACATATTTTTTAATATCAGTTTTATAAAAAGCATTAACGGCATCTTCTAAATTCAAATATGGTTCAATTTTTTTAGCAGGGAAGCCACTTGTTTTAATTCTAATAGCAATATCATAAGCACGAGTTCCAGAAGTAATAATTCTAGAAACATTATTTAAATTATTAAAATTAATATCCCAAATCCAAGAGACATCGAAACCATCAGCAATATTATCATTTAAAACAAAAAGCAATTCTTTTTCTGAATCGTCTTCATTTAAAATACGCAAACTAACATTACTTCCAGTTGGATTTTTTGCTAAATTAATTATAGTAGGAACACCATGTATTTTAATTTCTTCCAAACGGCCATTATTCAAGGCAAAAGTTGAAAAAGATTTTTTTACAATATCATTTGAAATATCATATAAACTGCAAACTGAATATACAGCAGTATAATTGTAAATTAAATAAATGCTATTTCCATTTATTTTGTAGGTATTTCCATCAATATCAAAACATCTATTTTTTAAATCTACATTTGTTGCTAATTTGTAAATCTCATTATCACCAAAATTACAATTTGGACATTTAAACTTTCCAACATGTGAATATTGATAATATTCATATTCTAATCTTGTTTTACAGAAAGGACAGAACTTACCTTCGCCAGCTTCTTTGATTTGTTCTGTTGCAAATTTATATTTATCAACACTAAAATAATAAACATTTGAATTGTCTGGGTTGGCATGTCCAAGTCGTGCAACATTTGGGTCATCATTATTTAAAATTAAATTTCCATTATAAGTTTTCAAAAATTCATTTATTCTTAAAATTAAAGATTCAACTTCCCCATTTCTATCTAATTGGTCGCGGAAAAAGTTTAGAATTACCAATGTATCCAATGTGAAATCTTTAAATACAACAGGGATGTAACTTTCGTCAACTTCAAAAACTAGATAATCTGCTTTGATTTTTCCAGTTAGAGTACAGTTTTTTAATATAGTTGAAAGTATACCTGTTTCCATATTGTTTCCTTCAACGTTACTTACAACTTTATTTCCTGCAGTTTTTAGAGTGTAACCTATGCAGTTATTTGTCATTGTTTTTCCGTTTGTGGCAGATACCGCGATTACTGGACAGTTGACTTTAAAGTATTTGAATATTTCTGGATTCAAGTCAAATGCGATTTTTCCTAAAAAGTTTCCTCCGTTTTTATGACATATTTTTAGTATTAAATTTAGTATTTTCATTGCTAAGATTATGAAAAAGTTTTTCATTTTTATCAGTCCTTTCAAATCTCGATTTTTATAATTTAAAAGATTATATCATAATGAAGAGGAGGCTACAAGAGAAAAATGAAAAATGTAAAAATACGTTGTTTAAATACTCAAGACCAATATGCTGTAACAAAATTATAAAATATTATTTGAAAAGATAAACATATTCCTAGACAAACCACCAAAAATGTGATAACATAAGTAAGAAAAAATAAGAGAAAGACGGGAAAAGCAAAACAAAAAAGAAAGCATCCCAAAAGTAAGGAAAGAGGTAAGGAGAATATGAAAAAAACATTTTATGTAACAACACCAATATACTATCCAAGCGGAAAATTTCACATAGGAACAGCATACTCAACAGTAGTAGCGGACTCACTAAAAAGATATAACAAATTAAAAGGAAAAGAAAGTTACATGTTAACAGGAACAGACGAACATGGACAAAAAATAGAAATAAAAGCACAAGAATCAGGAGAAACACCACAACAATATGTAGACAAAATGGCAGCAATGGCAAAAGAACTATGGGCAAAAATGGACATACAATATGACGACTTCATAAGAACAACAGACGAAAGACACGAAAAAGTAGTCCAAAAAATATTTGACAAATTCATGGAACAAGGAGACATCTATAAAGGAGAATACGAAGGACTTTACTGTGTACCATGCGAAACATTCTTTACACAAACACAATTAGTAGATGGAAAATGTCCAGACTGTGGAAGAGAAGTAGTTCCAATGAAAGAAGAAGCATACTTCTTCAATATGAAAAAATATGCAGACAGACTTTTAAAATACTATGACGAACATCCAGACTTTGTCAAACCAGAATACAGAAAACAAGAAATGATAAACAACTTTATAAAACCAGGGCTAGAAGATTTGTGTGTAACAAGAACATCATTTGACTGGGGAATAAAAGTATTAAAAGACCCAAAACATGTAATATATGTATGGGTAGATGCTTTAACAAACTATCTTACAGCACTAGGATACATGTCAGATGACGAAACACTATTCAAAAAATTCTGGCCAGCAGATGTACAAGTCGTTGGAAAAGATATTGCAAGATTCCACTTAATATATTGGCCAATATTCTTGATGGCACTTGATTTACCATTACCAAAAACAATATTCGTTCATAACTGGATAACAATGAAAGACGGAAAAATGAGTAAATCAAAAGGAAATGTAATTTATCCAGAAGATTTAATAGACAGATATGGATTAGATGCAACAAAATATTTCCTATTAAGAGAAATGCCAACATCACAAGATGGATTATTCTCACCAGAAGAATTTGTTGAAAGATATAATTTTGATTTATGTAATGACTTAAGTAATTTGTTAAACAGAACAGTATCAATGGTCAACAAATATTTTGATGGACAAGTACCAGAATACAATGGAAGACCAAATGAAGTTGATGAAAGTTTAGAAAATGCATGTACAGAGCAAATAGAAAAATTTGAAAAACTATTTGAAAACTTCGAAATTGCAAACTCAATTCAAGAAATCTGGGCACTTGTATCAAGAACAAATAAATACATTGACGAAACAATGCCATGGCAATTAGCAAAAGAAGAAGACACAGAAAAATTAAAATCAGCAATGTATCATTTAATAGAAAATTTAAGAAAAATAGCAATATTAATAAAACCATTTATGGACGAAACATCTGAAAATATATTAAGACAAATCGGAATTACAGACGAATCTTTAAAAACTTGGGAAAGCCTTAAAGAATATGACAAAATTAAAAATGCAAAAGTAATTGAAAAAGGTGAACCAATATTTATGAGATTAAATGCAGAGGAAGAAATTGAATATATAAAACAAGCAATGAAAAAATAGAGAATATTAACAAATTTCTGATATTGTTAGAATAACAGAAATTTGTTAATTGTAGCAAAAGTAAACGAAAAAATAAAAGAGGAATTTAAATGGGAATATTTAAGAACAAAGACCAATTTGAAGGCTATAACATTTATAGTATGAAAAAATATGTTGATAAAAAAAGAATGATATTTACAATAACTGCAATAATAGTTGTAATTTTAACACTAGCATTAACAATTTATTACCTAGTAGATACAAATATAAGAATAAAAAAAGGAAAAGAATTTGCAAATCAAATTACTGAGTATGAACAAAATCAAAAGAAAATAGAAGAGCAAAAAGAAGCGGAAAGAAAGGCTAAAATTCCGCAACTTACAGAAGCGGGAAAAGAAAACTTAAAAAACATATATCATTCACAAGAAAAAACAGCCTATTTAACATTTGATGATGGACCATCAAATAACACACACGAAATTTTAGACATACTAAAACAATACAATATTAAAGCAACATTCTTTGTTTTAGGTAGCCAAGTGCAAGTATTTCCAGAAACAACAAACAGAATATATAATGAAGGACATTATATAGCAAACCATGGATATTCACACAAATATTCAAGTATATATCAGTCACCAGAACAGGTCTTAAATGAATATAATCAGTGCAATGAAGTTGTAGCAAAAACAATAAATGTACCTGAATATAATTCACATCTATTCAGATTTCCAGGAGGTTCAGTAGGGGGAAAATATGCTGATTTAAAAAAACAGGCAATAACACTACTTGACCAAAACAATATTTTACATATTGACTGGAATTCTCTAACTGGAGACTCAGAAAAGGCAAATCCAACAGAAGAATATTTAATGGACAATTTACAAAAGACGACAGAGGGGAAAAATAATTTGGTAGTTTTAATGCATGATGCACAGGCAAAACACATAACTGTAGAAACATTACCAAAAGTAATTGAATATTTACAACAACAAGGATATACATTTAAAAATTTCTATGAAATTATTAAATAAAATGTGTTTAAGATAAATACACGAAAATGTGTATAGAAATATGGAGGAGAGAAAATTGCCTAGAAAAAAGAAAGAAGTAGTAGAAGGAATAACAGAAAAACTTGAATATTTAGGTTTAGACTTAGATAAAATACCACAGAATCTAAAAAAATTTGAACCTTTAGAATTTAGAGTTTCAAGATTTTACGATGAAAAGCAATATAGACAATACAGATACATAGATGTAAAAGATATACAAATTTTATTATCACCAACAAACAGATTAACAGACTTAGATGAAAAATACAAAAAGGCAAGACCACTTTATGAATATTTAGATAGTAAAAATGAAGAAAATATCATAAAATATACAACTTTTTTGAATATGTTAAGAAATATGGATATAAATGAGGTAGAAAAAGTTGAAAGAGAACAAATGCAATTAAGTAGAGAAATACCATTTAAAGTAAAATTCCAAGGAAACTATTTATGGCAAATTTACTATTCAGAAAATACAGACAAATATTTTATGATAGTACCAACAGAAGATACAGACTATTCAACATTTTTCTATTTGTTGAAAAGACAAATAGAAAACAAAAGAGTAGGCAAAGTTTTTGTACCAGTAAGTAATGTAAAATATTCAAATAAAATTCTAAAAAAATCTGAATTTGAAGATATAGAAAATTATTTATGGCTATTTACAAAAGACTGGCCATTAATATACGAAGTATATGACAAGAAAAATGTAATGTCAGTTCAAATTATAGGTGAAACAAATGTATACGAAAAAATAAAAACAACATATAAAATTAAATTAGAAGACGAAAAAGAGGCAAGTGAATTTTATAAATTGTTAAAAGCACTATTTATATTGCAAACTGAAATTCCTGATTACTATAAATTTGATACAAATATAGATAAAACAGGAAAATTAGAATTTTACTTAGATGGACAAAAGATTGAATATAAACATATGGTAGAGTTTATAAGAGAACAATATAAAATAGGACTAAAAAGAAGAAAAGAACTAAAAAGCAAAATTCGTGCATTTAATAAAAGAATAAAAAAATTACAAGAATTAGCAGCAACACAAGAAATTGAATATTTAGCAAAAGAAAAACAAATATCAACATTCTTAGAATGCAAAAAATCATTTTTTGGAAAAGTCAAATATTACTTTAAATATAGCAAAAAAAGTAATAAAAGTATAAAAAATGAAGAAGTTGAAGACGAAATAATAGAAGAAGAAAATACACAAACAGAGGAAGTGCAAGTAACAGAACCTATAAAAAAAGAAAAGAAAAGAATTCCAATTAAAAAGATATATACATTAGAAGAATTAATAACAAGTTACAAAGAACTAGAAGAACTAGAAAATCAAATGAAAAATCTTTTAATGGATATAAATGCTTTAAAATTAAAAACAAAAAATATGGCAAAAAAAATAGAAAATGCTTCAAAATATATTGAAGAAATAGATAGCCATAAAAAGAGTATATTCGAATTCTGGAAATATAGCAATAAAGACGAAATGGAAGTACTTCCAGAGGGCGAGCAAGAAGAAGTAAATGTAATAAAGAAAATAGAAAAAACATTTAATTATGAAGAAGATTTAGAAGAATTTGGCAAAAAAATTGATAAAATGCAAAGAAGAAATCTTGATAGAGAAGATACAGACAGTGTATTTATTGCAACAACTAATTTGATAAATACTTTAAATAAAATAAAGACCAATAATATAATGCCAGAAGAAATAGAAAAAGCGCTAAAGGACTTAAAAGCAGAAGCAAAAGAACTAAAATCTTTAAATGAAGAAGAATATGATATTTTTGGAAACATTATTCAAGATACAACAAAAGTTAGAAAGATAAACAATAAAAGACATAGAGAATTACCAAAAGATAAATTTAATATTTTGGAAGTTAACAAAAATACAAAACAAATTGGCTTCAAATTAGTTTTACAATCAATTGTACAAAATATAACAAAGGCACTGGATAAGGGAATCATTCCGGAATCTCTACCAGTATATAAAGCAATTAACGGAGAACTTTTGAATAATAAGGAAATTAATATTTTCAATATCAACCCAGAAAAGGAAATGCAAGAGGCAGTAAAAGTTGACGGAGATAAAATTAATTTATATAAAATACATATTAAAGAGGGAAGTAAAGGTATTGCTTTTTCAAATATAATTTTTTATGATAATCAAAACAAGACTTTGCCTGTTGGCATGGATTTATCAACTAAAATGATTGTTGATATGTCTAAGTTGCATTTGAAATTGTTAGATAAAAAGAATTTTAATGTTGCTAGTTTTGAAGATAGCAATGATGATTTTTCAGATTTTATTATTAAGAATATTACCGTTTTTGATTATGAAGTTGTTGAGTTGGAAGACTTGGAAAAAGCAGGTATAGAAGAATAAAATATTATTTGAATTAAATTGTGTTTCTAGTTTTTTATAGAATCTAGTGAATAGTAATAGGAGTAAAGAATTTTCAAAGTTCTTTGCTCCTATTACTTTAGGGGATTTATTTAATTTCTTTTATAAACTGCTCTAAAGTAGTAAATTTTTCAAAGCAATTTTTATGTGTTACTTTTTCATTTAAAAATTCAAAAGATGAATTTTTTACATCATCAATTGAAAATTTTCTGCCACAACATGGACAAAAATCTCCAAATTGTGGAAATGGAAATTTTTTGCTATAAATTGAATCTGTTTTTTTAAAGGAATTTAGCAAATGTTCAAATTTACTATTTTCCATAATATTTGGAAATACAACGGAAGAACCAAATGAATAATTTCTAAGCAAAAACTGTCCATCAGAACTTAAAAGATATTTACCAAAAATTACGAATTCATTTAAAGCATTGCCAGATATGGTATGAAATATTAAACGATTATTTAACATTTCAGTAAAATCCTTTAAACTATTTAAAGATTTTTTAATTCCTTCTTTTGAATCAAAACACTCCGTTGGTATGTCAAAAGGTCTTTCTTCATATGAGACTTCTGCTTTTAATATAAAGTCTTTTTTACCATTTTTTATACGAATTTCTTGTTCTTTCCAGTTGTAATATTCTACTAATTCTTTTGGAAATTCTGGTGATCCGTATATGTCATACGAAGTTGGTTTGATCTTATCTCCGTTAATTGTTATCCGTATTGATTCCGGATTTGCTAAATTGTTAAGTTTTATGTGCCCGAATATTTGATTTCCGCTTTTTACGGTTTCAATCTTTTTTCTTTCAGTACGTCTCATTTTGTTTACCTCCTTGAATTGTGATTATACTGATTTTACAAATATTTTTAATCCCCCTTTGATTTTAACTTGTCATTTGACAGGTAATATATATATTTGCCTGCATCTTATTATACATCAAATTAACATAATTTGCAATACATGCTATGGTTCATATGTACAAATCATAAATAAAACCTTATAAAATATTGATATTTCAATATTTATAAGGTTGTTAACATTTGGTACCGATGGTGGGACTCGAACCCACATGGTTTCCCGCACGATTTTGAGTCGTGTGCGTCTACCAATTCCGCCACATCGGCTTAAATATTTAATACCTTCCTATATTAACATATTTTATAATAAAAGTCCATACAAAAAATCAAAAAAATAAAAAAAGTTGTAGCATGTCCATTCAAAAAATAATAGCAACGCAAAATCAATATATAATTTATGCAACTAT
>ERZ791852.968-NODE-968-length-19081-cov-6.161989_pt1 | contig 19081 bp, 19 predicted proteins | sample MGYA00510287_ERZ791852 | MGnify/ENA primary metagenome ERZ791852 (study PRJEB30046, sample SAMN00715257) | human gut metagenome | study: EMG produced TPA metagenomics assembly of the A metagenome-wide association study of gut microbiota in type 2... | reverse complement strand
ATCATAATTAAAATGATACGCTTGAGTACCATACATTTTTACATCATTCTCAAACAATAAGTGAGAGCCTCATTCCACAGATTAAGCTTGAGTACCATACATTTTTACATCATTCTCAAACCTCAAATTCAAAAATAAAATGCTATCATCGGCATAAAAACAAGGTACTCAAGCTTAACTATTCAATAAATTTCACATCCGTCTCTATCTATAATATAACGCATTCCTCCTTCCATGCAACTTCTTTCATGATTTTCAATAAATAATCCCTTTACATCCTGATAAGAAATCTCTTTAATCAATTCCTGCATTTGCAAATCTGTTAAATAGCTTCGAAGATTAATAAAAACAAACACTTTTGTTGCCAAAACATTTACCGCTATCTTTATATAACGTATTATTTGTTCAAAAAAATCAGTTTCCTGTACTTCATACCGAATACCTACTGATTTGAACAATGCAGGCATATCCAAATCCATATCAAATTCCAAAACATATTCTGTATTTTGTTCTAACTCCAACAAATATTCATGTATTTTTCCTGTTAATTCAAGTGTTTTTACATACATCAACTCCGATTTTGACAACTGATCCAATTCTGCATACAACTTATTTAATATCTTCCGTCCATTTATTTCTATCTGAAACGGATTCACAATTATTTCCATGTTTTTTGCAATGTTCAATTCTTTTTCTTTATCAGATAAAACAAATCTCCCCTCTTCTCCATTTTGCTGTAAAAATAATTCCTGCAAGTAATATGCATACAATTTGGGTGACTCTATTATCCATTCAGTAAATACATATTTATCACTTAATACCGCTGTATTTAAATTAGTATGTACTAATTTCATAAAATCACCAACCTTTCATCACTATCTAACACTTCACTTTTAAGTTCTCCGATAATAATATCCATTTTTGCATATTGCTTTTCGGTAACCGTCAATAACTGTATCACCCCCTCCTCTGGTTTATTTTTGTGAATATTTTCAACAATTGCATTTACTGCGGTACTGTTTAAAGCCAATTTGCAATATACGGATTCCTGCAACATTAAAAATCCATTTTTCAATAAAAATTTTCGAAAATGTACATATGCACGTCTATTTTCACTTGTTGTTACCGGCAAATCAAAAAATACCAATACTCTCATAAACCTATAACTCAATTCTGTAAAATCGAATCAGTGAACTGTCATCTCCACTCAAAGCATCGAAAATGCTTTTGCAATATATTTTAATTGCATTATTAACATACTGTATTTTCCCATCAATTTGTACTTCCTGATTCAACACATTTACAAGTTGCATCTTTTCTTCATGTTCAAACTGCTCTAATTTCATTGTTAAGACCTGCCTGTCAACAAGTATTCTGAATGGTTCCATCAAATCCGATGCTAGATTGAACTGATTAAACATGTTGTCATGAAAAACACCTAATTGCGTGATGTAACCATTAGCTACAATTTCCCTTGTAAATGCAGATAAAATAATTGAATATCCGTAGTTCAACGCTGCATTAATCAAATTATCTTCGGTTCTTGTAAACTCTAATCCAAATAAGGCATTAAAATAAACTTTTGCTGCATGCCCTTCTCGATTTGTTCCATCATTCCATGCAATTTCCTTTAAATAAGATTCCAGTAAATCTGATTCTTCCTTTCCCAATAATTCTAACAGTTCCTTTTGTTTCCTGATTTTTTCACTTACAATTTCCGTCCATACTGCTTCCTTTGTATTCTTTTTCCAATTAATCTGTTTTCTCACTTTATTACTGGTATCATGACTTCCATAATAATTAACTAACTCACATGATGGATTCTTTTTTTCATCACAAAATATTACTTTAATCTTCCTTTTTGCAAGTTCAGCAATCAAACTAGCTGTCAATGATACTGCTGTCGACTCAATCAGTATTGTAGAAATTTCACTTAATACAATCTTTGTCACCTCTTCACCACGCACAACCATCTGACCTAACTGTAAATCAAGTTTTGCACGCTTCGAAATAACAACTATGCGCCAACTCATAACTTCAACAGATCAATCTCTTCTTCATAAATTCCCGTTGGAGATTGATTAATAATTGAAATCTGTTTATATTTGTCTATATTCTTATTTATTAAAATTCTTCCTGCTTCCGTTCCGCCTCCTATTTCTCTCAAGTTTTCTCTTGCGCTCCGACATTGCATTATATGTAAAATTTTTTTAATTGTATTACACTGTTCCTCTCTTGACAACTCAATAAATTTTTCTCTACCTTTTTTCACTGCTTCCATTTCTGACGTCAAGATTGCACTATATACTGGAATTTCCAATTTTTTACTTAGTACATCATATACTTGACATAATTCTTTTTCACCCAATTTATCATTATGAGTTATTTGCAAATTTTTATTTTCTGCTTTTCGTTGTAAAAATTTTATAATATTCTTTAGAATAATCGCATTTGTATTTTCAAGCACCAGTTGATTTGCATTCTTAAAAATTAAATAATTTGTTTTACGACCTGAAATCCAAATGTATGATCCATTTATTTTAAATAAAGTATCCGTTTTTATTTTTAAAAGGATTTGAGGATTTATTAGTCCACGTTCTTTTAAATAATATATGATTTTTTCCTTATTATTTTCCAGTGTTTCTCTTAAATATATCGGTATATACTCTATTGTTTTCTTTATTTTTCCTTTTTTATCAATAGATTTTACTAGCAAATAGTAACTTCCAGCAATTTCTGTGTACCCTCCATATTTCTTCAAATTATTTAATCGATTGTCACTCTCTTTAAGCGGTAATTGTCCTTTTCCTTTTTTTATCGGTTGTTGTTTAAATAATCCTCCCTTGACCTCATAGGTTCTTCTTGTAACCAAGATATTATTCTTCTTCATAACGTTCTTCACCGTTACAATCGTACCATTATTACCTGCTTTCCATGCGACCTCCCCATTTCGGATAACGTCTTTGTCTCCTTTAAACATCATCTTCAAATTATAACTTCGTCCTGGATTTTCTTTTATAAACCAAGCTGCATTCTTTGTGAATTTTGTGTAATAAGAATTTCCAACCACAATGTTAAGATATGCATCTTTCGCATGATGAAGATCATTCATATCACGTACTTTTAATAAATCCGGTGTAAAATCTTGTCGAAACTCTGACACATTCTTCGCTTTTACATATACAATCTCCGAATCTGGAAATACCTGTTTTAAAATCTCCGCTACTGCTTTTGTACTTTGTCTGTTTTCTACAAGCTGTCGATTAATAAATCCAGCAAGTTCGTCAGGCGTCAGTGCAGTATTTCTAATTAATCGCTCATACTTTTCTTTCGTAATAAAGCCTTCATCTAATAACGATTTCCAAAATAATTTTCTTGCTTTTCGAATACTTTCTTTAATAGGATACTCGTCAGACTTTGCTGCATTATATTCCTTCTTTACTAACACCCTGTTATTCAAACTATCATCCATAGTCTTTGATTGTGGATAAATATGATCTATATCATACTTTGTGTTGTCCCACAAATCTTCCAACTGAATTATCTCACCTGAATACATACATCGTCCTTTTTGGGTATAGTACAAATATAATTTATCACTTCTCAATTGCTGGTCTTCGTTTTTGTTGAGTTCTTCTATCCAGTCTCTTTCTTCTTCTTTACATTTTTTGTATAAATCAATAAGCTGTTTTTTGCGGGAGTCTCTTCTTTTATCTTTTTGGTTCCCTTGCTCTCCTCTTGCCATCTCTACAAAAACTCGTTTTGGTGCACATCCCATTACCTTTTGTAGCTCTTTCACTACTTTTAAGGTTTGCCAAATCTGTCGTTTTACTGCTGGTGAAACATATAATTCGTCCACTGTTTTATATGACAAATTCTTTTCTTTTCGAATAGAATTATATTCTTCGATTCTGTCCATAAACTGATAATTCTTACTTAGAATCTGCATCAGATTATCATTAGTTTCCCACATAGCTGTGATAACATTCCATACTTCTTCAGTTCCTGGTGCAGGTGTTGTTATATTTTCCAGAAAAGCTTTTGATAATCTTCCCCATCCTTTATATGATAACATGCTGATACTCTTAATCTGCTTTTCTGTTAATTCAGGATGCATTCTCATTACTCTTTGTTTCAATAGTTTCTTATCATCACCAAATAATACAATATTAAGAATAATCTCTTCTTTTTCTTTCTGGCTTAATGTAACCCCTGTAAGTTTTTCCTTAAAGTCATGAAATGCTGTCAATTGAGCTTTAAAATCCCCATCAATTCCAGTAATTTCAACGTTCTTATCCACTATTCCTTCACGAATCAGATAATTTTTCAACTTTTTTATTGTTACCTTTCGATAACAACAAAATACTTCTTTATATAATCGTTGTTTCAACTCTACCGAAATTTTTTCTCCATTTAAGCGCAAATTATTGAGTTCATTAAGTACCATATATTTACTATATAAAAGAGAATCTTTAGGGAGGACATCTTCTCCCAACATATAAGTACATTTATTTGTCATTCGGCGAATAAATTTTTCTGCACTTTCCTCTATATCTATTACATCTTTAAAATTCCATGGGTAAATCTTCTCGTTATTTTTTCTTACTGCCCATGTAAACTTTCCCTCTGTACCTTCTTCATTTCTACCCAGTGGCCCTACATAATATGGAATTCTAAACTCAAATAACTGTAAAATCTTTTCTTTATTTTCCTGCATAAAGGAACTTTTTCCAGACAAATTATCTAATATTTTTCTTAATTCATACATATGAACCTGATAAGGAATTACACTATTTTCTTTATTAACTTGTTTTGGTAAGAAAGTTCCCTGTTCCAGTTCTTTTTCCAAATAAGAAACCACTTCTTGGTCTGAAATTTTTTTAATTACATTCTTTTTCAGGAAATCGTAGAACTCCTCTTTGCTACATTTTTTACTCTGCAAATCATTCTTTTTTCCATTTTTCTTTGTCATTCCTATATAAGCCACATAATTATTCAACTTCTCTTCTGTATCAATAAAAATGTGCTTATACTCCAGTGGCAAATATTTCCGAACTATCTTTTTTAAATATCTTAAATCCGCTTTATGCTTTTCATATAATTTAACCTTTGCTTCTGAAATAGAGGAACTGTCCCCCAAAATTTCAACCAATACAGACCAATCATACACTGCCTTTGCAGATTCAATAATATAATATTGTTCTACAAGATCTGCTTCAACTGTTCCAATATAGTCATCATATCCCGTATCTGAAAATGAAATTTTTGGGTTCTCACATCCATCCAATTCACTATTTTCAAAAATATCTGATAGTTTTACGCTTCCTCCAGAAATCAGATTTAGTATTGCCTTTTCGCATGTTGTTTTTGCATTCAATTGTTTTATTAAGCGACTTTTTTTGACAGATTTTGTATGCATTCTATCCTTTAAAGTATTCTCGATAAATTGAATCTCGTCATCCGATAATTCCAATGTCCAGTTTAGTTCTTCTTTTTTCAAGTTTTCTTCGAGCTGCAAAAATGTCCCTTTAAATTCTTTGATTTTGCTGATATCACCTGATAGCAAAAAATGTCCGCGGTGCTTCATCATATGGTGGAGTCCCAAATATACTAACCTGATATCTGGCATTTCTTCCGTTTCCATCAGCATCTTTCTCAGATGATAGATTGTTGGATACTCTCTATGATACTCTTTGTCTGTGTAATTTTTATCCACAAACAATGCATATGGCAATTCCGGACATTTTCCGTTAATATCTTTTTTATCCTCAGGATAATATTTACTTTCCTTCATCCTTTGAAAAAAGCCCAAATCCACTTTACTGATTTCTTCAGAAAATAATTCCTGCAGGATCTGAATTCGCCAGTTTCTTCTATCTAATCGCCTTCTGGCTATACGAAAACTTCTTCTTTCTTCTGCTGTTAATGCACTTTCAAAAAGCCGTACACCCCATAAAGCTTTTCCATGTCTTCTCAAAATATGATAGTCCGTATCTGTTATTGCCCATCCTAAAGATCCTGTCCCCATATCCAAGCCCATATAGTATTCTTGATTCATCTTTTTCCTCCTTCATAAGTCTATTTCGTATTGACTTTTCTGTCCTTTAGCACTATACTAAAGTTGAGTTTAGTACCATACTAAATTTACATCATAAGTTCAAATAAGAATTTAATTCAAATCGCCACTCCGGTGGTCCACAGTGTGTGGAAAAAGTCTGCAATGCAGACTTTTTTTATGCAACTCAACCTCTAAAAATCCGTCTTGTATATAATTTCAGTATATTCCTATTACAGATTTTTTCAACAGTTTTTAATCCTTCTTCCGTAGTTTTTTGCGTATTTTTTATTCCTCTTTCATTTATCTTATATTTATAATAATGTTATGAGGGTGCGGACAAATGAAAGGGCTTAAAACTAAATGAAATAGTTCAACCGACAAAACTATCAATACTAAAGAAATACAGCATATATCTCATCCTCAACAGATACTTTTCTTTTAGACATAAAATATGCTCCCTCCTAAGTGACAAGTTTTTATTATTTCACTTATCTACCTAGAAGGAAGCATTTCAACACGAGTGACAGCTCTATTATTAAACTTATTATCCCTGATACCTTATTCTCTCAACCAGCGTTTCCTTTTTCAGATTACTGCTTAAAACTAGGGAAAGCACAATCTGCAAAAGACCGACCAGCAAAATCATAGCAATAATTGGTGTAAAATGCAAATGTTCTGTCAATGATGTTTCATAAATTTTTCAACAAGTTCCGCTGATTTCTTAATAATTCTCTGCGTGCACTTCAAAATAGCTCTGCGGATGATTACATACCGGACATACCTCAGGTGCTTTTGTTCCTACCACAATATGTCCACAGTTACGGCATTCCCATACCTTAACTTCACTCTTTTCAAATACCTGTGCAGTTTCAATATTTTTAAGAAGTGCACGATATCTCTCCTCGTGATGCTTCTCAATCTCTCCTACGGCTCTGAATTTTGCTGCAAGTTCAGGAAAACCTTCTTCCTCAGCTGTTTTAGCAAATCCTTCATACATATCTGTCCACTCATAATTTTCGCCCTCAGCAGCTGCTGCCAAATTTTCCTTTGTATCACCGATTCCTGCTAATTCCTTGAACCACATCTTTGCATGTTCTTTTTCATTATCTGCGGTCTTTAAAAATAATGCTGACATCTGTTCATAGCCTTCTTTTTTTGCTACAGAAGCAAAATAGGTATACTTATTTCTTGCCTGAGACTCCCCTGCAAATGCTTCCTGTAAATTTTTTTCTGTCTGTGTTCCTGCGTATTTGTTCGCTGCCATTTCTTTTACCTCCGTTTTCTTCACTACTTTTTCAAAATCTGATGCCGGATGCTTGCACAAAGGACATATAAAATCATCCGGTAATTCTTCGCCTACATATTCATATCCACAAATTCTGCAACGCCATATCGTCTGACCATCCTCCGTTTGTCCAACTGCCTGTGGCTTAGGTTTAATATTATTCTGATAATACTCGTATGTTAGAGAAGGAATATCACTTAAAACTTCCATGTCAGTTATCTCACCAATGAACATTGTATGCGAACCTAAATCTTCTGTTTTATTAACAGTTACAGAAATGTATGCATTGGTACCTTGTGTAATATAATAAATACCATTTGTACCCCTGGCACACTTTTCAAATGTTTCAAACTTATTGGTATCCCTTCCTGATTGAAAGCCAAAATGTTTAAATAATTCAAATTGTGCATTCTGATTCAGGACTGATACTGTAAACTTTCCGGTTCTTTCAATCATGTCATGCGTATAATTTGATTTGTTAACACAGATACTTAACTGGTTTGGTTCTGAAGCTGCCTGAATTGCTGTATTAATAATACATCCATTGTCTTTTTCGCTTTCCCTGGCAGTTAGTACAAACAATCCGTAACTCAACTTATACATTGCCTTTTTGTCCATGTAATTCCTCCTTTTCCTTCTCCCTGCATTTCAGACAAATACCTTTAAACAAAATATCATAATCCCAAAATTTAATTCCATGAGTGTTATGAATTCTTTCCAGCAAGTTTGGTATTTCATCCATATCCACATCTGAAATATCGCCACACTTTACACACCTGACGTGGTAGTGATTGTTTAATGTAAAATCAAACCGGTTCGGTCCATCCGGAACTTCAATTTTTCTTAAAGCTCCTTCTTCTATCAAAATATCAAGGTTTCTATATACCGTTCCTTTTCCGATTGTAGGATATGCTTCTTTTATAAATTCATACACTTCATTTGCTGTGACATGCTTTTTCATCTCATATACAGCATTTCGCACTAGGTCTTTCTGAATAGTATTTCTTCTATTTGTCATTTGTTCTCCTTATTAGGATTTATTCTTAATAAGGATTATATATCATTTTAAAAGTATTGTCAATAAACAGTAATAATTCCTGTTATCATTTTCTGCTTCTTGCTCCAACCACATTCCTCTAATCCGCCTTGCAGGATTGTCCATGGCATATAAACCAATACTGAAATAACGGTTCCGCCTGTCCTTGCTATGGTGCTTTATCTCTTGTTGTCATTCCGTTTGATAAAATTGGTGCAGGCACTTGTTTCTGTCTGAGGATATTATGCGGTACAGTGAAATCAAAAAAGCACTTGGAAATGTGACCCACAAAATGCTGTCCAACAAGTTAAAGGAATCGGAAGCGGATGCCTTGATTATCCGACATGAATATCCTGGCGTACCACCTAAAGTGGAATACTATCTTTCAGAAAAAGGGAAATCTCTCATGCCTGTTTTACAGTCAATCTGCCTATGGGGGCATGAGCATTTTCCGGAAACTCTATCTGGTAAAGGTTGAATTTTATTCCGGAATCGTGGTTTGTGACCAATCATAATCTCCGATTATAGATTTACATATATTTTCGGTCACTTTAAACATAAGGACTACTGCAACATATCCTTTTCCATTATTATAATAATGGCTTTATTTATTTCACATTGCTCCAATAATTATTCTATGTTCTCTGATATGGCCGTCTGCATCTGCTCTATAATAATTATACATTACTCTCCCTACAAATAAAGCCAAACTAGAGCCATTCGATAAAACAAATGCCGGAAACCTGTATAAATACAAGCTTTCGGCATTTTTGTCCGTTATTCAAACTCGCAAAGTTTGGTTTGATTCTGGTTGTTTTAATGCATTTATCTATACTGTATTGTATTGATAATCCACATCTTTTTCACTCATTATTTTTCGTTTCACATATTTTTAGTACCAATCCAGTACCATTGCATTTTTTTCATTATTGTGTGTAGTTTCGGTGGCTTGCAGGTTTGTTTACTATTCAGAGAATAATCATCTGATGGTTTGCAAGTCCACCTATGGAAATTATAATCTCCGGATAATGTTTCTGCAATAAAAAGTTTTGTGGTACTAATGGGTAGTACCATAATTTCTCAAACATTTTTTATCAATCAAAAATAATAACCGCTCTTCCACCCAATGTTCTCGCTATCTCCTTTGCCAATACAAGTGATGCTATAAATTTATCTTCTCCACCTGAACTATTTTCAATAACATCAGCAAGACCGTTTGCAAAATCATTGTCAGATTCATAGCCAATTAAAGATGCTGCTTTTTTTATCAGTTCTTCATCTACAATTGCAATATCATTCGGTACTAATTCATACCCAATGCTACTATAAAACCAGCTCAGGCTACAATATCTATATTCATTGCAATACACCGATTCGGTAATATGCTCTCTCTCAAGCTGCTTTATTTCTGCTTCTTTAACAACATATTTATTTTCTTCATATTGAATTACACTATTACCCCAATGATCTGTATACATGGAGAAATTATGTATTTCCCCCAATGAATATTTTCCACATGCAAATCTAACAATATCATCAAACGATGCATAAACAGATTTTTCTTTCAATTTCCTATAATATACGTTGTCTGGCTCTTGCTCCGAATACGCCATTCTAAGTGCGATTTCTTCACTGTCATATACTTTATCTTCCTCATAGCCTTCTATAGGAAGTAAAATATGTAACGATAATCGTCTACCCATTTTTCATTACCTCAGCTGTAACATTTTTATCATAATACCAGTATGTGCATTTTTTGCACATGCTGCTTTTATATCCCGATTATACATATCATTCAGAATACCCTAAGCAAATAACTTCTGTTATTGTATATATATCAATCATCATTAACATGTGCAAAATTTGCACATGTTAAATCATTTTCTGCCTCTTCATACATATCTTTATATGTATATATTTCAGATGTAACCATTTCCGGATATAAATATATATACTTTCTACATATACGCTTGAATAGTTCTAACATCCTGTCACTGTTACACATTCCAACCATATAATCCAGCAAATGTTCTACTTCTGATTCAGATGCTGTTCTTGCACATATTTCTTCGACTATCGGCTTATATGTAGCATATGCTAGCTCATCAAGTTCTGTTATCATGCATACTATTTTCTTAAATTCATCATTCACAGCTTGTTCCATATTATCCATCTTTCCTGATATTACGCACATTTGTTTATACATAAATGTTTCCAGTACTCAAACAATCTTTTATATCTTGATGTACATACACACATTTCCACCTCTCTGATACTTTCACATTGGGGCACAAGCAAATCTTCCATATGTACCTTCAGCAACCTGCTCAATACATAAAGATGATCAACAGATGGCAGAATCATTCCCTTAAACCAGCGATATATCGGCTGTGGACATGATAACTGCAATATTTTCTGTATATCCTTTACTGTATAACCTGCTTTTTCAATTCTATATTTTAATAAGATGCCTGTTTTCTTCATATCAATATGTTCATACATATGTTGTCAACTTCTTTAGCAAAATTCACCCTCAGTCCAATCGAATGGATAATCTGGATCTTCCCAACTCTTCTCATCACTCCATATTCTTTCATGCACATGAAAACGTTCCTTCGCCAATTTTTCCTTCTCGTTGTATTCTCTATGACAGAATGGCATATATATTTCCGCTTCCTGCTCTGTACATGATGCCATATGTAATCTAGGACCATTATCTGGAAAAATAGGATCAATATCATATATCCATTTCCTTGGCTCTGCCTTACGCTGACTATGATTGTACACTTTTTTGAAATATTGTTTCCATGTGTATCTCCTGCCATATTCATCATAGATACTTACCATGCTCTTATTTTTCAGGCAAAATTCTTCCACTTCCTTAAATGTACTGATAGTCTTATGTCTTTGAAATAGTGGTCGCCAACCTGCACTCAGTTTACAAAGATGTACCTTATACCCTAAATATGGCTCATCTACAATTTCATATTCGATATCCTTGATTGTATATTCTGTTTCAACAGCAAAATACTCTCGCATTAGCTTTTTATTTCTACTCATCAAATAAAAATTAGTTCCCATAAGATATACACCAATCCTCTTCTTTTGATTATATGATATCCTATAGGAACTATAATTGCATTGGACTGTTAGTCCAAAAGTTTATCCCACTCTGCTTCAATCCCCGCTTTACCTATGTGCATTGTAACTACTGCATAGGATCTAATAGCCGACTCAACCGGCACATTAGCTGGCTCTGCCGGAACTGGTAATGACATAAACTCAGGCATTGAAAGCGTGTCTGGCATTTCCATAGCCTCTACACAAACGGTTTGAACTTTCTTGTACCAGTAGTAATAAGTATCCTTACTTATTCCGTGGTTTGCAAGCCATTCTTTTGTCTTAAGGCCTGAATGCTGACAATCATGAATCATACCTGCCCAGTATTGTAGTTTCGCCTGTTCAATTTTTCGTCTGCTCAAAATATCTGCCTCATGTTGGAAATTTCGCAAAATTCGTTACGAAAAACACGAATTTGCTACAGACGTTTTATTACAGATGAATACTGATTTTAAAGGCACTCACAATGCAGCGTTTACGTAGCGAAATAGTAGCAGAGCAAAACAAAAAGTCTCGGAAGCCGCTTATTTAGCGGGTTCCAAGACTTGTAGCTACTACTCAAACTCTTGGGCGGAGAGATTTATCTGGCTATTTCTCGGTACACATTTGTACGTTTTATTCTTCATATTTATCTTATTTTGCATTTTTGTGTACCTCGTCTAAAATTTTTAGAGCCAAAATGGAGCCAATAATAAAAATTTTTTGTTATTAATCTAACTCAAGTTTAAACTAAGCTGCTCATAGTTTTCTTTTATTTTATTATCCTGCAAGGAAGAATAAACTCTCTTTAATATTGGATTTCCATTCTTATCTCCTCTAAGTGGCATTCCTCCATGTTGTAAAAAGAATTTATTTCCTTCTGCTGTTGGTTTGCTTACACCATACTCCACAACAAACAATGGTTTCTTATTTTTAATGCTTTGCTCTCCTGCATTAAAAGTTCCTCCATCCATGCCAGCCTCAATTAAAATCATAGCATCAGACACTCCAACTATTGTATTATTTCTTTTCATAGCATTTGATGCTGACCAAGTTAAATTTGGCAAAAACTGAGATATAAATAAATGATTGTCATCACTAAGTAATTCTTTTACTTCTCTCTTAATCCTATTTTTCAATATACCTTCAACAATTACAAAAATTGTACTTCCACCTGCCTGAAGTGCGGCCTTATGCGCAGTAAGATCCACCCCTTTAGCATATCCGCTTACTACAGAAATACCATCTGTTGATAATTGTCTTGCCGAACTATCAGCTATCCTTATTCCTGAATCAGATACTTTTCTCGAACCAGTAAATCCAACACACTTATTCTGTAACAATGCATAATTGCCTTGATAAAAGAGAACTGCCGGAATATTTCCTACATTCAATTTCTTTAATCCTACTGGAAAGCACTCATCACCAATCCAACACATCTCTACATGATTTTGATACAATTGCTCTTCCAAAAAAAGTGCATTTTCTCTACTATCGTAAATATTTTTTGCAATATCTTGATTAATACCCAATGAACACATCAATGCAATATCATTACAAACATCACTTAATATACAAGATGGCTCATTGGCAATATATTTACTTATTTTTTTCAGATTTCCATCTCCAGAACCTTTAGCTATTATTATTCTTAATACGTCTCTATTAATCATGTATTATCACTATTCCTTAAAGATTTCACACATACTATACCGCAAACCTGTTTTGCTCCCATTTTTTTTAGATACTTTGCATATTCCCAAATTGTTGCACCTGACTGATACAAATCATCCACCACAATAATATTTTTTCCTCTAACATGACTATTAAGCACTACATTATTATTATCATATATTTCCTTCCAAATCGCAATTTTGTCTTCTACTGTAAGTTGCTTCATTTGCGGCTTATCACAATTTAAAGCGGGAGCAATAAAAGAAAAATTCAGCTGCCTAGACATAGCCTCTGCCATTTGCCATGCCATTTTTGTCTTTCCCTCATTACTAGCTGGCATAGGAGATATACACCAATCTAATGTATTATAAATAGGAATATACTTACAGTTATCCAACATTCTATGCATAATAAGGTCAGCATATTGAGTTTGTTCTTTTTCACTTAGATTATCAATATTATACTTTAACTGGTACTCTGCCTCTCCTATTTCTGTTCGACCTTCCCCATAAACAATATTAAAATCTGAAGCTATGCAATAATCCAGTTCATCGTAAAAATAATCTTCAATATTTTTATTTAAGTGTATCCATAATACATTCTGCGTTACCTCATTACACCATTCTAAAAAATCATTCATGACTTCTTGAGTATAGCACCCTTCTGGAATCCATAAATTACTCATATTATTATATTTTTCACTTTTCTTCCATTTTGTCGGACTGTTTGCTACCAAATTAGGAAAAGCATAATTAATAATATCTATATATCTTTCATTCGTTGATATGCTATAACAGTCCTCATTTTCATAAACAGTAATCCAAAACTCACTTCTATTCCTGCCAAACTGGTATTTCATAATTTTCCCCCTTTGTTTGAATACGATAACACATTATGCAAAGTATTTACTTTCCTTTAATGCTATTATCTTTGAATCACTCTTTGTCGTTAATGTTCCTTTATCCAAATAGCAATATTGCTCTATTTCTTCTGCTGAGCACCCAGTTTCTTCTACTAATTGCCCAGACGTTATAATTCCATTTTCTAATAGTAATAATATTGCCTGTTTATGTGCGAAAGGTTTTTCTACAGGCATCTCTCTATCTAAAGGTTCCCTTCTCCAATATACACGTGTTGTCATTTGATCTTTTAAATATTTTATTTGATTAGAAGATAGTATACCCAGTGTATCACACCTATAAATCATGCATCCTATTGATACCATCCATTTTGCCTTCATTTGAATAAAATGATCAATAGATGTCGAAAAAACATCTTTAGAGAAAGATTCCTTCGGCAAAAGAAAAGCTCCTGCAAATCTATCAGCTTCATTCTCCAATTTCTCATGAATTGCTGAGTTTTTCAAATCCTCCTCTGAATAATAGTCCGCATGCATTAAGAGGTGACCTAACTCATGTGCAATATCAAATCTGATTCTAACATTCGTATCTTTATCACTGCTAAGAAAAATAAATGGTTTATTATCAAACCAAACAGAAAATGCATCTAGTTTGTTTAAACGCAATTGCATTTTTGAAACCATTATTCCATTTTTTTGTACTATGCTTATTAGATTATCAATAGGTCCTTTTCCTAATCCCCAATATTCACGTAAAATTAAAGCATACTGCTCTATTTGTTCATTGTCTATTGGATTAATGCCTTCATCTTCATAAGTTATCTTAGGCAAATTCAGTATTGGAAAATCAACATATTGCTCTAAATAATCATTAATCTCTCTAAATATCTCGATTTTTTCTCTGGCAGCACTCAATGCCTTAACCCTTGCAGTTTTTCTACTTCTGAAAAACACTGCACTACTAGCATTCTCGTTAACCGGAACTGGTTTATAAAAAAAACTTATCGGATACCTTAATACCATTGCGATTGAATTAAGAATAGCTTTACTAGGCGCATTTTTCCCCATTTCATATTGTGATATAGCTTGTTTACTAACCGAAACCAGCTCTGATAACTCCACCATTGATAATCCTCTTGATACTCTTGCCTGCTTAATTCTGTATGGGATTACCTTTCTTTCATCGTTCATCATTTCATCACCTTATTATATAATTTTTTCAATTTCTTTTGATATAGATTTCTTTAAAGATACAATTGATTCTTCCACTAAATCTTGTGGAATATAATTTTCATAAATACTTATATTCTCTAGGAGATTTGTTGAATATTCAATTGTCTTATAATCACCGCTTGGAAGTACAATATTTAAATGTGTAATTTCGCCATAACGATATCCATATGTAATTTCAGCATATTTCTTAGCTTCAACCACATTCTGAACATCACTGAAAAAATCAAATGATAACTGCATACTTAATCCATTATTTGCTTTTGCAAGTTCCCTCTTATAGGCTGATACAGGTAATAGCTTAAACTCCCCATTAGTACGTCCAACATTTACAATAAAATCGTTTGTTTCTATACATAATGCCTTATATTTATAGTTATTAACTTGTTTCATTGACACAGCATAATTAGCTTTGGGATTAAATGCGGAATCATTGAATTGCTTTTCTATAGCATATGTTAGTAAATATCCAAATAAAGTTTCTCTTTTATCAAAAGAGAAAAAGTCTTCATTATTTTTTTTAAACTGTTCAAAAGATTGTATTGCAACTTTCATATTATTATAAGTTGTCGCTTTAAATGCAAAGTCAAAATTATCATCAAATAACTTTTTTATCTCCATATAAACCCTCCTTTACATTCTTTATATAAAGAATTATATATTCTATTCGCATATATGTCAATATTTTTTTATTTTTTTCTTGTTTTTGTCTAGTTTCATCTTTAAATTTATTATCATGCTTTTATTCCAATCAATATATAGATTACGAAATTCTCATCTAGCATCCGCCCATTTGTCATATCGTCTTATCTGCTGCTCTATACGCTCCTGTTCCTTTACCTTACGAATAATCGTATCAATCTGCTCTGCACCGGCATATCTCTTCACACGCTCCAGATCATCAGCCTTTTCCTGCAACAGCTCTGTCCTATCACTCATATCCTTAATCTTTCCCTTGTAAAACTCCACATCCTCTGACAATCTCTTCTTTTCTTTTCGCAATTGCAGGACTTCCTCTTTTAGCCTTACACACTGGATTGTCAGATTCTTTATCAATGACTTCAGCTTATTCACAAATGGTATAACCACCTTATCCAGAAATGACTTAGCACTTGCAAATGCTCCCGGTTCCGGCAACTGCCACTCCGGCGCTTCATCATACTTTCTTACATCACGCTGTAATAACTGCTCCGACTGCACCATCTGCTCTATATGGCTCTTAAGCTCATTCTGTTGCTTTTCAAGTTGAACATTATTCTGTTGCAAATCATTGTATTTCTGTCTTAATGCCTGAATATCAAATTGCAATGAATCATTCCTTTGCTCCAGAGTGTGATTGTCAGCAGATAACTGATCATTCACATTCTCCAATTTACTATTCGTATATTGTAAATCTTCATGTCTTTGTTCCAATTCTTCATTATCCGTCTGCAACTGTAACTGTTTCTGTTTCAAATCATGATTTTCCATACGAAGTCTGTCCTTGCGACTTTCAAGCCTTGTATTCTCCATCCTTAAATCCTGATTACCCGCAAGCAATATCTCCTTCTCCTGTTGTGCTGTAGTTCTCTCTTCTTTTGCTCTCTGTGTAGCTTCCTCAGCCAGTTCCTTTTCAATAGTGACATTCTGCAATTCCTGTTTCTTTACAGAAACCTCTTCTCCAAGCTGTGCAACCACCGAAGATATTTCCCGCTTCTGGCTATCCAATTCAGCTACTTCCCTTGCCCGCTCTTTCTTTTCAAATTCAAGCACCGACAAATGTTTCTCATATGTACCCTTTTGCAGCCATTCCACACCATATCGCTCCATGACTGTCGCAAGTTCCTGCTTTTCTGATGCAATCCACTGATTTAATTCGGTAGCACCTCTAGTGCCACCGGTGAAGCCTTCTGCCGCTAGTGCAGATTTTAATGATACCCTTGTATCAAGTCCTCGCTTACTTCCTGTAATATATGGCACAAAATCAATGTGCAGATGCGGTGTTTCTTCATCCATATGCAAATGTGCCGAGAATACATAAAAGTTCGGATTTCTAGCTTGGAACTCATCCATAAATTCCGTTAAAATCCTTTTTGCCAACAATCCATCTTCATTTTTGGCATTCATATCATCTTTATTTCCAATCTGAAATATCACTTCATGAAATAACTTTCCCTGCTTACCCCTCCTGATTTTTTCATAGTAATTATCAATCATGCGATCTTTTCGTTTCTGTTTTGCATTATATCGTTCCAGTGCTTCATCAAATAATTTATGATAAACCTGCTTAATATCTTCCTGGCAAAATTCCACATTATCAGCACTTCTGGTTTTATCTACATTTTTAGCTGTAAATGCCCTGGTATTATGGTTCACAGAACCTTTTCCGATCATTGCACTTATCGTTCTCTCCATAGGCAATCTTCCCCTTTATTTTATCTGTCATATTAGCGCCGAATACGGCGCAGGCTTTGTTACTTTCGTCGAAAGTAACGCAAAAGCACTTTTGACAGCTGTCGCCATCAAAAATGCAACCTGATAAGTCAGGTTTTGCGCCCTGCCGGGAGCTTTTCTGCCTGCGGCAGCCAGTGTACACATGCCTCCACTGTGTCAAGCACACCGAGTGTGTGAAACTTTTTCTGTAAATAGCTAATAACAGCAAGATCTTCTATGGTAAAATATAAATCATCAGAAGCGATTTACCCCCTTGTATGAGAGGGTAATTATAATGTGTGTACATTGAAAATTGAATATTAGTGGTTGGAGATAAGCACTGTAGCTTGAAAAAGTAGACACATATGATATAATCAAATAAAAAGGAGAAGTGAAAATATGTCAGATATAGTAAATCCATTTATGCAATCTGTTGGTCAAATGTTTGCAACTAGAAACCAGTATGAATATGAAAAGGAAATGAAAATAAATGAAGATATATTAAAAAATAGAGAAAAATTTAGGGAAGCAGTCGGAGAGGAACGAGTAGGGGATGTGGATGATTTATGGCTTTTGGTTCAAGATATACGATTATATATAAATAATCAAGTAAATCAAAACTTCCCCAAAGAACAAGCAAAGGTGTTGCTTGATTTATTAAAGCGTATTGAAATTTGTAAGGAAGATGAAAAACTTCATCCATATGAAATACCAGCAATATTTCATTATAAAATATTAATTGCAGAACTGGAAGAATTAGTAAAATGAGTATTTACCAACCGTCAATTATGATGGTTGGTATTTTTTATGCAAAAATCAGAAACAAAACGGAAAATATTATATATACAAAAACATTTTTTCGAAAGGCGGTAGAGTATTATAGAACACATTAAAGCAGGAAGAGTAAGGATATATAAACTAAATACATTTAAAGCACTAACAGATGCCGAGAATGAGATTTATAATGACAAGAAGAAAAAGAATGTTGATTTATTAGAAGCTATTCATAATAATAAATCTGTCAGAGAAGTACCAGACAATGGATGCACTCAATGAGCAGGGATACAGGAACCAGAGAGGAAACCTTTTCACAGATGAGAACATAGGCAGAATTGTAAAGAATGTGATGCACAAAGGTTGGGTTATACTTAACAGACATTATAGAGATTTAATCAGAGGAGGAGTGGGTAATAGTTAAGAACGATCACGAGGCTATAGTATCGGAGGAGCTATGGAATGCTGTAAATGATGAGAGGTACTGACCGCCTTACTGTAAAAAATTATCCAAATTAGTGAAACCTCTTGAATTATCAGACATAAGATGATAATATTTAATTAAACAGAAAGCACCCACTCCAAAGGTGGATGCTCCGAGTTTAGGTTAATGAATGTCCTTAAGGACACCGCCTATCCTGTGGATCAGACAGG
>ERZ791852.967-NODE-967-length-19083-cov-3.799559_pt1 | contig 19083 bp, 20 predicted proteins | sample MGYA00510287_ERZ791852 | MGnify/ENA primary metagenome ERZ791852 (study PRJEB30046, sample SAMN00715257) | human gut metagenome | study: EMG produced TPA metagenomics assembly of the A metagenome-wide association study of gut microbiota in type 2... | reverse complement strand
CAGCCACAGCACCCACCATACTATTTTTCTTTTTTACCATAGGACAACTCCCTTCTCAAAATTACAACCTTTTCATACCGTCCAATATAGGTTGTATACTAGTATGCCGCAAGTATAGCACTCATTTTTTGATTTGTAAAGTATTTTTTCACATATTTTTATGTTTTATTTTTAATTTTCCATTCATTTTGTATAGCAGTTTTGTATTTTATTTATTTTACATAGGCTTTTTGTCTTATTTTTCACCTTATTTTTCTTATTTTTTGAAATGTATAGCCAATTTTTATTTTTCAAACCTTTTATATCTCTTAAAGTCACCTGCAAATAGCTAAAAATTAGTTGTACTCGTTTCTCTATAGAATACTTCGATTCTCTGGACATAAAAATACCTCTTAAATAGATTTAGGTTATTTACCTTGTCTACTTAAGAGGTATCATATCATTCTCACGGGTGGTTTTGACTTGTTGGGGTGAAAAAGAACGATGGTTACTTGTTGTAGACAAATAATTAGCCTACAACAATTACAAGAATTCCTTCAAATAGAAGGAGTAGAAATGATAATAGTTGTTGTTTTTTCATGTGTAAATCCTCTCTTTTGTTTTTCTTAATTGTATGCTATTATGATGTCAAAGAAAAATTATTCCCATATATGCGTGATGGAGGGGTTGAAGTGAAAAATTTTGGAGAAATTTTTAAAACTTTTCGAGAATCAAGAGGTTTACGATTAAAAGATGTTGCTAAGGCTGGTATATCAACGTCTCAGCTCTCTCGCTTTGAGAAAGGGGAGACTGATTTAACCATTTCAAAATTTATGCTCATCTTGGATGAGATTAACATGCCAATTGATGAATTTATGTATGCCGTTCATGATTTTCACCGTGATGAACTTAACGAAATCTTGTCAAAGGTACGCCATTTTGTATCTAATCATGATATTGAAGGATTGAAAAAGCTACTTTATTCTCAAATGGAGTCAAAGACCAAGAGAGAGAAATTTTATCATATTAATACTATTTTATTAAAAATACGCTTGCAAGATTTGTCTGGCGAAGACTATTATACAGAACAAGATTTAATTGAATTAACAGACTATCTTTTTGGTGTGGAATACTGGGGTTATTATGAATTATTGCTTTTTGCAAATACCTTAGATGTGTTGAACCATGAGACTCTTATGGTTTTGGCAAAGGAGATGTCTAGAAGGTCTGATTTTTACAAAGAGATTCCTAATAATCGACGCATGATATCAACCATGTTATTAAATGTTTATATTACATGTATAGAAAGAGGAGAGCTCATTGATGCACTGTATTTCGAAAAACAATTAAACCAATGCTTTTTTATCGAGACTGAAATCTATGAACGATTGGTTTTTCAATATGCACAAAATTATTATCAATATAAAAAAGAAGGAAGCAATCAGTCTATTATCGAAATGAAGAAATGTATTGGTGCCATGAAATTGGCAGGGAGCGAGCATATTGCAAAGACTTATGAAGCACATTTGAAAAAATTGATAGAGGAAAATAGTTAGCGAGCATATATGGGAAATTATTAAATAAGATTATTATTCTTGTAAAATTATTTTGTTTAAAAAATATGTGAATCCAATTTCATTTCCAGATTTGATAACTAATATGGAGAAACGATATGTCTAAATCCTTTCTGAAATTACTTATCTCTCAGTTATTTGCTAACTTAGCTGACATTTTTCTCAGGGTATCTCTCATTGCAAATATCTACGTCATTACAAAATCCGTTATTGCAACCTCAATGGTTCCGATTCTAATCGGATTGTCAGCTTTCGTGGCAAGCCTTCTGGTGCCATTAGTAACTAAAAAACTAGCCTTAAATAGAGTGCTTTCATTCACTCAATGTGGAAAGACTTTTTTATTAGCAATACTCCTTGTAATGCTCATTAAGGCTCAATTTGTTCCAGCCTTAGGAATGTATATCTTTGTTGTCGCTATTTCTATCTTAGATGGCTTTGCGTCGCCCGTATCTTATGCCATGATTCCTAGATATGCCACAAATTTGGGAAAGGCAAATGCTGCCTTATCAATGAGTGGTGAGGGAGTACAATTGATTGGTTGGGGACTGGGCGGTCTCTTATATACTTCGCTTGGTCTTTTTCCCACACTGTTGATAGTCTTACTCCTTTATCTCCTCTCCACTTTTGTGATGCTCTTTCTTCCTCAGGCTAAAATAGAGCAGTTAGAAGCGGAGACAAATATTGATACTCTAGTAAAAGGATGGAAGTTAGTTGCAAAAAATCCTAAATTAAAGTTATTTGTTCAAGCAAATTTATTAGAGGACTTCTCAAATACAATCTGGGTATCGTCTGTAATCCTTGTTTTTGTAACCGAGGTGTTAAAACAAACTGAAAGTTACTGGGGCTACTCAAATACAGCCTATTCCCTTGGTATCATTTTAGGTGGAATAATTGTCTACAAACTATCCGAAAAGTTTTTAGCCCATAAGTGGAAAAGTATTCTCTTTTCACTCTTAGTAATGGCGACCATCACAGCCAGTATCCTCTTTTTCTCAAATACACAAACATTTTTAATTTTCTCCAGTTTAATCGGCTTCTTTTCTCAGTTAAAAGAAGTACCTGAAAGTGTCTTTCTTCAGGAAACTGTCGATGAAAATCAGTTAGTACATGTTTATTCTGTATTTGAAGTCATTTCAACCCTTGCTTTTTCAGTTTTCGTCTTTCTGATGAGTTCTATTACTGAAAAATTTGGAATTACAACAAGTTTCTGGCTATCAACAATTTGCATACTTTTAGAAGCTGGCTTGATTTATCATAATCGTAATTATCTAAAGTAATTAATCATAGGTATACTTGATAACTATTAGGTTTATAAAAAATATAGGGCTATCTGATTAGATAGTCCTATATTTTTTTGTGTTGTTTTAGAGACGTGGCGTAGATATCAGTGCTAAGATATTACGACATGAGAAAACGGAAACGTTATTTTCCGTTTTCGAGTTAGTAAAGGACTTAGTCACGGTCCTATAGGACGTGGCGTAGATTGCTTAGGCTATGATATAGCCAAGCAATCTTAGTACATTACATCTTCTCTTCCAATGTTACATCTGGATATTTATCCGCAAACCAACGAAGGGCAAAGTCATTTTCAAAGAGGAAGACTGGTTGGTCAAAGCGGTCTTTGGCCAAGATGTTTCGGCTGGATGACATGCGTTCATCGAGATCCTCTGGTTGAATCCAACGCACAGTCTTTTTACCCATTGGTGTCATAACGACTTCGGCATTGTATTCATTTTCCATACGGTGTTTGAAAACTTCAAACTGAAGTTGACCAACGGCACCAAGCATGTATTCACCTGTTTGGTAGTTGGTGTAAAGCTGGATGGCTCCTTCTTGCACCAATTGTTCAATTCCTTTGTGGAAGGACTTCTGTTTCATAACGTTTTTAGCAGAAACTTTCATGAACAACTCTGGCGTAAAGGTTGGTAGTGGCTCAAATTCAAATTTGTTTTTACCTACAGTAAGGGTATCACCAACCTGATAAGTTCCTGTATCGTAAACCCCGATAATGTCTCCTGCCACGGCATTTTCGACATTTTCACGAGACTCGGCCATAAACTGAGTGACGTTAGAGAGCTTAGCTCCTTTACCTGTACGGGTTAGGTTAACACTCATACCACGCTCGAATTCACCAGACACGATACGAACAAAGGCAATACGGTCACGGTGACGTGGGTCCATGTTGGCTTGGATTTTGAAAACAAAACCAGAGAAATCCTTGTTAAGAGGATCAATCTCGTCGCCATCAACTGTCTTGTGGCCATGTGGTTCTGGCGCAAATTTAAGGAAGGTATCGAGGAAGGTTTGAACCCCAAAGTTTGTAAGGGCAGAACCGAAGAAGACCGGCGTCAGTTCACCAGCTAAGATAGCTTCTTCAGAGAATTCATTACCCGCTTCTGTCAAGAGTTCGATATCTTCTTTAGCTTGCTCATAGAATGGGTTGTTGGCAAAAAGGGTATCACCATCCTCAATCTTGGCAAAGCGCTCGTCACCCTTGTAAAGCTCCAAGCGTTCGTTATAGAGGTCGTAAAGTCCTTCGAAGGCCTTACCCATACCGATAGGCCAGTTCATTGGGTAGCTGGCAATACCAAGCACTTCTTCCAACTCTTCCAAGAGGTCGAGTGGCTCACGTCCATCACGGTCCAATTTGTTTATGAAGGTGAAGACAGGAATACCACGGTGTTTGACAACTTCGAAAAGTTTTTTGGTTTGGGCCTCGATACCTTTGGCTGAGTCAACGACCATGACGGCAGCGTCGACCGCCATAAGAGTACGGTAGGTATCTTCTGAGAAGTCCTCGTGCCCTGGGGTATCAAGGATATTGACACGTTTGCCGGCGTAGTCAAACTGCATCACAGATGAGGTTACTGAGATACCACGTTGTTTCTCGATATCCATCCAGTCTGATTTAGCAAAGTTTCCGGTTTTCTTACCTTTTACGGTACCAGCTTCACGGATTTCACCCCCAAAGTAAAGCAATTGTTCAGTGATTGTTGTTTTACCAGCATCGGGGTGAGAGATGATGGCAAAAGTACGGCGTTTTTTGATTTCGTCTTGGATACTCATAGTTTTCTTTCTTCTTTAAAAATAATCTTTTTGATACTTTTCCTTAGTGGTATGGAACGTCAGTAGCTGCCTTAGGAATTGCAAAACTTCCATGCTCAATAGAAACTGACAGGCAAAGGTTTTTACCAGATTGAAAAGTAAGATAGTTGTAGCACTTCTTTCAGAAAATTTCTCTCTTTTTAGGGCTACATTTGTTGTCGAGGCTTGCGATAATCTCGCAGGCACAGCTCCTTTATTATATCCAAATTACAGTGTGAAAGCAATTCTGAAAGCGTTTTGTGTTAGAATAAAACAAATAAAATGAAAAAGCACGCTATCAACTTTCTGATAGCGTGTTTCTTCATTTATTTAATATTTGTCTTCAAAATGCTCCAGACCTTTTTTCATGATTATCATGAGAATAATCAGAGCCCCTGAAACGGTGAGGTATTTGACAAATAAGGGAGTTCCCATAATAAATGGCGTGTGTTTAAGCATGCCATAGTTTCCACCGATAGTCTGATTAACTATTACCAAAGCTAGATTCAGTAATAAGGTAGACACGACAATCAGCCGCTTACTGATTGGATGAGTTTTATAACTATTAAAAATGACATTCAGGCTATTGACCAGTAGGGCATAGTGGCCAATTAGGAAAGAAAAGCCTGTGATATGAGGAAACTCATAGGGATCAAATACTGGATAAATCAATGCACAGTAAGTCCCGACAACTCCCATAATAGCGAAATAACTCTTTATTCTACTATTTTTCAAGAGGAGAACAGCAAACATGGCCATACGACAATGGTACAGGGGTAGACTAATATAAAGAGGAAAGCCCTGCCAGAGATACCAGGTATAGAGGGCAAAGAGTTGAATGGCTTGGATAGTGAGAAAGGTCCAACGCCATATATTATTCTTATACCAACGCCAACTCAAGTAACTCAATGCTACCATCGCCAAAAGCATAAGCAAATAATAGGGCAAAGGTATCTGGGGTGGATGAGTTTGGGTGGTTGTCAAAAAATCCTTCATTCTCTTCTCCTGCTGAAATTACTATGCCTGCTATTATATCAAATTTCAGGGTAAAGCAAAAACCTGCTTGGAGAGCAGGTTAGAGAACTTAATTCTTAGCTTGGAGTTCTTCCACGACCTTGGCTAGGTTCATAGAGTTAGAGCCCTTGAGCAAGATTTGATCGTGCTCGCCTAGGCTTTCTTTGATTTGTTTGACCATAGCGTCAAATTGGTCTTCATCAGCTGTTTTCTTGAAATAATAAACATGACCAAGAGGGAACATTTGGCTAGCAAGTTGTGACAATTCTGCAATGTCTTCACCGTAGAAAATCACCGTATCAATAGCATCTGGTGTCAGACTTAGAATCATCTGTGTGTGAAGTTGCACAGACTGTTCACCGAGTTCTTTCATATCAGCTAGGACAGCAATTTTCTTGCCTCCTTCATTCTTAGGAATGGCTGAGAAGGTCTCCAAAATGAGCTTCATGGCTGTTGGATTGGCATTGTAAACGTCTGAAAGGATATCGGCACCGTTGGCTGCTTTTTTCCATTCGGTACGGTTTTTTGTAAGCTGCAAGTTAGCAAGAGCTGTGAGGATATTTTCCTCAGTTACACCCAAATGTTTAGCCACATAGGCAGCAACCATGGCATTTGTGGCATTGTATTTTCCAGTGACTGGCAAGGTAACTTGTCCGTCTAGGAAGTTTGTTGAAAAGGTGAGATGGTCCTTGAATTCTGTCAAGTCAGAGACTGTAAGCTCTGCACCATCTCCAAAGCGTACCACTTCAAGATTGCTTGGCAAGAAAGGATCAACGATTGGATCACTTGGTACAAGCAAGAGGCTACCATCAGGCATACCGTCTTGCATTTGCATTTTACCTTGGGCAATCTTGTCACGGCTACCGAAGAATTCCAAATGAGCCTCTCCGATTAAGGTAACAACGGCTGTTTTTGGCTTCGCCAAGGTTGACAAAAGATGAATGTCTCCCATATGGTCTTGTCCCATCTCAAGGACGATCTTTTCAGTATCATCAGGCATGTGGAGGGCTGTATAAGGAAGACCAATCTCATTGTTGTAATTGCCTTGGGTTTTGTAAGTACGATAAGTCGTTGCCAAGATATCATGAATCATATCCTTGGTTGTTGTCTTACCATTAGAACCAGTCACAGCAATAACATCAACACCAGTCTTTTCAAGATAGTAGGCAGCTAGCTTTTGGAAGGCTTCAAGAGCGTCATCAACTAGGATATGGACTTGATCAGCTGGTAATTCTTTTTCTGTGAATGTCGCTAGGGCACCATTGTCAAAGGCTGTTTGGATAAAATCATGCCCATCACGCGCACCTTTTAGTGGCAAAAAGAGGTCGCCCGCTGTAATCTTACGGCTATCAAACTCAATCTGGTTAATGGCAACATCTTCATAGGCTGTGACATCATTTTTAGCGCCAACAACCTTGGCAATTTCATGGAGTGTCAGTTTCATCTTAAAATCCTCTGTTATATTTTTACAAGTCTGGCAAGAAATAAGATTTTCTTGCCTACAATCACTCCCAATTATATCACAAATCAGGCCAGCTTTTGCTTGGGAGATGAATTTGTTACAATGGTTGATGAAAGGATTAGGCATGGCAAAGAAAAAATTAATCAACCTCTCTAAGGGAGAGGAAAATATAAATAGCGACTGCCAAAGTATCGAAGAACCTAAAGGTTGGCGCTTTAATTGGAGAAAGATAATCCCACTAGAGCCAACAGCCGAATTGATTATTTTAGTGCTACTGGCACTGCTGTATGGTGGTTTTTATTATTATGATCATTATACAGTCAATGAAGATAACATATATGGTCTCTGGCAGTCTGATCATCATAAGTTAGCGATTTCCTATAAGCATATTCGGAAACGAGGAAATATTGACTGGCAAGTCGTACAGGATGGTAAGTATATTATCTATGCTGCTAGAACTCGCCCAGTCAAACGGCTTAATGACGGAACTCTTCACATGGAGCTCTACACTGTGGAAGGCTACCTGACAGACCTACCCACCAAGGACGGCTTCAGCTATATGGATTTCTATCTTCGCAAAAACAATTATCTTACCTATGACGGTGAGTCCTACAAGCGTATCAATTCTGGAAACAAGTCCATCACTTGGAAAGATGGTTCCACCAGCCCTTATGGTGAACGGAAAACAACTATAGATGAGGTTTTTGAAGCCCTCTATTTGATACTTATGGGGATTTGCTCATTTCTTATCATTATAGAGGCTCGGCAAAAGAGGAGAGAAAAAATCAATGAGACACCAATCAAAAAGAAAATACGCTGACCGAAAGAAACTCAACCGAAAATATCATTCACAAAAAGCATATCGAAAAGAACAAAAACGTAAAACAGGATGGCGAGCACGCTGGGATAAATTTACAGACCGGCTAGTCAATGTGTTTATGATATGTTTCCTACTCATGATACCTGTTTTCATCGTCTATATGATTTTCTTTAACGATGGGGTTTATAAATATGGTATCTACGGTCTGTGGCAATCTGAAAATCATAAGCTTGCCATATCCTACGAAAGAGCTCATAGGTCCGGCAAGGTTGATTGGGATATTGTTCAAGATGGAAATGTTCTCATCAAAGACGCACGCGTTGATGATATTAAACGCTTAGAGGATGGGACCCTCCACATTGAAGTTTATGCCAAGGAAAGTCTGTTTTCAGACCTTCCCGCTAAGAACGGCTACAACTATTTGAATATGTATGTCCGTAAAGATAACTACTTGACCTATGATGGTGAATCCTACAAACGGATTGATGATGAAGACAAGAGTATTACCTGGAACGATGGTTCAAAATCCCTTTATGGTCAACGAATAACCTTGTTTGATCGTCTGAAACCTTATATCTTTTTTGGAATTATTGGTTCTATGATTTTGTATGCCATTTTTGTCGATTGGAGAATAAAAAGAAATCTAAAAAGGAAAAATAGGCTAAATGAGGCATCAAATAAAGAAAAAATATAGTGATCAACAGGAAATTGATAGAAAAGATCATTCACAAAATGAATATCGAAGAACACAAAAGTACAAAACTGGATGGCGAGCACGTTGGGGTAAATTCAAAGACCGTTTAGTCAAGATTTTGAGGATTTGTTTTCTATTCATGGTACCTATAGTCACCATCTATCTTAGATGCTTTTATGATGGTATCAGTGAAAATAGTATCTACGGGCTATGGCAGTCTGAAAATCACAAGCTTGCTATTTCCTATAACGAAGGAGGAAAAAGTCGTAAGTACGATTGGGAGATTGTACAAGATGGAAAACTCCTTATCAAAAATGCTCGAACTCAGAAAATTAAAGGCCTTAAAGATGGAAGCATCTACATTGAAGTTTACGCCAAGGAAAGTCTGTTCTCAGACCTTCCCACAAAGAACGGCCATAACTATTTGAATATGTATGTACGGAAGGATCATTATTTGACTTATAATGGTGAGTCCTACAAAAGGATTGATGATAGGGACAAAACCATTACTTGGAAAGATGGCTCTACCTCGGTCTATGGTGAACGCAAAACTTTTTTTGATTATATTGAACCATTTCTTTTTTGGGGAATGATGGGAGCCCTTTTCTTGTCATGTATTGTCATTTGTTGGAGAAACATAAAAAGCAAAAAGTGAGAAAAAAATCACCCTAAAACAAAAAAACCACCCCTGCTTCTAGCTAAGCTAGATAGCCACGGGGTGGTTGTTTTATTCTAATTAAGCAAGACTTGCCCTTACGAAGGCTGTCAGTCTTATTTCACTTCGCCACCTTCAACCACGAGGTCATCAGCTTTAGCTGCATCACCGTAAGTTGGACGAAGTGTTTTTTCATAATCTTTGTGGAAGAAATTCTCTTTACCAAGTTTCTTAATGTCTTTATTGATAAAGTCAAGGAGTTCTTTGTTACCTTTTTGAACGGCTGGGGCAATGGTATCTGGGTTACCAAGTGATGTGATTCCTACTTCGTAACCTTTATTTTCTAGAGCCCAAGCAAGAACTTCTGTATTATCAGTTGAGAAGGCATCACCACGACCATCAAGGAGGGCTTGGTAAGCATCGCTATATTGGTCATACTTTTGCAATTTGATATTTGGGTAGTTCTTTTCAAAGTAAGTTTCAGCAGTTGTTCCCTTAGTAACAATCAAAGTCTTACCTTCAAGCTCTTTAACGTCCTTAATGACCTTGTCTTTAGGTGACACCACACCAATTGAGACTTTCATGTAAGGAAGGGCGAAGTCCACTTGTTTCTTACGTTCATCAGTTACTGTAAAGTTGGCAAGGGTAATATCTACCTTGTTTGAAATCAAGAATTCTGCACGGTTGGCCGCATCTACTGAAACGTATTTAGGTTTAACACCCAAGTCTTTGGCCAAACGGTTCCCAAGTTCAATATCGTAACCTTGGTAAGCACCCTTGTTATCTACATAACCGAAAGGTTTCTTGTCCGCAAAGACGGCGATACGGAGTTCACCACTCTTCTTAATTTCTTCGATGGTACGTGCTTTGGCTGTTGATTTACCAGAGCTACTGTTACTTGAGCAAGCAGTCACTGCCACCAAGGCAAAGACGAGGGCTAATAGGGCAAAAATTTTCTTTGTTAATTTCATAAATATCTCCTAAAATATTATATTTTCACTAAAAACAATGGGTTACAAATAGGCACCAAACTGACTGAAATCAAAGACATTGAGGAACTCTTGAGCTCGCTGTGTCTTTGGATGATTGAAGAATTCTTCAGCAGTACCTTCCTCAGCGATGACTCCCTTATCCATAAAGATAATACGGTCAGCGATGGCACGCGCAAACTGAAGCTCATGGGTCACAATCAACATGGTCCGTCCTTCTTGAGCGAGGTCGTTAATCAATTCCAGAACTTCACGAACCATCTCAGGGTCAAGCGAAGCCGTCACCTCATCAAAGAGGATAACTTCAGGATGCATGAGCAGGGAGCGGACAATGGCCACACGCTGCTTTTGACCACCTGACAGTTGTCGTGCGAAGCTATGCTTCTTGTCCAGAAGTCCCACACGATCCAAAAGTTTCTCAGCCTCCGCAATGACTTCTTCCTTGTTACGTCCTTGAGCTTTGACTGGACCTAAAATCAGATTTTGCAGGATGTCCAAATGTGGAAAGAGGTCATAACTTTGAAAGACCATTCCGATTTTCTGACGAATCAGATGAAAATCCTTCTTACTGCCAGTGATAGACTTGCCATCCAGGAGAATATCGCCTCCTTGAATGGTCTCCAAGCCATTGATGCAACGTAGCAAGGTCGATTTCCCACAACCTGAGGAACCCAGGATAACAACGACTTCACCTTGTTTAACATCCAAGGAGATGCCTTTGAGAATCTCATTGTCCCCAAAGGACTTTTTCAAATCCTTGATTTGTAAAATGCTTTCTGTCATCTTAATTCCTCCAACGATTTTCAAGATAAGTAGACAGCTTAGATACTGGGTAACAAATGGCAAAATAAAGAATCAAAATCGTGCCATAAATCCAGAAAGAAGCTGTTGGAATAGTCAGGCGATTACTGTCGATAATCTGCTGACCAACCTTGGTCACCTCAACTACCCCAATCAAAACCACCAAGGACGTGGTCTTAATCATACGTGTCACAAGGTTAATAGCCTGAGGCAACAAGCGACGCAAGACTTGTGGGATAATCACATAGGTATAGAGTTGTCCATTGGTCAAGCCAAGGGCCCTTCCGCTCTCAAACTGGTGTCTAGGTAGTGACGTGATTGATCCACGCACCAAATCACCCATCTCAGCCGTTCCCCAAAGGGTAAAGACGATAATAGCCGATAGCTCGCCTGAGATATTGATGTTAAAGTTCCTAGCCAGACCAAAATAAACAATAAAGAGCAAGACCAACTGGGGCATGATACGAATAAATTCCAGATAAATACGCGACAAGAAACGAACAATCTTAGACTTCGAAGTCATGACAATCCCAAAAAGTGTTCCTAGTAAAAGGGACAGAAGAACTGAGACGATGGAAATTCCAATAGTTACGCCTAAACCTTGTAAGATACGTAGGAAATTATTCCCCTGAAGAAGAACCTGAAAGCCCGAATCCTGCATAGCGTAACCTCCTTTCAATCCAACTAAAGACTAGAGAAATCGGCAGCAACATCAAGAGATAAGCCACCACCAACATACCTAGAGCTACATCGGTTTCGTAGTAAAGACCAATCAAATCCTTGGCCACATACATCAAATCCGCCAAGGCTACCGCTGAGAAAACTGACGTTTCCTTGATAAGGAAGATGACGTTAGCACTAAATGACGGAAGCGCCACAGCCACTGCCTGAGGAAGGACCACATAGCGAAAGACTTGGAATGGCGTCAAACCAATAGACAACCCCACTTCATGCTGGGTCTGACTAACAGCCTCTAGGCCACTTCGGAAGGACTCCGCCATATAGGAACCACCCAAGAAAATCAAACCTACCACAGCACAAGCCTCTGACGATAGAACCAAACCTATACGAGGCAAGCCAAAGTAGAGAAAGAAAAGCTGAATCAAGAGCGGCGTATTACGAGATAACTCAATATAAGCCGTCGAAAGCTGACTCAAAATCGGCACTCGGTAATGACGAATAACACTCACCACCAAGCCCAAAAGGAAGGAACCAAGAATCCCCAGAACGGCAATATGTAAAGTTAAAAAGAATGCCTTCTGATAAAAGGGCAAATACTGTTGAACAATGGACCAGTCCAAAACTTACCTCCTCATTTAAGATACAAAAGGCGTGTAAAATTCCGTAAAACAAATAGGAAACTGACGAGGTGTGCTGGCACACTAGGAAGTCTATCTTTTGTTCTAGGAATTTAGCCTGTGTTCAATAAGATACAAAAGGCGTAGAAAATTCCGTAAGCACTTGCTGACTGCCATCTACTTCTAGCCCTTTGACCTTCACTCGCCTCTGATAATCATTGTGATACGCAAATCTTCATCAAACACGAACGAATTGCTTTATTTCATTTGAAACGTTAGATTTATTCTACCACCTGTTAGATTATTTGGATAATATGTATTTTTTATCGAGGTGATAAAGAAAAGATATAAATAAAATCTGGATTTCTGTAAAGAAAAAAACACCTCAGTCTCAGAGATTTCTCCAAGACTAAGATGTTTGTGTTCTAAATCATATTTCTTAAATCAAATGGCTTTCACGTTTATCAAACATTTCTTGTCCCAAGGTTACCAATTCCTTGATAAGGTCTGAGTAAGAAAGTCCCATATTTTCCCAAAGAAGTGGGTACATAGACCATTGGGTGAAACCTGGCATGGTGTTGAGCTCGTTAAGGTAGATGGCTCCATCCTCTGTCAGGAAGAAATCACAGCGGGCAAGACCACAACCGCCTAGGGCACGGAAGGCCTTGGCCGCATAGGCACGCATTTGCGTCATGACTTCTGCAGGCACGTGAGCTGGGATGTCCATGGTAATCTTGTTGTCGATGTACTTGGCTTGGTAGTCATAGAAAGCCACATCCTTGACTACTTCACCTGGATCAGTCGTTTTGACAGTTGTATTGCCAAGGATACCAACTTCGATTTCACGGGCAACCACACCTTGCTCAATCAAGATACGGCTATCATATTTGAGAGCCAGATCAATCGCTGCACGAAGCTCTGCTTCATTTTCAGCTTTAGAAATCCCAACAGATGACCCCATGTTAGCAGGTTTGACAAACACTGGGAAGGTCAATTTTTCAAGCGTCTCTGCTACTGCTGCTTCCAAATCTTCACCCTCGATGAAGACTGTGTAGGCAACCTGAGGCACACCAGCAACTTCAAGAATGTGCTTGGTCATAATCTTGTCCATAGCCACACTTGAAGAAAGAACATTAGTACCCACATATGGCAATTTGAGGGTTTCGAGGAAACCTTGGATAGAACCATCCTCACCCATAGGACCATGAAGAACCGGGAATACCACAGCGCCTTCTTCATAAATATCGCTTGGTTTGATAGCCTGACTAGCCACAACTGTGTCATTAGTCATAAGCTTCTCGTCATCACCTGGTGTTTCTGTAAATTCTTGTGTTTTGATAAAATCACCAGACTGAGTGATAAAGTAGGTTTTAACCTCAAATGCGCTGTAATCCACCGCACGCATAACACTCTCAGCTGAGAGCACAGACACTTCACGTTCTGCTGAACGTCCACCGTAGAGAAGGATAAGGGTTTGTTTAGACATAGGTATACCGTTTTCTTTTCTTGATTTTCTAGTCTCAATTTTGAGAACATAATTACCTTAATCATATCACAAAAGGAAGGGATTTTCAAAAAGATTATGGGCAGAAAAAAACAGCCTGATAGCTGTTTTTTTCCTGTCTTAAATTTCATCACCAAGCTCGAACTTAGTGCCTTTGAGGGCACGTTTGAGAGACCTCTTCCATGGCTTACCTTCAATAGTGACTTGTTTGTTTTCGAGGTCAACTTTAACATTCTCAACGCCTTTAACAGCAGAGAGTTTTTCAGTAACGGTGTTGACACAACCTTGGCATTTCATTCCTGTAATATTATATGTTTTTGTCATTTTTCTTTCTTCCTTTTCTTTAATTATTTTTTGATACACAGCTTAAGTGGCGGGAGTTTTAAGTAACTGACGCTTAGACTTTGCGACGTTTGAGTCGTAGAGCATTGAGAACGACGGAGACAGAGCTAAAGCTCATGGCCAGTCCTGCAATCATTGGGTCAAGAAGCGGGCCACCAAAGAGATGGAGGACACCCATGGCCACTGGGATAGACAGGATATTGTAGATAAAGGCCCAGAAGAGGTTCTCTTTAATCGTTGTGATAGTTGCTTGACTAATTTTCAGAGCCTTAACGACATCCATGAGGTTTGGTTTCATAAGGACCATATCAGCACTTTCCATGGCAATATCTGTCCCAGAACCCATAGCAATACCGATATCTGCAGTCGCAAGGGCTGGGGCATCATTGATACCATCACCAACCATGATGACTGATTTTCCTTCTGCTTGAAGGTCGCTAATCACCCTAGATTTCTCTTGCGGAAGCACTTGACTGATAACACGCTTGATACCAACCTTTTGAGCGATGGCTTGGGCTGTTTGGTCATTATCACCAGTCAACATGATGACTTCCTTGCCCATTTGATGAAGAGCTGCCACCATATCAGCACTATCTGCTTTAACCTGATCAGCTACACCAAAGAGTCCGATTAACTTACCATCTTCAGACAAGAAAATCGGTGTCTGACCATCAGCTGTCAAGTTTTGGAAATCAGCTTGTGCTGAAGTCAAGTCGACTTTTTCCTCTGTCATGAGGGTTTGATTCCCAGCTAGATAAGTTTTTCCTGCATAGCTGGCAGTTAGTCCTCGTCCAGTCAAACTTGAGAAATTGTCCATCTCCAACAAGTCCAAGTTAGCATTTTCTGCTGCCACAAGGATGGCTTGACCCAAAGGGTGTTCAGACTTGGCTTCCAAGGATGCCAAAAGCTGCAAGGCTGCTCTGCTATTGCCATAAGTATAGCTAGAAACGAGCTGAGGTTTACCCTGAGTAATGGTTCCTGTCTTGTCAAAAACGAGGACATCAGCCTTATGAGCTAACTCGAGCACATCTCCACGCTTATAGAGAATACCATGCTCAGCACCAAGCCCTGTACCAACCATGATGGCTGTCGGTGTCGCAAGTCCCAATGCACATGGACAAGCAATAACCAAGACGCTGACTGCTACAGTCATGGCAAAAGTAAAGGTTTGTCCCATGACAAAATACCAGAAGAGACCTGAAACAAGGGCGATAGCCATAACAACGGGAACAAAGACCGCTGACACCTGATCGGCAATCTTGGCAATCGGTGCCTTGGTTTGTTGGGCATCCTCAACCAATTTGATGATTTGGGAAAGCAAGGTGTCCTTACCAATCTTTTCAGCCTCATAAATCAGACTACCCTGACCATTAATAGAACCTGCAAAAACTGGTTTACCAGCTGATTTTTCAATAGGAAGCGACTCACCTGTAAGCATACTCTCATCAATAGCAGAGCTGCCAGAAATCACTTGACCATCCACGGCTATCTTTTCCCCAGGTTTGACCACAATATGGTCACCAAGAACAACCTTATCCACAGGAAGCTTGACTTCCTTACCATCACGAAGGACAGTTGCTTCCTTGGCTGACAAGTGCATGAGTTTCTTGATAGCTTCTGAAGTTCGACCCTTAGAGAGGGTTTCAAAGTACTTACCAAGAGTAATCAGGGTCAAGATAACAGCCACCGACTCGAAATAGAGTTGGTGAACGTGATGGGCATGCCCCAATGAAATGTGGTAAGTACCATAAAGACTATAAAGAAAGGCTGCCGATGTTGCCAAGGCTACCAAGGCATCCATGTTAGGATGACCCTTGGCCAAGGTACGAAAACCATTACTATAGAAAGAACGGCCTAACCACATGACGGGCACTGTCAAAACTAGCAACACCAAGGCATAAGTCAAAGCTGCATGATGAGGAGACAAGAAGTTTGGCACAGGTAGACCGACCATTGGCCCCATAGCTAGATAAAAGAGAGGAATGGTGAAGACTGATGACCAAATGAGACGCTCACGCACCTTGTGAATCTTGTCTTCTTCACGTTCTTCCTGACTTTTAACTGTATCTGGGTTGTAGACTTCGGCCTCATAACCAGCGTCAGCCACAGCTTTTTCAATAGCTTCTGGACTAACCTTATCCCCAGCATAATCCACAGACATTTTTTCGGTGGTTAGGTTGACCACAGCCTTGTCCACACCATCCAACTTATTAACAGCATTTTCAACGTTGGCTACACAGGATGCACAGGTCATCCCATTAACCACAAAGGTTTCTTTTGCCATTTCCTATATCACCTCCATATGATGCCCACAAGCACATTGGCCAGGCACACAGTCACAAACCACCTGATCCACAGGTTCTTTTGCTAGAAGCAAGGCCTGTAACTTATCCACATCAGCTTGCGTCATGGGTGTCTTCTCGATAAGTTGTCCCAACAAATCGCTGTGTTTGGTCAAGCAAATCTTGTCAAAAACAGCCTCTAAAGCTTGAAAATTTGCTTCATCTTCACCCAAGCTAGCTTGATAGATAAACCCTCGTCCTTGACGCTGACTGGTTAGGTAACCCTTGTCCGCTAAACGTCCAAGCAAGGTCTTAACTGTCGAAGCCGACCAGTCTAGCTTCTTAGCTAGAATCGCTATAATCTCTGAAGAAGTCGCTTGCCCCTTAGCCCAGAGCACTCGCATGACTTCCCATTCTGCAGATGAAATTGTCAGCATGATAACTCCTTTCTGAATGTTGTCATTCGTTTACGTTTGTAGATTTATTTTAACGCTATCCTGGAAGCATGTCAAGAGTTTTGTCTACATTTGTAGATTTATTTTATTTAAAAATTCCAAGATCACTTCAAGTATCTTGGAACGTTTTCATTATCTTAGGCAAAAAATTATGACTTTAGATTTTTCTGATACAGTTTAGTCATAAGCATTATTCCCAAGACAAGTATAATGACTGGAAGACTGTATCCCAAATAAATCGTAGTGACTTGCAGACCTCTCTTGATAAGCATACCACTGACAAATACAACAATCCCTGTCAAAACCTGATTCAAGACTTCGATTTTCAAATAAAGATTGTTGAGCTGTAAGGGATTCAACTTCTCTTGCAGGTAAACATTTTGCGAGATTCCAGAAATAGTTTGACCAACTGCTAAAAAGGTATAACTAAGCAAAACAGTCGGTAGGTTAGGTACGAATGGAAAGACGACAACATAACCCAAATAGACAAGAGAGCCTAACAAGTAAACGGTCATAGGGGAGTATTTAGTGAGACTTTTGAAAGATAGAATTGAACTCGTTGCTAGAAAGGCAATGGCCAAGAAGGACAGAGAGAAAGAATAGGCCTGACTAGAAATACCGACATCTTTGGTCAGGAAGATAACCTCATAAGCATCATATAAGACACCCACTGACTGTAAGAGTATAGTCATCATAACCATCTTAAGGACGACACTCTGCCTTCCAAAAATAGGACTACCTTGACTGGAAGAAACCTCCTCTTCTGATTCATTCTCACGGTCAAAAATAATCGGTCCCAGTTTAAACAATAAGAGGGTTGCTAGTAGCGTTAGCACACTGTAGACCAAAAATAAGCTCCCTAAATCAAGGCTACCCCAGAGACCCACTATCATAGGTGCTAAGAAATAGGAAGCTGACCCAATCATGGTATAAGTACTGTTAAATTTTTGTAAGTTGACTTTTTTTACAAGCACGGGCACCGCTGAGGACAACAAACTGTTAAAGTAAGTCGTCAGCACTTCAGTTAAAACCACCAAAGCAAACACAAAAACACTACCCATGGCAAGATAAATCAAAGCAAGACAGACTGCCTTAAGCAATTCAATACCAATCAAAACATATTTTTTATTTGTGATTTTTCCTACAAATTGGTGTCCCACATTGGCAAGAATCCCTCCTAAGAATTTGGCAATCCATAGCCCTAAGACATAGTCCACCGAGATTTTAGAAAAGATAATGCTCAGTGCTATCGCATAGCCGTACTCGATAATCAGCGACAAAAACCTATTAAGGAAAATAATTCTGGAATTGTTGGTAAACATTAACGATTTCTAAACCTTTTCTTTTTCATTGCCATTATTGTAACACTGAACATACTAGCCTTCAATAGTTCAACGCATTAGAAAAACACCTCCTAAGAGGTGCCACACTTTACTAAGATAAGATTGAGTGGACGAGGCTACGCCCAAAATCCCTGCCTTCACCATACAAAAATGTAAACATGCCAGGGTAAATAACAGCCAAACAAATAATCATAAAGAGTATTGCTAGAGCTTTCTTGTGTGATACAATGAACGAAAAAATATGATCAATCATGTTCAGTGATGCCCTCTCTTTCTTGCGTACTCATCTGCGCCTCCAGCAATCGCGCCCAATACGAATGGTGTCGCAACTACCCCTACAGCAATAACTACAGGGGCTACTCCACCATTAATCATGGCAAGATCATTAATATTCAGTTCTTCATCATTTCTCTTTTCTCTATACATATTATCTCCTTTTAAGGCATAACAGCGTTAACAACGCTACGTCCAAAGTCTCTTCCTGTAGAATATAACGTTCCCCAGGTATCTTTAACAAGTCCAGCTACACTTGACATAATCCCTCCCCCATTAACTTGAGCAAGTTCAGTAAGTGATAAGTCAGAATAAATCATATTTATTTCTAACATAATATTCTCCTTTCTTTTTTAGCTCTAAATAAGCTATAAAATCATTCTATAGTTTTCGAAAAGAAAAAAATAGTGACATTCATGTCACTAAAAAAAGCTTATTCATTCGATACGAGATATACAAAAGCTGATTACGAGATTTAACTCTCAACTCAAGCCCTTGTAGAGATACAAGGCAC